>Ga0100400_1004033_pt1 | contig 9769 bp, 9 predicted proteins | sample CryGeymeta201524_FD_80420 | JGI IMG/M metagenome (GOLD analysis project Ga0100400, IMG submission 80420) | Groundwater microbial communities from Crystal Geyser aquifers in Utah, USA - Crystal Geyser metaG 2015-24 | ecosystem: Environmental > Aquatic > Deep subsurface > Groundwater | place: USA... | reverse complement strand
TGCACATCGCTGGGCAGGGTTTTTGCCCAATCTGCCAGCAGTGGATGCAGATGGAAGCAGTGGGAACACTCATAGAAGAAGAATTCCAATACTTCAATTTTAGGGGTGCTGGCAGGCTGAGCCGGGCTAAGCAACGTGTATCCCTTGCCTTGTTGCGCTGCGGCGAAAGCAGTACCGACGAACATGAACATCACTGCAACAATCAAATTTTTGAACATCTTTTTCACTTCTTACTCCTTGAAAAAAGGGTGATTATGCCGAAAAACTTCCGACAATCAGTGCGTTGGAGTAGCCTCAAGACCAATTAGTTTCAAGCTGCCACGCGCGTTGTTCACTTCTTTCTCGCTATGGAATGGGCCTACCCTGACACGATGCCACACGCCCTTACCCGGAATCGTCACCGTCTGCACACTGGATTCCACGCCCTTCATAGCCAAACTGGCTTTCAGATTTTCTGCGTCGGCGGCATTGGCGAATGACCCCGCCTGCAAGTAGGTCGTTTTAAGGGGGGGAGCTGGCTTATTTTCGGCGGGTTTGTTTTCTGCTGGCTCGATCTTAGCGGCGGGTTCCGGCAAGGTTGTCGCATCCTGTTTGTCGGTCAACACCTTGTAAAATTCAAAGCGCGGTTTGGCTTCTGCTGCGAAAGGCACTGCTTGCACCGCCACCGTCTTGGGAGCAGGCACGGCAGGCTTAGCCATTTCTGCCGCCGGCTTAATCACTTGTTCTTTACTGACAAACGGGCTGGGTAATTTCAACAGATACCAAGCCAGACCCGCCGCCAAGGCGACACCGAACACCATGCCCAACAAAATGCCCGTCAACAACGGACTCCCCTTCCTGCCTGGCGCATCGGATTTATTGCGTGTCGGTCTGCTCATCTTTTAATCATTTCCACCCGTAAATTAAATCGCATAAATTAAAACAGATCAATCAAAACACTCGCCAAGGTCGGGCGATTACATCTTGTCCGGCGCGCTTACGCCCAGCAAGGCCAAGCCATTGCGCATCACTTGTGCTGCCGCCGTAATCAATGCGAGACGAGCGCACTTGATGGCCTCATCTTCCACCAGAAAACGCGAGGCATTGTAGTAGCTGTGGAACGCCGCCGCCAAATCCTTTAGATAAAACGCCACCAGATGCGGTGCCAAATCTTCCGCAGCGAGCTCTATTATCTGAGGATAATCAATAAGTTGCTGTAGTAAAGCCGTTTCGTATTCGCTGTCCAGCAAGCCGACGTTGGCCTGCAACAGGCTTAAATGCTCACCGCCCCACAGTTCCAGCACGGTGCTGATACGGGCATGGGCATACTGGATGTAATAAACCGGATTGTCGTTGCATTTGGATTTCGCCAGGTCAATGTCGAACACCAGTTGCGAATCGGGATGGCGCGCCGCGAGGAAATAGCGCGTGGCATCGCAGCCCACTTCGTCTATCAAATCGCGCAACGTCACATAACTGCCCGCGCGCTTGGAGATTTTCACCTCTTCGCCGTTCTTCAGCACCGTCACCATCTGGTGCAGCACATAATCCGGCCAGCCTTGCGGAATGCCCGCATCCAGCGCCTGCAAGCCCGCTCTCACGCGCGTGATGGTGCTGTGATGATCCGCGCCCTGTTCGTTGATGACGCGCACAAAACCGCGCCGCCATTTGTCGAGATGATAGGCTACGTCCGGCACAAAATAGGTGTAGCCGCCGTCCGCCTTGCGCATCACGCGGTCTTTATCGTCACCGAAATCGGTGGTGCGCAACCACAGCGCGCCGTCCTGCTCGTAAGTATGGCCGCTGGCGATCAGCCCTTGCACCGCCTCCTCTACCTTACCGGACGAATACAGCGCGGATTCCAGCGCGAACACGTCGAACTCGACATTGAAGGCACGCAAATCCAGATCCTGCTCGCGGCGCAAATAAGCCACCGCGAAATGGCGGATCGCCTCGGTATCAAAAATATCGCCCTTGCCGACAACGTGCTGATCGTCCGACTCCACCGTTTCCTGCGCCATATAGGCATTCGCCACCTCCGCGATGTAATCGCCGCGATAGCCGCCCTCCGGCCAGCGAGGATCATCTGGCGTAACGCCCTGGCAGCGCAACTGCACCGAGCGCATCAAATTTTCAATTTGCGCCCCCGCATCGTTGTAATAAAACTCGCGCGTCACCTCCCAGCCTGCCGCATGCAACACGTTACACAGACAATCGCCCACCGCCGCACCGCGACCATGCCCCACATGCAAGGGACCGGTCGGATTCGCCGAAACGAACTCCACCTGAACCTTGCACCCCGCGCCCAGATGCAGATGACCGTAACCTGCTCCCGCATGGAGTACAGTATGGACAATCGCTTGCTTGGCTGTCTTGGTAATGAACACATTGATAAATCCTGCACCGGCAATCTCGACTTTTTCGATGACATCGGACTCGGGCAAAGCGGCAATCAAGGCTTGCGCGATGTCGCGCGGCGATTTTCGCAACGGCTTGGCCAGCTGCATCGCCAGATTGCAGGCGTAATCGCCATGCGCTGCCTGCTTGGGACGCTCGATCAATACGATCGCGCCGACCTGCTCAGGCGCAACCTCGCGCAACGCCCGCGCGAACAATTCGGCAAGATAGGATTTGAAATTTAATACGATGGACATCAGGCAGCACCAATAAACATAAAATTCCCGCAACCGCTCATTTTCCCCCTCCCCCTCCGGGTGAAGATTGCAGCAGGGAAACGGGCATGACGGATTTCAAAAGCAGGGAGCCATACCGCACCCGCTTCAAAGAGGCGCGGATTATAGCATCTAGGCAGCATCCGTTTACTTCAGTAACGGATGCTGCGCAGCCCTCTGATAAATCGGGAATCTGTACACACGCCCCCTCCAACAGAGGAGGATGCCAGCCGCCTACTTCTGCGCCTTGACGATGCTCATGGCAGTGGCGACCATGGCGCCCATGTCCGCCAGATTGCCCGGCAGAATCAGGGTGTTGCCCTGCTTGGCGACATTGCCGAAGGCTTCCACATATTTTTCGGCGACTTTAAGGTTAACCGCGTCCATGCCGCCGGGCGACTGGATGGCAAGGGCGACTTGCTGGATCGCTTGCGCGGTTGCCGCAGCGACGGCCTTGATGGCTTCGGCTTCGCCCTGGGCGGTGTTGATCGCGGCCTGTTTTTCACCCTCGGAGCGCTGAATGAAGGCTTCACGTTCGCCCGTGGCGATATTGATTTGTTCCTGCTTGCGGCCTTCCGACGCAGCGATCAGGGCGCGCTTTTCGCGTTCGGCAGTGATCTGCGCCTGCATAGCGTGGAGGATTTCCTTGGGCGGGGTCAAATCCTTGATTTCGTAGCGCAACACTTTCACCCCCCAACTGGTGGCGGCTTCATCCAGCGCGGCAACAACAGCGCGGTTGATGTCGTCGCGCTCTTCAAAGGTCTTGTCCAACTCCATCTTGCCGATCACCGAACGCAAGGTAGTCTGGGCAAGCTGGGTAATCGCCACGATGTAATTGCTGGTGCCGTAAGAGGCAAGACGGGGGTCGGTCACCTGAAAATACAGGATGCCGTCCACCGTCAATTGGGTGTTGTCACGGGTGATGCAGATCTGGCTGGGGACATCCAGCGGCACTTCCTTGAGCAGGTGTTTGTACGCGACTCGATCAACGAAGGGAATGACGATATTCAGGCCGGGTGACAGCGCCGCATGAAAACGTCCCAGCCGCTCAATGACCCATGAATTTTGCTGCGGCACGACCTTGAGCGCCTTGACGATAAAAATAATGGCTGCAACCAGTATAAACAGTGAGATTTCCATGCTTTTTCCTTAACGTTTGCGGCTTAATGATGTTTGGGTTTGTGAGGTGTCAGAATCAGGGAAGCACCCTGTATCGCCTTGATATAGAACACTCCCTCGTGCGGCATGTCGGCAGACTCCGGCTCTGCATCCCACTCAGCACCGCGATAGGCCACCCGCGCCGCGCCGTTTTCGTGCCACGTCAGCACCTGCACTGGCTGCCCGACATCGAGATTGCTGTCCGCCGCCGCGCCGCCACGCTTCCCGTTGCGCAAGATAAACGTACCCGCGATCACGGTCAGCGCGCTAAGCGTCAATTGCCACGCGATACTCGCCTCCAGCAGCGCCGCCAAACCGCCCAACGCCATCGCAATGGCAATCATCAGCAGGTAAAACGTGCCTGTCGCCATTTCCAGCGCGAGCAGGATAAGCGCCAGCAAAAACCAGTAAATGTAAATTTCCATCCTGTCAGTCCGTAGCCGGCAAACAAAGTGTGTATTGGCCGGAATTCTGGTCACGCACCACCATGAGCAGTTTTTGCCGCTGCGCCTCTTCGACCAAGTCCTTGAACGAGCGGTAGCCGTAATAGGATTCGGTGAATCCGGGTTTGCGGCGCTGCATGGTGGTCTTGACCATAGAACCCCATATTTTTTCGTCTGAACCCCGTTCCACAACCAATGCCTCGACAGTTTCTACAATAAAATCAAGCGCTTCCTGACGCTTATCCGCTTCGCTCCTGGCGGCTGACGGCTTGGCCTTGCTGGTTGCAGCTTTTCTGGGCGTTTGCTTTTCGGCGCGTTTTTGTTTCGCTTCCTGTTCGCGCACCAGATCGTCATAAAAAATGAATTCGTCGCAGTTTGCGCTCAACAGATTCGCGGTCGAATCCTTCACACCGATGCCGATGACGTACTTGTTGTTCTCGCGCAGCTTGGAGACCAGCGGTGAAAAATCAGAATCTCCGCTGATAATGACGAAGGTATCCACATGTGCCTTGGTGTAGCAGAGATCGAGCGCATCCACCACCATGCGGATGTCGGCAGAATTCTTGCCGCTTTGCCGCACATGGGGAATTTCAATCAGCTCAAAAGCGGCCTCGTGCATGGTCGCCTTGAATTCCTTGTAGCGATCCCAGTCGCAATAAGCCTTTTTGACCACAATACTGCCTTTGAGCAGCAAGCGTTCCAGCACTTTCTTGATGTCGAACTGCGCATACTTGGCATCGCGCACACCCAGCGCCACGTTCTCGAAGTCGCAAAACAAGGCCATGTTGGTAATTTCAGGTTGGGCTGCCATTTATTGTTTGCTCCTTGTTATGTGGATTGGCGCAAAACGTGCCAACACCACTCTCGATCGAAGCAGGACTTTAACCGAAAAAGTCCCCCTTGGCTGCGATAAAAACAAAGTACGCAGTATTTATCTGCGTACTTTGCTCAACCAACACTCAAGACGTACTGTGAAATTCAGACGACTGCCTTCTTGCCGTCTGCCCAGGGTGGCAACAATTTTGTTACCAGCCACAGCGTGATGTAAGGGCAGACAGAAATAACGCCAACCACAAATAAACTCTCACGGCCAAAGACTTCCGGGTAAAAGGTCAGCAGCCCTTTCATGGTCTTGGACAACTCCTGCCCGCCAATCACCACGTTCCAGCGCATGGCCAACACACCGACCATGATGGCCAAGCCACACAGGAATAACCAGTTAACCAGTCGCTTCCCATGCACTTCAAATATCAACAGCCCGGAAGTAACCGCCAGAACAAAAACGGACATGATCCATTGAATCGCCATGCCGACCCAGATCGGCCCGGCGATCAACGCCTTCACGGTGTCCACCCCCTCGCGCGCCTTATAAAATATTTCCAACAATTCAAGGGCTTCGATCACCATCACGATGGTGATCCCCGCAAACAAGACATATAACAAACCGCGCATGGTTTCGTCAATTATCGGTGTCTTGCGGAACTTGGAGACGATCACATACAACACGATCAAAAGCCCGACCCCTGAAGCGACCGCAGACAACAGAAAAATGACGGGCATCAGATCGGACGACCACCATTCACGCGTTTTCAGCGAGCCAAATACGAAACCGACGTAGCCGTGCAAACCCATCGCACTGGGTATGCCGATCATGGACAGGATGCGTGCAAATTTATGGTCAATCGCCAGTGCGTGCGGCGAGACATCATCCGAGCCCAGGGTAAGCACGCCATAAACTTTCCCCATAATGCCGGTTTTAACCTTGGACATCGCGACAATATCGGCGCGGAACGCGAACCAGGTTTCCAGCAACAACAGGCACAGGTAAAACCCGGCAACGTAACCGAACGCTGCCATCGCCGAAGTCCAGTGTGGCGTGATGACCGCATTGAACGCACGGGTAGGCTGCCCCAAGTGGAATAGCAACGGCGTTGGTGCAAAAATCATGAAGCACAGCGCGGTCAGCAAGGCAAACCTGGAGACAGGCGCAAAGCTCTTGATGTTAAACACATGATACAGACTGGAAATAACAAACGCCCCCGCCACCAATCCGGTGATATAGGGATAGATTACGATGAGCTGACTCCACGGCACATCAGTTTCGTTTGGATAAACGTAACCGATGTAAGGGGTAACGTGGTCGAATACGTGTTCCATCACACCACCTCCTTATCAGTTCCCTTATAAAACACATTAGGGGCATTGCCCATTTCCGGCTTCAGCACTTGCACATGGTTATTGCGGATAAACAGGCTTACCGGGCTTTCCGGGTCATTACGATCACCAAAAATTCGTGTGCCGGTCGGGCATACTTCGACACAGGCGGGATTGAGTCCTTTAGTGATGCGGTGGTAACACCAATTACATTTATCAACCGTCCCCCTCGATTCATTGAAGCTACGCGCGCCGTAAGGACAAGCCTGTACGCAATACTGGCAACCGATACAGTAAGTCGTATCAATCAGCACCGGACCATCCTTAGCCTTAAATGTAGCACCCGTCGGACACACCTGGACGCAAGACGGATGCTCGCATTGGTTGCACAGCTTGGGTACAAAGAACGCCTTGTCCACCTTGACATTTCTATAGCGGTTATCAAAACGAAATTTGGTTTCCGAGCCGGTATTCTCAATATTTTTCGGATCGGACTGGCTGTCAACGATAGCGGTATTGGAGCCTTACAGATAAACATAACGCTCGACCCAGGTACGATGGTGGTTGGCATCCATCTGCACACTGTTTTCCATCTTACACGCCTCCATGCAACGCAGACAGCCGATACAACGATCGGTATCAACCCCTATTGCCCATTTATGATCGTTCCAGTTGTAATCAGGCACTTGGGGCGGATTATTGACCGCCTCGGCGTATTGTTCATCATTTTGTTGAAACGCGCGGTTACCTCTTTCAGATACGACGGCTCCCACTGCACCACCCGCACCGACCAACGCTCCCGCGCACGCCACACCTTTACCCAGGAATCCCAGGAAATTCCGGCGTGACATCACAGCCCTATCCTGTTCCACTTGCGTATCTGGAGTCGTCATTTTTCCCTCACTCGATAATTTATTCATTTGCAACTCACGCTGGCGTAATAAGCCGACAAGTTCTCTATATCCAATGGGCTGAGCGTTTTCGCCACGCTCGTCATCACCGCATGGGTGCGGCTGCCATCCCGGTACGCCTTGAGTGTATTGGAAAGATATTCAGCATTTTGCCCCGCCAGATTCGGCCATGCCGATGAGCCGCTGATGCCCACAGAGCCTTTACCATAAAGCCCGCCGGCACTGTGGCAAGCGGCACAATTGGCCGCCTTGGCTTTGCCCAGTTCTGCCTTGGCCTGGTCGCCGCCGGTGACAACACAACGGGTGCTGGCAAAATAGGCCGCCACATTGCGCATATCTAACTCGCTCAAGCCTTCCGCCAGGGGAGTCATCATGTCATTTTGGCGTACGCCCGATTTAAACGTCTTCAGCGTATCAACCAAATAGTTGGCGTGTTGCCCCGCCAGGTTCGGCCATGCCGGGTTGGCGCTCGTCCCCGCCTCCCCGTGGCAGCCAACACAGGCAGCGGCGACGGCTTTACCCGCCTTGGCATCTCCCCGCAGGCTGGGCGGCAGATTAGCGAAAACGATCCGGGGTGAGTGCGGGTTGTGGCATTGGGTGCAAAGCTCATCACCACTATGAGTAGCAACGTCAATCTGACGCTGTTCAGTAGGTCGTCCGGCCAGCTTTTCGTGACAATTGAGGCAGATTCCGCGCATATCTTGCGGCTTCAACAGCAAATTTCTACCCGGTACGTTGGCGGGATGAACTTTATGTTCATGGTGGGTAATCGAGTTGACTTTATCCTCAATGGACAGCGGCATTGCCTGTTTGGACGGGTGGTTTCCTGCCGGACCGGTATGACAAACCTCGCAACCGGGGCCGTATTTATAGACAACGCCCTGAATGGCATCATTTCGGGTCGCCTTGCGGTGGATGCCGGCAGTCCAAACCTCATACTCTTTCTTGTGACATAACAAACAGGATGCAGAACCCTGAAGTTTCGGCACTTTGGAAGCGATCTCCGCTACCGCCGCACCACGGTAATGACCGTACTGATAAAACGAATCCGGTATTAAAAATGTCCTGACCGAAAATGCAATTAAAGCAACCACCACGATTAAGGCCAACAAACGAGCTATGTGTTTAGGCATGATCCCTCCATAATTTTTCCAGTCGGATAGACCAGAACAACTATCGGGCATCATGCCCATCAATTGATTTGCGTCATTGATTTATATCAATTGCGGACAGTTTATCGTGAGCGGAGACAAGGTGCTGAATACCCCTTTGCCTGGCTGAATTTTGCGGACAATCCGGCCTTGCTGTGGGAACGGCTGCGCCTTCCTGCAAGACCGCCGGTCACCTGCTTTTTTCACATAGCGCCGTACCTTTTCGCCAGGGATTATTCGGCATGATCAGCCGCGTGTCATATCACCTTGCCCGGATTCATCAGCCCTTGCGGGTCGAGCGCCTGCTTGATGGTGCGCATTAACTCCAGTTCAAGCGGGGCTTTGTAATCCTTGATCGCCTCGCGCTTGAGTTGTCCCAGTCCATGCTCGGCGCTGATAGTGCCGCCCAATCGCGCCACCACTTCATAAACGATGCGGTTCACCTGATGCTCTTGCTGTTCGATAAAGACCAGGTTTTCCGAAACTTCTGGCATCGAGGCGTTGTAATGAATATTGCCGTCGCCCATATGGCCAAACGCAACGATACGTACGCCTGCAAATCTACCACGCAATGCCGCACTGGCCTGGGTGATAAATTCCGCCGCACGACTGACTGGCACGGCGACATCATGCTTGATGCTGATACCCTCACGCTTTTGCGCCTCGCTGATATTTTTGCGCAGCTTCCACCACTTTTCGGCCTTCTGCACATCATTTGCAATGTCGAACGTCAATACTTCGCCGCCGAAATTAAGCAGCCCGTTACGCAACATGGCTTCGGGCGAATGTTGCAACACGTCGTCAACCTTGATCAGCAGATACCAGTCATACTTGCGCTTGAAAGGTTCTTGCGTGTCCTCTATGTGTTTGAAAACCAGATCCAGGCAATTGCGTGAAATGATTTCAAAGCCACTCAACGCCTGACCGCAGGTTGCACGGATATTGGAAAGCAAACGCACCGCCACTTCGGGACTGGCAATCGCCACACAAGCTGTAGCGGTCGCTTGCGGACGCGGAAAAAGTTTCAACACGGCTGCGGTAATAATGCCCAGCGTGCCTTCCGCACCGATGAACAACTGCTTCAAATCATAGCCGGTGTTGTCCTTACGCAAGCTGCGCAGCCCGTTCCAGATACGCCCGTCAGGCAACACCACTTCCAGCCCCAATACCAAATCGCGCGCGCTGCCGTAACGCAACACGCCGATGCCGCCCGCATTGGTGGAAAGATTGCCGCCGATCTCACAATGCGGCGCGATCGCCGTCAGCCCTAGGGGAAACAGGCGATTAGCCTGCTCGGCGGC
>Ga0100400_1004031_pt1 | contig 9772 bp, 8 predicted proteins | sample CryGeymeta201524_FD_80420 | JGI IMG/M metagenome (GOLD analysis project Ga0100400, IMG submission 80420) | Groundwater microbial communities from Crystal Geyser aquifers in Utah, USA - Crystal Geyser metaG 2015-24 | ecosystem: Environmental > Aquatic > Deep subsurface > Groundwater | place: USA... | reverse complement strand
GACGCCCCGCAAAGTGCGGGGCGTCTCTACCACCGTGGCGCAACAAAAAATATTTGGTATTGTAAAATAAATTTGTAATTTGTAATTCACCTTAAGGTGTGGCGGTAGCCGTAGAGGCGGCTGTTGTGTCTGATAACAATTTTTCTTTGAGTTGTTCAATTTTTTGTTCAGTGCTGGAGGAAATATTGCCAGACGGCAGGGTATTCGGCATAGTTTGATTTTGTAAATTTTTTATCTCTGATAAATTTTTTTTCACTTCGGCCATAGTTTGATTAAGCTCACCTTTGATATTATTCCAATTAAACTGCTGATTACCGTTAGCTGTGTTAGAATCTGTTTTAAAAATAGTTTTAATATTAAATAGCCAAAAACCAATTATTAAAACCATAAAAAAAGTAATGCCGCTCCACATAATCATCTTTTTATCTTGGTCGGTAATATCTGCCTTTGGGGCTTCATTTTCAACCGGCTGATACCCAGCTGGCTCGCGCCAGGTTTCTTCCGCTGATTGAGCAATTACCTGTTTTTTGCTTTTTTTAACCCTAACTTTAATCTTAAAATTACTTTTCGCCTTAGCACTGCCAACACTACCTCCTGCTGTTTTATTCTTAATTCTTAATTCATCATTCTTAATTCTTTTTTGTCTCCTTGGCATAAATTAACACTTAAAAATCACTCATTGTGAGTGTTTAAAACTACTTGAATTATAGCAAAAAAATACCAGCGAGTAAACCCCAATTAAGCTATAAATAGCATAGTTCCCTCCGCCAGAGTCTCCTGAAAGGGACTCTGGCGTCTCTCTTAAAAATCCACCACATTGGCGTCAGAGTCCTCTATCGAGAGACTCTGACGGAAGGTAAATATTTAATATTTTAGCTAAAATTAAATAAAATCCACCTGATAAAACAAGACGGATCCCATTATTTAAATAATAATTTATCTTAAATGCTCAATACTACCAACTCCATATCTTCCTGCGGCAAATCCTTTTTAGTAATTTTTAATTTTTCTTCGTAAGACGGCTTAATGCCCAACTCTTTGATAAATTTATCAACACCGTCAATTTTCAGAGTGGAAGCGCCGGTTTTATAATGCATGGGAATAACCAGGCGCGGCTCAATTTGGCTGACGACTTCTACTGCTTTTTTAGCATCAATGGTGTAACTGCCGCCAACCGGAATTAATAAAATGTCAGCTCCTTCAAGCTTTTCTAATTGCTTGGTATCCAAAGTATGGCCCAAATCTCCCAAATGGACAATTTTAATATCTTCTAGATTAATACTATAGGCAATATTATGGCCGCGCTCTTGGCCGTTTTTATTATCATGCCAAGTATCAACGCCTTCAATAAAAACATTTTTAATTTCATATTCACCCGCTCCCTTGATAATAAAAGGATTGCCGCGAATAGCGTCTATGTTATTGTGGTCAGCATGATCGTGGCTAACAGTGACAATATTGGCCTCATGGTGCGGTACTTTAAAGCCGACTGATTTATCAAACGGATCAGTAATAATAGTCACGCCGTCTGGCCCGATTTTATCCTGAATTTTGAAGCAAGAATGCCCGAGATAAGTTAGGTACATAAATTAAAAAATAACAATAACAATTAATTCGCCCCAATTAAATTTGCTCGTCATACAAGAAATTTTTCATTATTTATATGCGGCAAATAAAAATTTAGGTTCAACCTCAACCGACCTATTATCTTGCTGACAGTGAAATTTTTAACCTAGCGTCCAAAGCGTCGGCAACTTTTTGCAAAAAAGCAATACTCGGATTGTAACTGCCGGATTCTAATCTTGACACCGCCGATTGTTTTGTGTCAATCTTTCTGGCAAGCTCTTTCTGCGTTAAACCCCGTTCAATTCTTCTTTTAATAATTATTTCGATCAAAGAAAATTCAGGCCCAAGATTACTATACGCTTTGCTAATTTCTTTGTCTTTTAATAATTTTGTTTTTAATTGTTGGTAGTTTTTCATACTATCTATAATAACTTATATGTTATACATTGTCAAATCGGTGTGCCTTTTTTAAAGCCAGCCGAATCTCTCTTCCAGGAACTCTTTGAGATTTTTTTATAAACCCGTGTAAAAGAAAAATTTTCGATTTACGAAAGATATAAAATATCCGAACTTCCTGCGCGCTGCGTATCCGCAATTCATAAAGCTGGCCACATACCTTTTTACTGTGAGGCAATCCTAAATTATGGCCAAACTTCTCAAGTAAATCAATAATGCGTAATACTTTAGCAATTGTTGATTTTTCTAAAGATTTAATAAATTTCTCCAAAGAAGCGTCTAAAATATTTATTTTCATAATTCAATCCAAAAAATTTAAATTATCTACTAAAATATTTACCGTCGTCATCGTCATCTGGTATTTTTGGCATTGTTAAACCAGCTGGTTTTGTTTGGTCGCTTTCACCATCAACTTCTTCTTCGGTAAAATCCGGCTCTTTATTTTCTCCCTCTTCCTCGCCTTCTTCCTCTCCTTCTGATAAATAATCATCCGGCGCTTCGGTTTCTTCTTGACGATGCAGCGGCGCTCCGCTAATACCTTGGTCTATTAAACTATCATATTGCTCTTTAGAGATCAAAACTTCTCTGGGTTTAGCGCCATTGGCCGGGCCAACTATACCGTCTCGCTCTAATAAATCTAGCATTCTGGCTGCCCGGGCGTAACCAACACCTAAACGGCGCTGTAAATATGAAGCCGAGGCTTTGTTTGAATTAATAATTTCCTCTTTGGCTGCTTCTAATAAACTATCATCATCCACTCCAGCGCCATCTAGGCCGATACCGGCGCTGCCATAGACCCTTTGTTTTTCTACAATACTTTCTAGATAATTCGGCTTACCGCCTTGTTGGCTGATATAATTAACGATTCTTTTGATTTCATTATCACTGACAAAAGCTCCCTGCAATCTCTTTGGTTTGGAAATTCCCGCGGCGGTAAAGAGCAGATCACCCCGTCCGAGAAGTTTTTCCGCGCCCAGTGAGTCTAAAATAGTGCGCGAATCAACACCCGAGGCCACAGAAAAAGCAATGCGCGCTTGCATATTGGCTTTAATCAAACCGGTTATAATATCAACACTCGGCCGCTGGGTGGCTAGAACTAAATGAATGCCAACCGCCCGGGACATTTGCGCCAAACGGATAATGCTGCCCTCAACCTCTCTGGCCGCCGCTACCATTAAATCAGCTAACTCATCAATCACAAGAACAATGTAAGGCATTTTGCCTGCCCCGCCCTGGCGGTGGTTCCTATCAGCATTATAGCTGTCAATATTTCTTTTGCTGTACTTGGCAAAAAGTTCAAAACGATGATCCATTTCATTAAGGCACCATCTTAGGGCATTAACTGTCTTACCGACATCAGTAATTACCGGCGCTAATAAATGAGGAATACCGTTATAAACCGGCAATTCTACTCTTTTAGGATCAACTAAAATAAAACGCAAATCATCAGGATTATTTTGGTAAAGCAAACTGACAATAATTGAATTAAGGCAGACTGATTTGCCGGAATTAGTAGCGCCGGCAACCAAAAGATGCGGCATCTTACCTAAATCATCTAACCAGACTTTGCCGGAAACATCCTTGCCTAACGCGATCAGCAAACTGCTTTTCCTATTTTTAAACTGCTCGCTTGATAAAATTTCTTTTAAACCAACAATGGCTTTAACTTGATTGGGCACTTCTACGCCAACCAAGGATTTGCCAGGAATGGGCGCTTCAATCCTGATAGGATGAGCGGCCAAAGCCAAAGCCAAATCATTGCTTAAAGTAGTAATACGCGACAGTTTAATGCCTTCAGCCGGCCGCAAAGTATATTGAGTTACTGTCGGACCGACATTAAACTCGCCCAGCTCGCAAGGTATGCCAAAATTTTTCAAAGTTTTCTGAATAATTAAAGAATTATTTTTAATATCGCCGCTAGTTGGCTTACCAAGGCGACTGTTTAGCAAATCCAGAGGTAAATCAATCTTAATATGAGTCGGTTGCCAATCACCTTCTTCTTCTTTCTCTTTCGCTCTTTTCTCATCCTCATCAACAAATAAAGCCGCTCCTGGCTTAAGCTTATGACTGCGGAAACCACTATCATCAATTTCTTCTTCAGCTATTTCCTCCTCGGTTTCCAGAGCAGGCTCTTCCTCAATAAACTCTTCTTCGTCAGAGACATCAGCGCGCCTAAAAATTTTATTAAAAAGAAAATTAATCGGGGACATTAGCTTGGCAAACCAGCTGTTAGCGCCGATAATTGCCTCCAGCGGCGCATTGAACATTAACATCAAAGAAATAATCAATAAACAAAGTAAAACAATCAAGCTGGCCCAAAAACCCATTATTTTGGTAAAAACTAAAACAATCAGCAATCCTAAATAGCCGCCGCCAGCGCCTTGGGCAATGGTCTCCTGCCATTGGCTTTGCTCAATAAATAAATGAAGTAGTCCGTTAAAAGAAATAATAAAAAGAAATAGTCCCAAATAATTAGCGCCTCTAACCCAATGCTTGTTTTCGTTATAAAGCAAAAACCCCAGACCTAAAAGAATTATGGGGAAGAGCCATTTACCCCAGCCAAAAACCAATAACAGACCTTTACTTAAATAAACGCCCATGGCGCCGGCCAGATCAAATAGGCTCAACAAGCTGATAGCGCCAAAAGCTAAAATAAAAACAACAAAAATACCCTTTTTAATTTCCGGGTCTAAATCAAAGCTGGGTAAAGCCACATAATCCAAGGGGTTTTTTTTGTATCTTCTTCTGCGTCTAACCATACAAATATAAAGATACTAATATACTAATTTATACGAATACTTTTTATTGGTATTTATTAGTATCATTCGTATATATTCGTATATTAGTATTATATTTATTAATTATAACACTTTTTTCAGCCAAAAAAAAGCACCACTTTCTTGTTTTCTTGATTTTATTTCCTAATCGCCTTAATTAATAATCCGCCTAAAACAATAATCACACCAACCGCTATAACTAATAAATACTTAAATAACTCTAATTTTTTATTCCGCTCTGCTACCGCCCACTCGTTGCTAGCCGCCACTTCACCTAAAACACTGCCGACTGCTATTGGTTGATTTATCAAAACTATATCCTTGATAGAACGCGGCATAATTTTTAAGCCAGAATTAGTTTTACCTAAAATGCCGGTTATGCGGTAGCTTTTGCCTTCTGCTAAATTACTTGGCTTAATGTTGGTTGCTTGTTTAAGGTAAACTATCACTTCGTCGTTGCCATCGTCCAGATAAACAGTTGAGCCTTTTCTGTCGGTTACTTCGCCGCTAACCGCAATTAACTGCCCTGCGTAATCTTCGCTGATTTTGTCGCAGCTTAATTGCTCGGCAATTGGCAAAGCTCTTTCTTCTAATATTTTTATGTCTGCTAAATTTTTAGTCTTAAGCCGCTTTTCGCCCTTAATCTGGACAAGCTCGCCTGAAACTTCAATATAATCGCCAACTTTTAATTTAGGAAATTCTTTTTTATAATTATAAATCTGCAGACCAGGGGAACCAACAATATAGAAAAATTGCGCGCCCAAGACGCCGGGTAAAACCGCTACCACGCCTTTGACTTTTAATAAAGCGCCAACTTCATATTCAGCTATTTTTTCCAAAGTCGTCTCAACAGTTTCTCCTGCCTGCTCTTTGCTTTGATTGCTAGCCAATACAAAATTATTGCTTTGACTATCGGCAACGCTAATAATATTTTTTTCTCCCGGGGTTAAAACATTGGTCCAGAACCATTTGCCATTGGCGCCTCGGGCATAAGCTTCACCCTCAACTGCCGCTTCATATTCAACTTGATCAATTAGCTCATCTAAATCAGAAAACAAACGCACCGCATCGCCGGTATTATTCAGAGCTAAACCGCTGTCAAGGCGCTTAACCACTAAATAATCATTTCCCGCTAACCATAAATCTTGTAAAAATTTATAAGGCGCGCTGCCGCCCTCTTCATCATCTATCTGCCAATTTAATAAATTAGCTGCTGAATTTGCCGGATTATATAATTCAATCCATTCAGCTATCGCGTCATTGCCAATCGGCGAGGGCAATAATTCATTTATAATTACCGGTGCGGCAGATTTTTTATCAGTCGTTGAAGCTGAAATTACATCATTGTTATCGCCGGGAACTTTAATTATTTTTTCTTTTTTAATTTCATTTTGGCCGTCGCTAACCGACAAGACAACTACGTAACTGCCTGCTTTAGTAAAAGTATGTTCAGGCGAAGGCAAATTTAATTTAACCCCATCGCCAAAATCCCAATTGAATTTTAACTCATCGCCGTCTTGATCAAAGGTGTCAGAGCTGTCAAAAGCCACTGGCTGGCCAACTATTGTTTTATCCGAAAAATTAAAATCAACTTTGGGCGGATGGTTAATGGCTATAAAAATATTAGCTTTATTGGGCGTAATAGTCTCACTCCATATCCAACAATTATTATCATTTTGCATTTTCGTAGTTTCGCATATATTTTCTTTCGCATTATAATTATAACTATTGCCTTCAGCCGCCCGCTCGTATTTAATGGTTTGGCAGGGTTTTTCTGCAAACGGCTGAAATAGATAGACACTGTCGCCATTGTTATTTAAAACTATTTTTGTTTGGCTGCGATAAATTGCTAAATATTCTCCTGCTTTAATAATTAGAGCAGAACTCGTTGTACTGATTTTATGTTTCAAACCGCCGCTGTCAGACAAACTCCAGCCAAACAAATTAACTTCTCTTGTTCCATTATTAAATAATTCAATAAATTCCCCTTGGCTGTCATCACCAATTGGATTAGGCAAAATTTCTGAAACAAAAATATCACTGCTATAATCATATAAAGCTCTTTGTTCAGCGCTTATTTCTTCTTCCTTATTAAGAGAAGTAATAATATTACTCTTGCCTTTGGTTGGTGTGGTTGTAATAACAAAATCATTAAGATTGTTAAAGCTATTATAACCATCTGATTTTCTCGCGACGCTGTTGGGATCATTGGCTTTAGGCGCGTTATTGCCAATATTGCCATCATCCCAATTGCCATAAGCCACTTGATCAATTAAATTACCCAAGCCGTCGCGCAAAATAATAATATCTCCACTGTTATTTAAAATTCCTGCCGGCTTGGCAATAATTTTAAATCTTGAACTGCCCTCTATGCCTAATTGTCCGGTTAAATTAGTTTTTGTTTTACTGCCATCCTCAATGGTCCAACCGCTTAAATCTATTTCCTGGCCAATGGTATTATAAATTTCTATCCATTCTACTTCATTATCGGTCGGGTCAGCCACAAATTCGTTAATCACCACATCGCCTAAATTATATCTCAAACTAACAACAGGCGACGAGGTCGCGGTTGGTGAAGTGGGAGTTGATGAAGCAACTGGCGATTTTGGCATTGGTTCTGTTGAACTTTGCGGATTGGGGCTGGACAAATCTTCAAAATCAGATGATTGATTGGTGTCAAAACCGGCTGGTTTACGGGCGAAAGAATGGCCCTCGTCCACATTAATTATATAATCCCCAGCTGTCCAAATACCAGCAGCCACAGCAGCAGATTCCCATGTCTTTCCACCTGCTCCATATTTAACATAATCAATAATTGTGTTACTGGAATGTACGGTACTGTTAAATAAAGCTACCCAACCGTTTGTATTGCCCATATTGCCACCAAACCCAAAAATTCCAGTATATAAATCAGCTGCTGTATTAACACCATCTGCTCTCCAATGAACCACTACAAAATTACCACTGCCGAGCGTAAAATTTGGGAAAGTATAATAATCCCCGGAAACAGCATTTAAATCGTAACCTGTGAGCTCTATCGGATTAGCTGTCCCATTATATAGTTCTATCCATTCTTTCCCTGTATCATTATTTTCTGTTGGATCATAATAAACTTCATTAATTACTAAATGGTCAGCCGCCCAACAGCTTTTTTGCACACAAAAAAATCCTGCACCAAATAACAGGACTAACAAAAAAACAAATACTTTTTTAGACATAGGAATATAAAAAAATTTTAAACTGATATATATAGGGTTATTATCTTTTTTTGTTATTTCTTATGTATTTTGTCATTGCGAGGACCCCGCATCTGCGGGGGACGAAGCAATCTCACGGACTATAAATCTTCACTTAAATCCCGCCACTTTGGATTAAACTTTTTTATTAATTCTATCTTCTTTTTTCTTGATCCGGCTTTTATCTGTTTCTCTCTGGCAATAGCATCATTAATATTATTAAATGTTTCGTAATAGACCAACTTGTTGACGTTATATTTTGCGGTAAAACTGCTTTTGTTATATTTTGTTTTGTGTTTATTGTCTCTATCTAAAATATTATTTGTTACTCCTGTATAAAAAACAGAATGCCACTTATTAGTATTAATATACACAAAATAATATTTTTCCTGCATATTCGTCCGTGAGATTGCTTCGCTCCCTACGGTCGCTCGCAATGACAGTGAGGTTTTATTTTATCACCGTGCCCTTGAATTTCTTCCCCTTAAAATAATTTTTGATATTATTAATATCCTTGCCATTCATAATAATTACTTCCAGTCCCAGTTTTTCTGATTTTTGCGAAGCAATCGGGTCAAAGGGCGCATTTAGCCCAGGGTCCCATTTGTTGCCGACTAACTTTCTAAAAGCCGACCAGCTTATTTTGGCTAATTTTTTAGCGTCTTTGAATTTTTTGGGGTCCTTATTATAAACATAATCAATATTGGATAAATTAATTATAGTTTTTATATCATATTCATGCGCCAAGACCGTTGCCACATAATCAGTTGACCAGCCCGGTTTCCAGCCAGCCGCCACCACAATCTTTTCTCTGCTGACAAGACGAAAAGTCGGACTTTTAATAATCTGGGGATGGGCTTGTTCACGGAAGATGGTGCGCAAGAGATGAGCGTTTAATCTGGTGGCATGGATGCCCAGCCAATCCAAATCTTCGGCAGTAATTTTTACTACCCGGCGCGCCGCTGCCACATAATTTCGGGAAGTTCTGCCGCCGCCGGCAATTAAATAAAATTTATTGCCTTTTTTTATTAGTTGTAAAATTAGCTGGCGAAACTCTTTTAGAAACTTCCAATCAATTCCCGGTTCCGGCGCGATTAAAGAGCCGCCAATAGATATAATGTAGGTTTTATTTTTTGGCATAAATTATAATTAAAGTTGCTATTTAAATAAAGTGCCGGCGGCGAGGCTTCGCTCGGAGAGGTAAGCAAAGTTTGGGCGGGGAAAAATAAAAATTCAATTTTTAAAATCAATAAGGAGAACAAAGACAATAGTACTTATTGCTACTCTGGCTGCACCAATTCACACCTGGCGCCCACGGCCGGCACGAAGGCGGTATGCCTGTTGTAGTGTTTGGTGCAGCCTCTAAATTTGTTACCATAATGGCACCAATGGAGTTCTTGGCTCCGTAATTATAATAACAATAACCGCCGCCTCCAGGACTTTTGGGAATAACGCCAAGAAATCCAGCATTTACCAATTCCTGCATACTCTGATTGTAATATGTACTTCCTTCGCAAGCTCCGCAACCAGGATTATAGTTATTCGGCATACGTCCAAATTGGTCATAAAACATATAAAGAGCGGTTTGAATATTTTTGAAATCAGCTTGTTTTCTTACATCCCTGGCTTTCATTCTCACCGAATTTAAACTCACTAAAGCAAGAGTGGCTAAAAAGCCAATAATGGAAATAACTACTAAAAGTTCAATTAAAGTAAATCCCCTCTTTCTCCGAGAAT
>Ga0100400_1004030_pt1 | contig 9773 bp, 14 predicted proteins | sample CryGeymeta201524_FD_80420 | JGI IMG/M metagenome (GOLD analysis project Ga0100400, IMG submission 80420) | Groundwater microbial communities from Crystal Geyser aquifers in Utah, USA - Crystal Geyser metaG 2015-24 | ecosystem: Environmental > Aquatic > Deep subsurface > Groundwater | place: USA... | reverse complement strand
GTCTTTTATGACAAAATTAGAGACTTAGAGCAGGCTAAAATTAGCGAAAAACGGGCAGAAGAAAAGGACAATGCTCTACAGCTTGGCTTATTTGATATTCTGACCCAGCGAAAACCGCTTGAAGTGCTTAGAGTTGAGATAAGGCTGAACAAACGCCAAAAAATCAGCCAAATTCTTAAAAAGGTAGACAAAGAGGTAGAGCCAACCTTTTCAAATATCTTCAATCAAGACACAGCCAAAAAGGTGTTACTTTATTACATCAACGAAATTGAAGAAGCCTACCCGCCCTTACTCAATTACCAATACGACAGCCCCAAAAAGTTCTTTACTGGCTTTCTAACCATAAATCCCAAAGTCAAACTAACACTTGCCTTGAAAATGCTTGGATTGAGAGTGCTACTTGATGAAATAGGTGCAAGAGAATTTAGGGAAATGACAAAGCGGTATGGCAACCCTGTGTGGTATAGCCTAAATAAAGAAATGAAAAATCTAAGCAATGTTGATGAACCCAGCGTGTTCTCACTTCTTAGAAAGCAGATAACCGACTTTGAGCCGTTAAAACTACTTGCAATTCAAGACCAGATGTTAAATAATGATAAATATAACTAATATGTTTATGAAGAAAATTTATCAGTTCTTACAATCAAAAATAGGGCTAATTTTAGTTATTGCTTTATATTTCATACTAGCCATTCCACTAACAACTTCAGCAGATGCCATACAAGAAGCATTAGGAAAACAAATAGGTATGTTGCTGTCCCCCCTAGTAATCGTTCTTGTTTTATCCCGATTTTTCAAATGGAATAGAAATCAAAAAATACTACACGCCTTCTTGATAGCCTTCCTGTTTGAAGTTTTGCTATCTCAAAAATCCCTTGTTCCCATAGTTAACTTTATCTCGTTAATTGCTTTACCAACCTTAATTATTCAATTTATTTTTGAAGCATTTAGGAGGAAGAAATGAAGCAAGACGAAACAGAAAACAAGAAAAAAAGCCAAAGTATTTTTAGTTGGCTAATCTGGTGGCGAATAGACAAAGAAGAACTTAAAAAGCAGGTAAAAGAATATGAAACACTTAAAATTACCCAATCTGCAAGAGGGATAAGTTTTCTATTTCAACTTTTATTAGTGGTTATTGCAACAGGAGCTATTTTATTTACAAATATAATAACCGTTTCTGCCTTTTTTTATGTGTTCCTCTACTTGATATTAGGTTTCTTTATTTACAAAGGACGCCGATGGGCAATGATTGGAATAATGGCTTTGTCTACATTCGCCACTTTTAGTAATTTTTATAACTCTGTCGTCGCCAATTCTGAGAACGGCACACCCATAATTAATTCCTCATTAATGTGGGCATTATTTTTTTGGACTATCACGATGCACTTTTACTATTTGGCTTTCAAGGTAGAGGGCCTGCGTGCAAAAGATAAAAAGGAACTTATCAATGCAAACAATACAATCGCAGAGAGAAAGAGTTTTGACGAATTAGAAAGATTAGCAGAGTTAAAAAATAAAGGTGTAATTACCGAAGAAGATTTTAATAAGAAGAAAAGGCAAATTTTAGGATTGTAACAATGTAAACAAAATGAACGAAAATAAACATATAGAAAACAAACCTTCAAGAATTGGTTTTTGGCAAGGCTATATTGATTGGATTAAGGGTAAAGCACACATACCTCTGTTAAAGGGTTTTAGAAGATTTTGGATACTATTACTTTTAGTAATTCTCATAATCGGCCCAAACAATCTTACTAAAAATTCCTTTCTTTCATTTACTATGATACTAACTTTATTTGGATGGAGCTTCCCTTACTATGCTTGGCAAAAACGACTTGCCGACAAAAAAGGAATTAATGTAAATGAACTGCCGAGCAATTTTATGGCATTGGTAGTTGTCTTGTTAGTTTGGGCAATTTTATCTTTTGTTTTATATAGCATCTATACCCAACAATTATGAACACCGAACAATACTATTCCATAGCAGAAGTAGCCAAAACGCTAAAAGTAGCCTACCTCACGGTTTACCGATGGATACAATCGGGTAAATTAACAGCCTACAAAGCTGGGAAACAATACAGAATTAAAGAATTAGACTTAGACAAATTTATTGAAAGGCATAAATGAAAAAAATAATTATTTCCATCATTTTAGGTTTCGTTGCCGTAAGTATCTTTTGGGCATTAAGCGTCTTTGTTATAGCGTTTTTTGCACTTAAATTTCCAGTCTTTTTGTGGGATGCAACTTGGTTATTATGGCCGATTTCTTCTTTCGTTATTTATAAAAAACTAAAAAGAAAATCTGAAGCAATAAACAAATGAAAGCAGTAATTTTAGCCAGAGTATCAACACTCAAACAGGAAAAAGAAGGTTTATCCCTCAAGGATATTCAACTTCCTGAACTTAGAGATTATGCAACCAAAAGAGATTTTGAAGTGGTTAGAGAGTTTGTTTTTAGCGAAAGTGCAGACTACAAGATAAGGAAAAAGTTTAACGAGATGATTGATTTTGTCAAAGAGAGTGAGGATATAAAAGCTATCATCTCCTACCGAGTTGACCGTATAACCAGAAACTACCGAGACGCAGTTAAAATTGATGAACTTAGGCTTGACTGCGACAAAGAAATACACTTTGTCTACGACCACCTTGTCATCAACAAAGATAGTGTAGGCAGGGACATTCAAGACTGGGATTTGAAAGTCTTTTTAGCCAAGCAATACCTTAATCGCTTAAAAGAGGACGCTATCAATACAGCTAAATTCAAGATTAGCAGGAACGAATGGCCTGGCAAAGCACCTTACGGATATAGAAACATCACAAAAGAAGATGGCACGAAGTGGATTGAAATTGAACAATCAGAAGCTCAAGTAATTGAAAAAATGTATGAGTGGTATTCAACGGGCAGTTACTCAATGCTTGAGGTAAAAAACAAGCTCAAAGAAGTATTTGACCTAGATTTTTCCAAAGGCAAAATTGATTTTATTCTTAAAAATCCCTTTCCTAGCGGGACGATGATTTATGACGAGCAAGAATATCCCCATAACTACGACAGGATAATCAACCAAGAACTATACGGCAAAGTGCAAGAGGTCAAGGCTGGTTATAACAAGAAACACTTCAAGTTTGCAGGCTTATCATTTCCGTATAGGGGGCTGGTTAAGTGTGCTGATTGCGGTTGTATTATCACACCTGAGAGGAAAATCAAAAAAAGCGGTAAGACCTATCACTATTACCACTGCACCCAATATAACGGTAAGCACGGTGCTGAGTGGCTAACAGAGGACGACTTAACCAAACAGTTTTCAGCAGTTTTTAGCAAGCTACAAATGCCGAAAGATGTAGTTGATGATATAGCTACTACTCTTAAAAGCTCCCATAGGGATAAATCAGAATTTCATAGAAACCTGCTTAACAGCTACCAATCCGAGTATAAGAAATACGAAAACCGCATTGAGAAGGCTTGGGAAGACAAAATAGACGGCAGTATTACTGAGAGCTACTATGAGAAAAAACGAAAAGAGTATAGGGCAAAACAGAAGGAAATTGAGACTAAGATGTCTAAGCTACGGTTTGCCGATGAGGAATACTATATAACCTCAGAATACCTGCTAAAGCTGGCTTCTAACGCCAGCAAATTGTTTGAAAGTTCTGAAGCCCACGAAAAACGGCTACTTTTAAAGATGGCACTTCAGAACTTGGAGCTGAAGGGCAAAAAAGCCCGATATGACTGGATAAAACCCTTTGATAAGATAGCTTTTTACGCCTCTCGTCAGGCTTGGCTCCCCCGCGTGGACTCGGACCACGAACCATCCGCTTAACAGGCGGGCGCTCTACCATTGAGCTACAGGGGAACGTAAAATTTTTCTTTAAAAAATTACGTTCCTAGGACGTCTCTGCGAAGCGGAATACGTCTGGAATATCAATTAAAAGAAAAATTTATTGTTAAAGAACAAATGTGATTATAAGGCAAAAACAATACAAAAACTACAGTTTACATTAATCAAAACAATCTTCTTCTCGGCTTACTCATATCATAAACATTCGCGACTGGTTTATCCTCACCCACAGACACCAATCGAACACCCTGCTCTTAACGTATCTGACTCTATTCGAAAGCGATAAACATCGGCTGATTCCAATCCACAAATATCGCATAAACTTACACGTTATATATCACTAAATCCGTAATTTGCCCTTAAATCCACCTGTTCTCGCGCCACCTCTTTTTTCTTATGATGTTTTTCGCACCCAAAATCTCTTAAAATAACATCTCGTTCACTTATTGTTTTTATTCCTATCCCCCATCATAATCCCCCACCCACCCCATTACAACCCCCTAGCGAAAAGCAATTGGAACACTCAACTCTTCCCGCAAAATGGCAATATCATCTTCATCTAAACCTAATTCTTGTGCTTTACCCAATGCAATCCTAGCTTCTGTTTGAACTCCAATCCCTGGTGCATTTCTCAATCTCAAAAATGTTCTATAGGCCTGCCTTGCATCTGCATGCTGATTCTCCACATGCAAGCGAGCAAGCGGATTTAGAATATTTATTCTAGACAATCTATTAAAAATTTTCATTTATTTAAAAAATTGCAAAATTGTATTTAAACAAAAAACTATTGACCCACCGCGTTCTTTTTCTTTTTTTCTTTCTTGGTAGGTTGACCACTATTTGCAACTGGTACAATTTCAAAGGTGGTACGATTAAAACCATTAAAATGAACCACTGTTTCTCCACGAGTCAATATACATGTTGGAGCACCATACACACTATTTATTGCACAGTTAGGATAGCCATCTCCACCAACATTAGTACACTCTTTACATTTTGGATTAATTTTAGGCATATATTTTTATTTAAAAAATCAGTAACTGATGTTAATATATCACACCTTTCAACAAAATCAAAGAAGTGAATACATATCAACTACTTACCAATTCGTAATTCGTAATTTCGAATTAATAATTAAATGTATTTTCCCTCTTGACACAGTTATAAGATAGTCCTATATTTATATTATCTACTAATTAATAATATAAAACAAAAATGTCAAAAACTATAGGACAAGAGCCAAAATCCAAATCTAATTTTGACTATTTAGTCAACAATTTAGATACTCTCCCCCTCGAACTCCAGTCTCAAATCTACACCAAAGTTATAAAAAAATTATCAATTTAAATAACCCATAAAAAATATGTCAGAAGAATTCTTTTTTAAACAAACAATCACTGGTAGAGTTGATTTAGAAAAACAATATTTAAATGCAACCAGTGCAATTGAACCTAATTCTAGAATTAAAAATTTAAAATTGATTAAAAATTAAAAATTTTAAATTAAAAATTGAGTTTTACGGTTTTTTCCAGGCAGCCCAGGTGCATTTAGGGTAGTCGCTACACCCAAAAAACTTTTTGCCCTTGCTCGTTTTTTTGACTACCCCCTCCTTACCACACAACGGACAATTAAAACCAGCCAATTCTCGGAAAGCTCGGGTATATTTACACTCTGGAAATTGATCACAGGATATAAATTTACCAAACTTGCCTTCCCGAATTACCAAATCACCATCATGACAATCGGGACACTTTTCTCCTATCGATTCCGTCGCCACTTTAACCCTTTCTGCCGTCTTTTCCACCACTTTTATTTCTTTTTCAAATTTTCCCCAAAAATCCTTCATCATTTTTTTCCAATCTAGCTTACCCAGAGCCACCAAATCCAAATTCTCCTCCATCCCTGCCGTAAAAGGCAGCGACAATATGTCAGAAAAATTTTTGGCCAAAAATTTGTTGGTCGCTTTACCTAAGGCCGTAGGCACGATTTTTCCTTCCTCTCGATTGACATACTGCCTTAATATAATAGTACTGATGATTGGTGCGTATGTTGACGGTCGACCAATACCCTGTTTTTCCAAACTTGCCACCAATGAAGCATCGGTATAACGGGGAGGCGGATTTGTCGTCACCTCCTCAACTTTTAGACTTTTAGACTTTAAAGCTTGCCCAACAACTAATTCCGGCAACAATTGATCTTCATGTTTATCCCCCGAAATTCGCAAAAACCCATCAAAATTAACTTTAACCCCAATTGATTTAAATTCACCATTATTATTTTTCAATATAACGGTAGTATTACTCAATCGTGCCACTGATGCCTGAGTTGCCACTGCCCGTCGCCAAATCAATTCATACAACTTATTTTCCTTGGCATCGGCAGTATCGATTGTTAACACATTAACCTTTGTTGGGCGTATGGCTTCATGGGCTTCTTGGGCATTTTTTGAGTTATTTTTGAAAACTCGCACTTTTTCTGCCACATACTTCTCTCCGTATTTTTCTCCAATAAATTTTCGAAATCCTTCAATCGCCTTTGGCGATAAATTGACACTATCAGTCCGATGGTAAGTAATATGTCCCTGTTCATACAACCGTTGCGCCAAACTCATTGTTTGTTTTCCCGACCAACCAAAACGGCGCGCCGCCATTTGTTGTAATTTTGAGGTGGTAAAAGCAGGGAGCGGAGTTTTGATGGTTTCTCGCGCCCCTACTTGGGCTACCACAAAATCTTTTGACAGTTTACCAACAAATTTATCTGCCTGTTCTTGGGTAATAAATAGTGATTTTGAAAAAGAATATTCACCATCAAATAACTTGATTTTTTGCAAGGTTATAAATTGTTTACCATCAATCTTAAACAAATCAGCCATAAATCCAAAATCAGCTCCAACTTTATAGTATATTTCTTTTTTAAATGCCTCTATTTCGGCTTCTCTCTCCACAATCAATCGCACCGCCACCGACTGGACCCTTCCTGCCGACAAACCCCGTCGTACTTTACGCCACAAAATCGGTGATAACGAATAACCAACTAACCTATCCAGTACCCGCCGCCCTTGTTGGGCATTAACCATATTCATGTCAATCTCCCCCGCATTTTTTATCGCTTCCTCAATCGCCTCCTTGGTAATTTCATGAAAAGAAATTCTCTTGATTACTTTTGGTATTTGTTTTTTGGAACTTGTTTGGAAATTGTTTTTTGGAACTTGTTTGTTAGACAATAACCATTGTGTATGCCAAGCAATCGCTTCTCCTTCCCGATCAGGATCAGATGCCAAATAAATTTTATCCGCTCTACTCGCCAGCAATTCTAACTGTTTAACCACATCGCGTTTTTTAGAATCAATCACATAATCAATGGCAAAACCATTTTTGGGATCTACTCCCATTTTGCTTTTTGGTAAATCACGAAAATGACCCACCGTTGCCACCACTTCAAAACTGTCTTTCAAATATTTGCCAATTGTTCTCGCCTTGGTTGGTGACTCCACCACCATTAATGCTTTTTTCATAAAATATTCGTACCAATTCGTAATTCGTAATTTTTAATTCGTAATTGATTTCTCATTGTCGACCATAATAACACATCATGTCAACTATCTATCTTCTCTGGGCCGATAAAGTCTTCATTTTTTCTACCATCCACATTCTCATCATGGTCGATAAATTTAAACCCATGTCATCGGCCATTGCCTGCATTTTTTTCTTCATTGGTCTTTGTATCCTAATAATTATTGACTCTTCTTTTGGTTCTTTAGCATTAAAACGCACTTTCACTTCCTTTGCCTCATCCAAAAATTCAGTAAAATCATGAGTATCAAAAAAATTAGCTTCTTCCTCATAACTCTTAAAATCTGGTATTTTACTTTTTATTATTTTTTTCATTTATTAATCTCCTCTCTATTCGACTCGAATCTCGAGCCGAAACAACATAATAATCATTATTTTTAATTAAATCTAAAACAATTGATAACAATCTTTTTTTCTTTGATTTACCAATCAACAATATTCAGCCTTTCTTAACTAACAAAATTTTTAATTGTTCTCGACACGCCTGATATATTTCTGATTGGATAACATCATGTTTTTTGATATGTTCTGAATTATATCCGTCCCATATCAAATCATCGATATCAATTATCATGATTTAATTATATCCTAATAATTGTATTACAATGTAATACAAAAGTCAATCAATAGTATTGCCCCCTGCGATATTAGCCAATTACAGGCAAAAGAGTTGGGGTCGTTTATCCTCCCCGGCACACAATAAACCAGCTTGTTTTTCTCCACAAATTTTTGTGCCAACAATATTGTTCCACTATTTTTACCACCCTCAATTATCACCAATACATCAGCATAATTTGCCACCTGTTCGTTTAACATTTCAAAATCCCCCCCTTCAAATATTTTGATTTTAATATTATTTTCCCGACATTTTTTAATAATTTCCCGATTACACCCCATGACATTAATTGTTACTAATTCGTAATTTGTAATTCGTAATTTACTAATTACCTCTCTTCCATAATCACTCATGTTTCTGCTCCCCACTATTGCAATTTTTGTACACATAAATTTATTTCAACACTATCTTTCGTATATCTTTCAAAAACTCATCTACTGGAATTATTTGGATATTTCCAACATACATCTTCTCTCTACCTGTATATAATAAAAATAAATCTGCTTTTGGATAATCTCGTCCAAATTGTTTTAGTCCTCTCAACCAATTTGATGAGTATCTTGCACTATTTTTTATCTCAAATGCCATTAATAAGTCTTTGTTTTGCATGACAAAATCAACCTCACTACCCGAAACAGTCCGATAGTAACTAATATCATACCTATCAACCTCATTTGTCACCAACGCCAACAGATGTTGTAAGAACAAATTTTCTAGCGCTGCTCCACCTATTTCACTTTCAGTATCCAAAACATGTTTTGGTCGTATTGCCAGATACACTCCAGTGTCAAAAAAATAATATTTTGGTTTCAACACCATTTCTCTTTTAGCTCTTTTTGTAAACGCTGGAATCTGTATCCCCAACATTAAATCGTCCAAGATTTCAAAATAACTTTCCACCACTTTTCTCGAAACCATTGTCTCCCTTGCCACTTCCGCCATATTTAAAACTGATCCAACTGAAAAACTTGCCACTTCCAAAAATCGTGCAAAAGATGACAAGTTTCTCGTCATCCCTTCAGTCATCACTTCTTCTTTTAAATATGTCTCGATATACGCACTCAAATATCGTATCTTCTCCTCATTATTTTTCAAATTAAATACCTGAGGTAACATTCCAAAAGAAATTGCCGATTTTAAGTCAAAATCTTCTCCAGCTTCCTCCGCCATCAAAGGACCCATTTTATAATTCAATGCCCTACCTGCCAACAAATTTACACCGCCCCTCCGTAGTTTTCGAGCACTGCTTCCAGTTAAAATAAATTTTATTTTATCATTCTCAATCAGACGATGAACTTCGTTTAATAATTCAGGAATTCTTTGCACCTCGTCAATAATCACAAAATCTGACCAATTCTTGGGGAAATACTCTGACAACAACCATGGACTCGCCAATAATTTTTGATAAATTTGTGATTCCAACAAATCAATATATATAGCTTTAGGGTATGTAGCCCTCAACCAAGTACTTTTCCCTACCCCCCGTGGACCGAACAAAAAATAACTCCAATCATTTGAAATTGATAGGTTTCTTGTATACATAACTCCATTTTACCAGGGTTTTTTGACCTGTCAAGTCAAAATTCCCACTATTGCAATTCGCATATTTATTTTAAATAGCAATTTCCAAATCTACAATTTCCAAACAAGTTCCAAATATTCAAGCTCCAAACAAAAATTTTGGATTTGTTTTTTGTGATTTGCTTGGAAATTGTTTTTTATTTTTTGGAACTTAATTTTTAATAGTTGG
>Ga0100400_1004022_pt1 | contig 9790 bp, 6 predicted proteins | sample CryGeymeta201524_FD_80420 | JGI IMG/M metagenome (GOLD analysis project Ga0100400, IMG submission 80420) | Groundwater microbial communities from Crystal Geyser aquifers in Utah, USA - Crystal Geyser metaG 2015-24 | ecosystem: Environmental > Aquatic > Deep subsurface > Groundwater | place: USA... | reverse complement strand
GCAAATAGGCGATGTTCTATTTTATTCCACTTACTTGTTCCTGGTGGAAAATGGCTTACATGTATACTTAATCCACTATCGTTGCTAAATTGTTGTAATTCAGATTTCCATAGGTGATTTCCCGAGCCATTACTGCCCCCTCCGTCTGCGTTAATATATAGACGATTTGATGAAGGATATAATATACTGCCTTCCTGTTCCCACCAGTCGCGAATAGTTGATACAGCGAAAGCAGCGGTATCACTACTTGTTCCTACATTAACCCAGTCACGGTTATTCTGTATATCATATATGCCATAAGGACTTGCTTTCCCATTGGTCTTATCAATAAAATCATACACGTTAACCTCTATCGGATTTTTTGTCGGCCTCCATTCTTGTCCATTGTTTTTATATTCTCCTATAAGCTCTTTCTTTTTGCAATCAACGGAAATTACAGGATCGTTGCTCTCTGCAAACTCTTTTGCAGTCTTATTGATGTGTTCAAATTGTGCATCTCTGTCAGGAGAATCTCCACCTTCTTTGGTTTTTTTGTTTGCCTGAAGACTATATCCCAACTCCATAAGACATTGTCGTACTACTTCATGAGAAACTTTATATCCCAAAACAAGCAACTCGGCAGTTATCTTTCTTATGCTTTTACTTGTCCATATCAATGGATTCATCGGATTGCCCATCGTATGCGGAGAAACTATATCCTCCATCGCCTGAAGCATCTCTGGTTGATGATCAATGGCTTTTTTCCTTCCGCCTCCCTCTTTCCGAATACGGATTTTGGGGGTGTCATCTTCTTTTAATAACAATTCAGTTTCACCTTTTGCTATCGTTCGTCTTGTGACAGAAGACAGTTGAGCAATTTTTGATTTCCCACCCCAACCAACACTTTGCGCTTCTGCAGATAAATATATTCTGACTTGGCGCTCATTCAACATTGGAAGAACCGCTTCTATCCGTGCTTTTATAATGTCATCTGTTTCCATTGTCTTTTTTGACAAAGGTAACTATTTAATTTGTGTTTTGAGTATATTATTTATTGACAATACCTTAACTTTGTAGTCCCACCGGGAATCGAACCCAGATCTACAGTTTAGGAAACTGCTATTCTATCCGTTGAACTATGAGACCAAATTGTCCGTCTGTTGACGGATTGCCTTTTTCAGGTCAGCAAAAATAGGCAAATCTTTTTTTGTGGCAAATCAATAGTTGAATATTGTGTAATTTAGTGAGCTGTAAATCACAGCGATTTTGTATTTTTATTTCTTTATAATTTTAAAACAGGCAAAAAATGGAAAAGAACATCATCAACCGCAGAAATTTTATTGGTACCGGACTGGCAGCCGCTGCCTCGGTAACTGTTGGAAAAGCGCTTGCTTCCGAAAAGGAAATGAGTAACGTGCCTTTCAAAAAGAACGACGAACATCCCTTTAATCCTGTAACCTACAGTGCGATGCCAACCCGTTCGCTGGGTAAAACCGGATATAAGGTAGGGGTTTTAAGTTTGGGCGGACAAGCAACTCTCGAAATTAAAGGAAGAGAAGATGAGGCAGAGAAAATCATTCACCGCGCCATCGATTTGGGAATTAATTACATCGATACCGCTGCATCCTACGGTCAGGGAGTCAGTCAGTTAAACATTGGCCGTGTAATGAAAACCCGACGGAAAGAAGTTTGGCTTTCAACAAAAACCCACGACCGCACTTATGACGGTTCGATGCGGTTGCTCGAGGAGAGTTTAAAAAACCTGCAAACCGATCATATTGATACCTGGCAATTGCACAATGTACAACGACAGGAACAGGTTGACCAGATTTTTGCTGCCAATGGCGCAATTAAAGCCATGGAAAAAGCAAAAGCCGAAGGAATGGTGAGAAACATTGGGATTACCGGGCATTTCGAACCATTGGTTTTGCTCGAAGCAATAAAACGCTACCCGTTCGATTCAATTCTACTGGCGGTTAATGCCGCCGATGTACATTATCTCAGTTTTAAAAATTACCTGCTGCCCGAAGCTCAGAAACAGGGAATTGCAATCATTAGCATGAAAATTGCCACCCGGGGACGAATGCTTTCGAGCTGGACCCCGCCACCACTCGAAGAGCAAACCGACGCCCGTTTGAGAACGCCAAAACCGGGTACAATTTCAATAAAAGAAGCGCTTGAATACAACATGAGTTTACCAGTAAGCACTTCGATAATAGGAGTCGACAGCATTGCCCAAATTGAAGAGAACGTAAAAATCGCTTCCGGATTTACACCGCTTAGTCAGGCACAAATGGAAGAAATAGAAATTAAATCGTTACCAATCGTCCGGCAGGGACTTTATTTCAGGCGTTGGGATTTGGGCGCCTGAAATAACCCGAAATGAGAAAGTTACTGCTCCTGTTTTTTGTTTTGGTTTCGAACTCCTGCATTGTTGAAGATTGGGATTTGAATTTTACCGGAAAGCTGCAAAACACCTTTTTGTTTGACGGAGGGATAGGTTACGGTGTTAGTCCATCGGTTTTGAGTAATGACCACAATGTGCTTATTTGTGGTAATTTCAATGAAAAAATATCCATCATAAAAACTTCGGTAAAAGGAAATGTTTTCTGGAGAAAGAATTATTCGATTGGAAGTTCCTGTTCGGCAAAATCAATTGTACAAACAACTGACAACAATATTTTCGTTTGTGGTCAAACAATTCAGAACTGGGTCGAAAAAAGGGAAGATATTTTTCTGCAAAAACTGAATACAAAAGGCGATTCGGTTTGGGTTAAAACATTCGGAGGAAATAGTTTTGATTATGCTGCATGTATTATTTCAACTTCAGACGGAAATCTTTTAATTGCTGGAAAATCAGAAAGTTTTGAAGGAGAATCGTACGGTGATATTTATCTGATTAAACTGAATTATGACGGGAAAGTTATTTGGGAAAAAACATTCGCTGACCCTGACTCGGAATTTGCAACACATGTTGAGGAAACCAGGCAGGGAGATTACTTATTAACCGGAAATGACCAGGCTGGTGCACCTGACACAGCTAATAAAATATATCTGCTGAAAGTTGATGCCAATGGAAATTTAGTCTGGGAAAAGAGATTTGGATTAGGCACAGGTGACTGGAAATGGGGATATTCAACAATAGAAACGGTGGACGGAGATTTTCTCACCTCCGGACATTTGACCAGAGATGGCTATACCCAGGTTTTAATTATGAAAACCAATAGCGACGGCAATCTTATCTGGGAAAAAACCTATGGCGAACCGCTGCTTTCAGAAACCGGTTATTCACTGAAAATGAACAGCGACAATACTTTTACAGTAACCGGAACTTCATTCGAAGTAAGCAATCCGGATACCGAAATTATCCTTTTTAAAATTGATGAAAACGGAAAGGAACTTTGGTTTCAAAGATTTGGCGCTTCCTTTAATTCCAATGGTTTCAACTTGCTGAAATATGGCTCACAAAATATTGTCACCGGAAATTATGATGGACAAATTTTTATGTCATTTCTGAACGACACCGGCAAGGGAAATTAAAACTTCATGTCCCTTTTTCAACAGAATAATTATCTTTGCTGTTCAATTCAACAAAGGGTAACATGTTAGAAAGAATCAAGGTTTTACAGGAAGAAATTGAAAGAATTATTGTTTCGGGAAAAGAAGAAGTTGAGGAACTTCGCCTAAAATATATTAGTAAGAAAGGGACAATCAGCCAATTGTTTGATGACTTTAAAACTGTTTCTCCCGAGCAGAAAAAGGAAGTTGGTCAAGCCCTGAATACGTTGAAAAATTTCACCCTCGAAAAAATTAACTCGTTAAAGGAGTCTTTTGAATCAACAGTTAGCGGCAATTCGGAATCAGACCTGACCCGGCCCGGCGATTCTGTTAAACTGGGAACCCGCCATCCGTTGTCGCTGGTGAAAAATGAGATTATTGGTATTTTTGGCCGCCTTGGTTTTACAGTTGCCGAAGGTCCAGAAATTGAGGACGACTGGCACGTTTTTTCGGCTTTGAATTTTCCGCCGGAGCACCCTGCCCGTGATATGCAGGATACTTTTTTTATCGAAAAAAATCCCGATGTTTTATTGCGCACCCACACTTCGAGTGTACAAATCAGGGTAATGGAACGCACTCAGCCACCAATCCGGATGATTTTCCCTGGGCGTGTTTTCCGGAACGAAGCCATTTCTGCGCGCTCACATTGTATTTTTCATCAAATTGAAGGGTTGTATGTAGATGAAAATGTATCGTTTGCCGATTTGAAACAAACCTTGTTACAGTTTGCAAAAGAGCTTTTTGGCGAAGGAACCCAAATTCGTTTGCGTCCTTCCTATTTTCCGTTTACGGAGCCCAGCGCCGAAATGGATGTTAGTTGTTCGATTTGCGGCGGCAAGGGTTGCAATGTATGTAAATACAGTGGCTGGCTCGAAATTCTGGGTTGCGGAATGGTTGACCCCAACGTTTTGGAAGCCTGTAACATCGATAGTAAAAAATACACAGGTTTTGCTTTCGGAATGGGAATCGAACGCATCACGATGCTTCGGTACGGAATAAAAGACATCCGTCATTTCTTCGAAAACGATGTACGGTTTTTAAAACAATTTGAATCGGCGATGTAAGAACCGGGTTTACTGTCCTTTTTTTATTTCATTTAAAACTTCACGGGATACGACATAGCATTTCCGGTAACGTTTTTTACTAAATAAGCCAGTTGTCAGAGTATGAAGTTCGTTATTAATATTTTCAAGAGATTGGGTAATCGTGGATCGAAATAGTTTTGCGCAATTCAAACAAGAGTCCTGATTTAAATCGGCTGTTTTGCAAAAAGCGCTTTTTAACGATTCAATAGAATTTAAGTAGTCCTTGTCAAAATGATAATTATTTGCTTCCATAAAGCACTCATTTATTGCAGAGAGGTGTTCCTTACAATTGTGCCCGCCAGCCTGGCAAACCAATAACTCAATTTTTAAATGCTGTTTATTCTCAGGGTTTTGTGATGTTTGATTAGTTACTGACAAAAGCCGCTTACTATTCATTTTGATTTTAATAAATTATTACTTAATTAATACTCTGAATTTGAAGTTGCTGAAATCGAATTACTTAAATTATTTTAAAACCTGCTCAATTAAATTCAATTCTGCTTCTGAAAAATTCAGGTTTTTCAAAGTCTCCAAGTTATTATTTAACTGATTAACCGAGCTGGCTCCAATTAAAACTGAGGTTATCCGCTTGTCTTTCAGTATCCATGCCAGCGCCATTTGTGCCAGCGACTGACCGCGTTTTTGGGCGATATTATTCAGTTTTACAATTTTATCGTGGGCCGAATCAACATGTTCCTTTTTCAGAAAAACTTCACGGGTGGCACGGCTTCCTTCAGGAATTTCATTAAGATAGCGGTCGGTTAACAGTCCTTGCGCCAATGGCGAAAACGGAATACAACCAATTCCTTCCTCTTCCAGCACATCCAGCAACTTATCCTCAACCCAACGTTCAAACATCGAATATTTCGGCTGGTGAATCAAACAAGGAGTTCCAAGTTCTTTCAGAATCCGGACAGCTTCGCGGGTCATATCGGCGGGGTAATTCGAAATGGCTGCATACAACGCTTTCCCGGAACGCACAGCCTGATCGAGCGCCATCATCGTTTCTTCAATAGGTGTGTCAGGATCGGGACGGTGTGAGTAGAAAATATCGACATACTCCAAACCCATTCTTTTTAAACTCTGGTCGAGGCTCGAAAGTACATATTTGCGGCTGCCCCATTCACCGTAAGGTCCGGGCCACATCAGGTAGCCGGCTTTGGTCGAAATAATCAGTTCATCGCGGTACACAGCGAAATCCTGTTTCAGAATTTTTCCAAAGTTTTCTTCTGCCGATCCGGGAGGCGGTCCATAATTGTTGGCCAAATCGAAATGGGTGATGCCCAAATCAAAAGCCCGGCGTAACATGTCGCGACTGTTTTCGATGTTGTCAATATCTCCGAAGTTGTGCCACAATCCCAGGGAAATGGCCGGAAGTTTCAGCCCCCACTTGCCGCAACGGTTGTATTTCATGGTGTCGTAGCGGTTTTCGTTTGCAATGTATGTCATAATAAAATTAATTTTAGTTGTTTATTTAAAGAGTCTGAAAGGTATCTTTTTTTTCAGGATTTCAGCAAAACAGAGCGGTGTTTTTAAGAAAGAAATGTAATCAGTTTATTGTTTTAAGGCATAAAGCCGCTGCATTGTTGCAACATATAATACGCCATTTGCAGCTACGGGTGTAGAATGAACCGGACTATCAAGTTCTACCGAATCCAAAACAATCAATTCACGGCCTTCTTTCAAAATCCAAAAATCGCTGCCCCGCGAGCCCACATAAATTTTTCCATCGGCAACCATCGCCGAACTCCACGAATCCTGTCTGAGTTTATGTTTCCAAAACGGTTTGCCGGTTTCTGCATCGCTGCAATGCAGGTTTTTACCACAATCGGTCACATAAACCAGCCCGTTCGAAATGGCGGGAGTTGACGCCGAATGTTCTTCAAGCGGATACGACCATATTTCTCCGGATGCAGTAATATCTCCGGTTTTAGTCGCGTCAACACATTTCAACCATGCCTCTCTTTTTCCCCACCAGATATCGCCGCCAACAGTAACATATATGCGGTTTTGGTAAAAAACAGGCATTCCCAGAAAATTACTCGGACTTACCTTTTGATTTCTCAGGTAGCTATGAATATTTTCTTTGGGCGCTGACGGATCGCAATCGAATTGCCATACTTTTTTTAATGACTGAACTTCTGCAAACGGATCTGCTTTGGCCAATGCTTCGAAAGCATATAAAATTCCATCGGCACCGGCGAAAAAAACCAGTTTCTGTCCGTTTACTTCGCCCATCGATGGCGACGACCACGAGGAATGAAAAATTCGCGGGCCAAAATGCTCATCATCTTTGGCAACCAGCCTGCCCGTTTTTTTGTTGAGCACAATGAGGGCCGGAGCATTTAATCCGGTGGTTTCCAGGTGGCGGTAATCGACTCCGCTGCAGGTGTTCAGATAAAGCAAATCGCCATCGAGTAAAATTGATGCGTGAGGCGAATCGTGCGGACTTACACCCAGTTGCAGCTTCAGATCGTACATCCAAATAATATCAGCATCTTTAAGCGTTACTTCGTAAGGAAATTCTCCTGTAGGCGCCATGTACCAGCTTTCTCCCTGAAAATCACCATCGTTGCCGTCAGCTTGTCCGTTGAGGTCGAGGCATAGCACTTCCGAGCGGTTGGTGAGTATGTAAACCCGGTTGCCATCCACGGTTGGCGGAGAGCAAATTCCAACCATCGGCCAGTCGTTGTGGCGGTCTCCTTCGAGGCGAGGAACAACCAATTGCCAAAGTAAACTTCCATCCGATTCGTTTAAACAAAGCAAAATACCGCGGTCTCCTACATGCCGGGGGTCGCGCTCATCGGCATTATTGGCGCCAATTAAAACTTTACCGTTGGCAACAACCGGTGTTGCATAAGCATCGCTTCCGATGGATACCGACCATTTTATGTTTTTGCCCGTTTCAGGATCAAACGCTTCCGGCAAACCTGTTTCACTGGAAAACATGTTTCGCGAATGTTTTTCTCCCCATTGCGGACTATCCGAACCCTGACCAGTGCAAGACAAGGTGAGTAATATAAAACATCCGGAGGAAAGGAACATAGAGAAGATTTTAGTGTGAACCATTTTTTTGCTGATTTATATTTTCGGTAAAGTTGGTGGCTGCAATATATCAATATTTACTTTTCTGTTTTAAATTTGTTGAAAATTATATGTTTATGAAGAAAATTAAGGATGCAAAGGACGATTTGACAAATATTCTTTTTCAACATACCGAGCGGCTGAAGGAATTACAGGGAATAAACAAAACAGTTGCCCTGTTGAACCAAAATAAGCCGCTGGACGAGTCATTGCAGGAGATTTGCAGCCTTATTCCCCAAGCCTGGCAATACCCCGAATTTACCTGTGTTCGCATCACTTACGACAGCAACACGTTTGTCAGCAAAAATTTTAACGAAACGCCCTGGAAACAAAGCCAGACCTTTGAAATTCCGGGAGGAAAATCGGGTTTTATAGAAGTATTTTACCTGAAAGAGTTTCCCGAACTCGACGAAGGACCTTTTATGAAAGAAGAACGCGACCTGATTGATAATTTTGCCAATCTCATTTCGGGTTCACTCACCAAAGATTTGCTTCGAAGACTGGTAACCGAAAATAGCGAAAGGTTAAAGGAACTGCGCGGAATTAATCAGATTTCGAACATATTGAAACAGGAACGCAAACTTGAAGACGCTTTAAAAGAGATTTGCAATACACTTCCAGGGGCTTGGCAATATCCTGAATATACCGCAGCCCGCATCATTTATGATAACGAGGTTTACACTTCCAACTTTTTCTATAAAACTCGTTGGGTATTGCGACAGACTTTCGAAACCCAAACCGGGAAAAAGGGGATCATCGAAGTGTATTACCTGAAAGATTTCCCAATGTGTGATGAAGGTCCTTTTCTGAAAGAAGAGAGAACCCTGATTGATAATCTTGCCGACATTATTTCAGGTATTGCCGCCAAAAAACTGCTCAGCAACCTCGTTGCCGATAACACAGAGCGGCTAAAAGAGTTGGAAGCCATCAACAAAACAACGGCAATAATTTCTGCAGGTAAAACAGTAGAGGATACACTGCAGGAGATATGCGATATTTTGCCGGTATCGTGGCAATATCCCGAACAAACCGTGGCGCGAATTACCTTTGAAGATAATGTGGTTGTCAGCCGTCCCTTTCATGAAACCATTTGGCGGCAGATGGAATCTTTCGTCACCATCGATAACAAAAAAGGGTGGATTGAAATATTTTATCTCGAAGAGTTTCCAAAATCGCATGAAGGCCCGTTTTTAAAAGAGGAACGCAACCTGATTGTGAATATCGCCCAACTGATTGCCGGTTACCTGAACAATTTCATTGGTCGCGATGCACTGAACAAAAGAGAAATAACACAAATTTCTGATAATAAATCCAACGAATACCGCGAATCGCTGATTAAAAAAGGTAAACCCCTCCAGCAATATTTCAACCAACATTCCCTCGACAAGTATATCTATCTCGATATGATGAAGTACAAGGTAAAGGAGATACTTTTTGTAGCCACTTTTTATGATGCATTTATATTGGAAAACGAAGACGCTTTTTTCGAACAGTTTATGGGCGAAATTTATCAGTACAGCCTTTTTTCGCTGCCCCGCATTACCGCGGTTACTTCTGACGAACAGGCACTTTACCTAACCGAATCGTCAAAGTTCGACTTTGCTATTCTCACTGTTGGCGAAGATGACAAAGCTCCCTGTGAACTGGCAAAACAGATAAAACAGCTCCGCCCCGATTTGCCGGTCTTTCTCCTGCTCAATAAAAAAGGGAATGTAAAATATTTCGAAACATTGGTTGGAACCTCAAAATTTATCGATAAACTTTTCATCTGGCATGGCGATTCACAAATATTTTTTGCCATTGTAAAATCCATCGAGGACCGCACAAATGTTGAGAACGATACAGCCGTGGGGCTTGTAAGGGTGATACTTTTAATCGAGGATTCACCGCAGTACTATTCAAAATACCTCTCGGTGCTGTATTCCATAGTTTTCGGACATATTCAGAAAGTTATTGCATCTGAGAAAAACGAACTCGACAAAATATCGAAAATGCGATCGCGTCCCAAAATCCTGCTGGCAACTAACTACGAAGAAGCGGTTTACATTTACAACAAATACCACAATTTTATGCAATGTGTGATT
>Ga0100400_1004021_pt1 | contig 9791 bp, 9 predicted proteins | sample CryGeymeta201524_FD_80420 | JGI IMG/M metagenome (GOLD analysis project Ga0100400, IMG submission 80420) | Groundwater microbial communities from Crystal Geyser aquifers in Utah, USA - Crystal Geyser metaG 2015-24 | ecosystem: Environmental > Aquatic > Deep subsurface > Groundwater | place: USA... | reverse complement strand
TCTCGATTCAATGGAATATGGATGTTCCTGGTATCCGAGTACACTGAAATGTTCACGGGTGTTGATTTCCACCTTCAACCTCATGGGTACTACCGGGGGAATTTCCGATTCAGCACGATAAGTCAGCGTGACGGAATCCTCTGCACGTTCTCTTTTGGGCGTGCCGAGCAAGACATCAAGGGTCTCACGAATGGCATCTATCACCGCGCCGATGGTGCCAGGTTTCATTTGAACAAAGTCGATGTCCTCCGAGTACCGTGACGGCGGTTTCAAAAAGAGCTTATGTAATGCAGTGCCGCCTCGAAATGCGAGATTCTCTGCAATGAGCTTGTTAGAAAAAAGAGAAGTCAGAACACGACAAATCAGGAGGTCTTGTTCGATCTGGGCATCAGAAATCCAGGGAGCGAATGAGCGCCACTCAACAATGTATGCTCGTGGAATCAGAGCTCGCCCTCCACTTCTGCATTAACGATGACTTTCCATTTCGGATCTCGCGAGAACCCTCTTCGAGGTGATGACGGATCAAGCGGTGTCTCTCGCGGCTGTTGCAGCTTTATCCACTCGACGAGTCTTCCGACTAATCCGTCTTGCCCTGATTTTTCCAGAAGCCACCCTAAGCGCTGAACGTAGGCATTGTTCCTTTCTTTTCTTGCCGCCTCCAACAACATGTCGGGTGTTATCTTTTCGCTGAGTTCTTGCAGGACTGTAAGAACGCGATCCAAGCCGCCGACACGCGATGCATATGCGACAAGGTCAATTGCCGTAACTGCCGGATTGGATACCTTCATATAGCCAGTTGGTGTTTTGGAATCTTCCGTCGATGATGACTTCATGCTCGCTTTCTTGAAGAACCTGATCTGCAGAGATCCTAATTTAAGGTTGCGTTGGGCCTGGAGTGTCACGACATGAAATTCCTGCGGTTGTTGATGAGCCGCTCCGTGTATGGCTGCAGCAGACAGGAGTCCGACGTAATACGGTTGCTGAATAAATTTCATAAGGTCGTCTACGAACCATTCAGGTGGCAAAACACTGGTTGATGCATATTCCATCGGAATAATTATGTAGAATCCCTCCCGGACTAAGGCAATCCGTTGCTTCTTTGCGAGGCGCCACAAAGAGAGTTTGAGAACGGCATCGGATTCTCCGACAGCCTTTTTTGCCTCTGCCTTTGTGAATGCATAGCGGCCTTTCCGTTGAAGGTTATTTACGAAGTCAGGAATGGATTTAGGGTTTTTGTTCATGAGATTTGGTTCGAGTCATTATTGACGCTATCGTGCGCATAAGGTATCAAAATCTGAAACCTTTTGCAACTGAGAGTGGCATTCCGGGAAGCGTAAAGGCACGATTACAGCGAAAACGACAAGTGGGATTCAAAGGCGGGTCTCAATTCAGCGGATATTCACACACGATGGTAAACAGATCATCCTCGGAACTGCTGTAGTTGTCGAATCCCGTTGGGGACACAAGAGGAATCCGAAGCGTCAGGCAGAACAACAAATCCCACGCAAGCAAGATCGCGGAAGAGAGTTGTTGGGTTCATGGCTCGTCCTCCGATTCTCTGAAGGAAAGCTACACGCGGGACAGCATTGAGTCAAGCTTCAGCGGTTCGCCCTTTATGCCTCGTCTGCTGCAGGGGGCGCCAGGAAGGTGAGGTCCGGCCCTCAGGCTAGGAGGGCGTGCGCCGGCACTCAGGCAGAGGGGGTGCGTTGCGGCCCTCAGGCCGGGAGAGGTGAGCCTACGAGCCTTTCGTACGCCTCGACGTACTTCTCTGATGTTTGGCGGATAACCTCCTGCGGAAGCCGGGGTGCTGGGGGCTTCTTATCCCATTGGATCAGCTCGAGGTAGTCGCGCACAAACTGCTTGTCGAAACTCGGCTGCGAACGTCCGGGGACGTAGCAGTCGGCGGGCCAGAAGCGCGATGAGTCGGGCGTGAGGACTTCGTCGATGAGGATAATCTCCCCCGTGCCGGGGTCTCTTCCAAATTCAAACTTCGTATCGGCGATGATGATCCCTCGCGTCTCGGCATACTCGGCAGCAGCGCGATAGAGGGAGATGCTGGCATCACGGAGGCGGGCCGCCGTTTCTTCGCCGAGGGTCTTTGCGGCCTCGTCGAGCGAGAGGTTCTCATCATGGACACCGATCTCAGCCTTCGTCGATGGTGTGAAGATCGGCTCGGGGAGCCGGCTCGACTCTTTTAGTCCCTCGGGAAGAGGGATGCCGCAAACGGACCTCCACTGTCGGTACTCTTTCCACCCAGACCCCGAGAGGTAACCGCGCACGATGCACTCGACCGGGAAGGGCGTGGTTTTCCTCACGAGCATGCTGCGTCCGGCAAGCTGCTGCGCGTGCTCGCGGAGCTTCTCGGGGTAACGCTCGACAACCGATTCAACGACGTGGTTCTTCAGAATCGACGAAAGCCGGTTGAACCAGAAGAGAGAGATCCGCGTGAGGACTTCGCCTTTGTGCGGAATGCCGTCGGCAAGGACAACGTCAAACGCGGAGAGCCGATCGGTGGCGACGAAGAGGAGCGTGTCGCCGAAATCGAAGATATCGCGGACCTTCCCCTGTCTTCGAGGAATACCAGGGAGGTTCGCTTCTGTCAGGACTTCTATGCGTCCTCTCGCATCGCGTTGTACCATGTTTCGTATCCGGGTGCGGACCGCGCCGTGTTATCTCTCGTTCCGCGAAAGAGGTTGAGTAGTCGTCTCCTTCGGTTCTTTCAGTGCATCCTTCGCGTAGAGTTCGAGAGCCCAATCCGTTAACCGTGGCGAGAGCCGGTTGATCCAGAGAAGCGGTGCCCCGGAGATGAGATTGGATTCATGTTTTCCACGATGACAAGCGCGAAGAATGATGCGTGCAACACGCTCGGCGGAATCGGAGACGGGGTTCCGGCGCCGCGGCCTCGTTACGTAGTTCATCTGTTCGAAGAACTCGGTGTGTGTCGTCGAAGGGTTGATAAGGATGACGTCGATTCCATAGCGCCGCACTTCGGCGCGAAGCACCTCCGTGAAGCCGCTGAGTGCGAACTTGCTCGCACAGTACGCGGACGAAAAGGGCATCCCGCGGCGTCCAAGGATCGATGAGACGTTGACGATCTGCCCGCTTTTCTGCGTCTCCATGTGGGGAAGGACCGCCTTGGTGCAGGAGACCGCGGCGAGGTAGTTGAGCTCGATCATCCTGGAGTACTCTTCCATCGGCGTGGCGTCGACGGGCCCATAGACTCCCGCACCCGCATTGTTGATCAGGATGTCGATCCGTCCAAAATCGCGGAGTGCCGTCTCGACCAGCCGCTGCACGTCTTCAGCCCGGGTCACGTCGGTCGCGACTGAGGACGCCTTCCCTCCTGCTGAGGCAATCTCGCTCGAGATCGCTTCGAGTGCATTGGCGCGGCGCGCACCCAGGACGACGGATGCCCCCTCCGATGCAAAGAGGCGCGCAGTGGCCGTCCCGATCCCGGAAGAGGCACCGGTGATGACGACGACCCTGCCGTGGAAATCTCTTCTTAAACGGGACCGCAAATCAGAACTGGGCTGAGCCGAAGAGGCTTCTGTGAATGGATTCGATATTCTCCTCCTTCTCATCGATGGAGAGCTGGAGGAGGTCGCGGAGCGAAATGATGTTTACAAGCCTGTCGTTCTGTAGAACCGGAAGATGGCGAACCTTAGCCCTCTTCATTTTCACAAGGCACGACGTCCACGGCTCATCGGGCGAGGCTACGAAGAGATCTCGTGTCATGACATCGGCGACAAGCGTGGTACCCGGATCCTTCGACTTGGCAATGACACGGGAGATGATGTCGCGCTCCGAGATGATCCCCACGAGGTGCCCTTCCGCCATGACCGGGAGCGCCCCGATGTTCTTGTCCGCCATGAGCGACGCCGCTTCACGAATGGTCGTGTGCGGCTGCACCACGTGCAACGTGGACCGTTCTCCCCTGTAATCCTTGATGAGTTTCATATCCCCCCCACAATGCTGAAACGTTCATCCACGGATGGAGGATGTGCAGGCGAAGCCCTTCCCGGAGACGGATTCCTCCTCTCCGCATCTCCATCATGATCACATCAGGGACGAGTAACGGTCTGCACTGCCCCCTTTTTCCTTCCTCCTTCGGGGGAAATACCGGGGGAGTTGATGATTCGTCCAAGTCTCAATAGCAATATGGCGATCTGTCGGCCCAATGTCAACCCCCGGGCCTGAACGGCTGGACCCCCCCGGCGTCGACTTGGTGCCGGATCATCGGGGGTTTCTCGACCTCGCGCGCGCCGAGGCGGAACGCCTTCTGAATCCGGTCGGCTGCATGGGTGAGAATGTCCCCCCGGTCTGTGTAGATGACAGCGAGGGTCTCGCCGATTTCCACCCGGTCATTCACATGGCGCTTGAACACGATCCCGGCCTTCGAGTCGATCGCATCGTCGACCCGGGAACGGCCGGCGCCGAGCTCTATCGCGGTGAGGCCGATTTCGAGCGAGTCGATGGACTGGATCACCCCATCCTCGGCTGCGGTGACAGGGATCGTGTACAGCGAAATTGGGTATTTTTCGAGATTTTCAATGAAGCTTGTATCGCCCCCCTGGCGCGCGACAAGTGCCAGAAATCTCTCGTAGGCGGCGCCCGAGCGGATCACGTCGCGGCACATTGCGATTCCCGACGCAATATCGGGGGCCCATCCGCCGAGCATCACCATCGCCCCGCCAAGGACATACGTGACTTCCATCAAATCGGAGGAATCCCCGCCCTGCAGGCAGTGGACTGACTCTACGACTTCCAGCCAGTTGCCGACCGCGACGCCGAGCGGCTCATCCATCGATGTGATGAATCCGACCGTCCGTTTCCCCATGTTCGTTCCTATCGCCACGAGCGTCTTTGCAAGAGCGATCGAATTCTCTTCTCTCTGCATGAAAGCGCCGCGGCCGGTCTTCACATCAAGAACGAGCGAGTCGATCCCCTCGGCGAGTTTCTTGCTCAGGATGCTTGCGGAGATGAGGGGAATCGATTCGACCGTTGCGGTCACGTCGCGCAGCGCGTAGAGCCGCTTGTCCGCCGGGGCGATCTCCTTCGTCTGTCCGATCATGACAAGGCCGGTGTCGCGGATGACAGCCGTGTACTCGTCCACACTCAAATCGGTGCGGAACCCCGGGATCGATTCAAGCTTGTCGAGCGTCCCGCCGGTGTGCCCAAGCCCGCGTCCGGAGATCATCGGGACCGGCACACCGCACGCTGCAACCATCGGTGCGAGGACAAGCGACACCTTGTCACCGACCCCGCCGGTGCTGTGCTTATCCACTTTGATCCCAGGGATCGAGGAGAGATCGACGACGGTTCCGGAATGGAGCATGAGGTCGGTAAGCACCGTGGTCTCCTCGAATGTCATGCCGCGAAAGAAGACTGCCATGAGAAACGCCGACATCTGGTAGTCCGGGATGGTCCCATGCAGGTAGCCGTCGATGAGGTCGTGAAGCTCTTCCCGCGACAGGGTTCCTCCGTCGCGTTTCTTGCGAATCAATTCGGATGAAAGCATGGAGGATCCTTTGTCATGAGAGCCTCTCGCGCCGGCTGCCCGGCTTCACGACCGGAATGCCTTGTGCACAGAGGGGGCAGTCGCCCGGCTTGTACGTCTCGACGCGGAGCCGAAGCTGTGGGACAAACGGAACACCGCCGAACTTCACGGCGCCCCCGCTTCTGTCGACGATGGAGCCTACTCCCACGGGCCGCGCCCCTGCATTCCAGACGATCGCAAGGACTTCTGCAACCGAGCCTCCGGTTGTTGTGACATCCTCGCACGCGAGGACGCGCTCCCCCCGGCGAAGCTCAAAACCTCGGCGCAGTATGAGGGAGCCGGAGGAGTGCTCGGCAAAGATCGACCGGACCCCGAGCTGCCGCGCGACTTCCTGTCCGACGATGATGCCGCCGATCGCGGGCGAGATCACAACGTCGGGCGGATCGGATTGAAACGCCTGTGCAATACCTCGGCAGAGCGCTTCCGCGTGTGCGGGGTACTGGAGCACTTTCGCACATTGAAAGTAGTGTCCGCTGTGAAGTCCGGAGGTAAGAAGGAAGTGCCCTTCGAGAAGTGCACCGGTCGCGCGAAACAGTTCAAGGATATCGTGTTCTGTCATGGTCTCACGACCTGTCCAGGCTGTTGATTTCTCGGGCGAGGGAGAAGTCCTTCGCCGTGAATCCGCCCTCGCTCTCAAAGGTCCCTTACGTGTGCCTCTTGAACGGTTCTTCACGGTTTTCGAAATCGGGGCAGTAGTACTCCGCGCTCTCCGATTGCTGTACCCAGCCGTTTGTGAATCCAAGCTTCTCAACCGCCTCGACCACGCGCTCGTATTCCCTCGGCCCCACCTTCCTGCTCAGGAGGGGGATCTCGCTCGCTTTGTGGGCGGGGTAGTACTGGGCCATGATACTGAGCGCGGTGTCCGGACCCAGCTCATTGCGGATCCACTGGAGCGATGCTTCACTTCCTGCCGCATCGTTCGGCAGGACAAGATGGCGAACGATGATCCCCCGCTTGAGCGTGGCGTCCTCTCCGACGATGAAGTCTCTCCCGACCTGCCGATGCATTTCTTTGATCGCCGCGCGGGCGATGGAAGGATAATCCTTCACCTTTGAGAAACGGTATCCCATCTCATTGTCACTGTACTTGATATCGGGGAGATAGATATCGATGATTCCATCGAGGAGCCGCAGCACCTCCAGCGAGTCGTACGCGTTCGTGTTGTAGATGAGAGGAAGCTTCAACCCGCGCGCGGCGGCAATGGAGAGCGCCTTGACAATTTGCGGGACGAAATGCGACGGAGAGACAAGTCCGATATTGTGGGCTCCGCGCGACTGGAGCTCGAGCATGATGCCGGCGAGGCGTTCTGCCGTCACGGTGTTGGACCGCTCAACGCGCCAGTTCTGGCTGATAAGGTGGTTCTGACAGTAAACGCAGCGCATGTTGCAGTTCCCGAAGAAGATGTTCCCTGCTCCGCGTTCACCCGAGAGGAGCGGCTCTTCCCCGTGGTGAAGTGTGTAGGACGAGACGATCGGCAGCGAACCGGCGTAGCAACGGGCAATCTCCTCCTTGAGCCGGTCGACCCGGCACTCATGAGGACATGCGACGCAGGGTGCGAGAAGCGCTTCAAGCGCCGAAGCTCTCTCGGTGAGCTCTCCCCGCTCGTGGAGTGCCATGTATGAAGGATACTCTGTCGGCATCGGTGTTCTGTTTATGAGGTCTCAATGGTGAATATAGCAGACTGGAGGAGTTATTGCGAGGTTCCCCGAAGGCGACCAAAAGAATCCCGGCGTTCTCGAACAAAAGAAAAGGCAGTGAGACTCACAGCGACACCTTCTGAATCCGGCCGAGCTTGTGGCCAAGGAAGCGCTCCCCGATTTCGGTGAACTTGTGGGGAATGTCGCTGACAAAAAACTGGAGATTCGGCCTGGCCGTGCTCGGGTTGCGGAGCTTGAGGGCATCGAGGGTCGCTTCCACCTCATTCGCCGTCTCCTCCCCCGGATCGATAAGGGTGACGTTGTTGTGGAACACGTCGCCGATAAGAGGCATGAGGAGAGGGTAGTGCGTGCAACCGAGGATGAGTGTGTCGATCTTTTCAAGCGTGAGCGGGAAGAGGTACTCCCTTGCGATGAGCTGCGTGGCCTTGTGCTCGATCCAGCCCTCCTCGACAAGAGGGACAAAAAGCGGGCACGGCGTTGCGAAGACTGTAATTGTTGGGTCGATCAGCCGGAGTATGTTTGCGTGCGCATTGCTCAAGATGGTCCCGGTCGTTCCAATCACTCCAACACGCCGTTTTACCGTAGAGGCAGCGGCGGCTGCGGCACCCGGCTGGATAACACCGATGACCGGCACCTGTGCGTGCTTTTGAACGACATCGAGGGCGACCGCCGAGACCGTGTTGCAGGCTACGACCACGAGCTTGATGTTCTTCGAGAGGAGGAAGTCGGCATCCTGCGCGGCATACTCGCGCACTGTCTGCGACGACTTCGGGCCGTAGGGGACTCTCGCGGTGTCGCCGAAGTAGACGATGTTCTCGTGCGGGAGCCGCCGCGTGAGCGCCCGGACCACGGTGAGTCCGCCGATGCCCGAGTCAAAGACGCCGATTGGACTCGATGGGGTTGCCTTCATACATCCGCTGACTTTTGGGATAGCTGGACGGTGAAGCCGGCTTGCAGCTCTAGACTCCTGGTGTGTTGCACTGCCGTCCAAGTCTCACATAATCTATTCATTCAACGGCTTAAACTCAACGAACAGGTTCCTCTCACCCAACGTTGCGAATCCTCCGGCAAGCGTCGTGCACGACACCAGGTTGCATTTGCCTTCGACCCGTTCTAAATTCCAGCACCAAATGAGTCGAGTATCGCGGCAGTCCGGTTCGCGAGGACGAAACTCAGCGTCCGGCAGAAACGTTACTTCTGTACGAACGACGCGCTGGAGGCCCGGCGGATTTCTCGTCCGGTATCCTTCGATCTCCCCTTGGAGGGGTTCAGCACTCACTGCTCTATCGTTGACGGTCTTCGAAAGGAGAACCCATGAACATCGTTGTCTGTGTCAACCACGTACCCGACACCGAAACGAAAGTGAAAGTTGGCCCTGACGGGAAATCGATCGACAAGGCAGGCGTGAACTACATGTTGAGTCCGTACGACGAGTCTGCGGTGGAGGAATGCCTGCGCCTGAAGGAGAAGAACGGCGGCCAGGTGACCGCAATCTCACTCGGCGGTGATGCGAACAAGGAGACGCTCCGCAAGGTCTACGCGATGGGAGTGGATAAAGCGATCCTCCTCAAGGATGAAGCGCCGCGCGACTCATACGGAGTTGCAAAGGCGCTCGCTGATGTCATCAAAGAGCTGAGCCCTGACGTGGTCTTCTTCGGGAAACAATCCATCGACTACGACGATGCGCAGGTCGGCGGGCTCGTTGCGGAGATGCTGGGGCTGCCGTCGGTCTCGGTTGTCGTGAAATTGGAAATCGACAACGGTAACGTCAGAGCCCAGCGCGAGATTGAAGGAGGCCACGAAACTGTCGAGACGAGGCTTCCGGCCGTTTTCACGGCACAGAAAGGATTGAACGAGCCGCGGTATCCGTCGCTCAGGGGGATCATGCAGGCGAAGAGCAAAGCTATCGAAGAGCGGGTGCCGGAGCCCGTCCCTCCGCAGGTGGAGGTCGTCGCGATGCGCAAGCCCACTGCAAAGGGAGCGGGGAGGATCGTCGGCACGGATGCGAGCGCCGTCACAGAACTTGTGCGGCTGCTCCATGAGGAAGCAAAGGTCATTTGACCGCCAGGCTACAGATGAGGAGCTACCATGGGAACGACACTGCTTGCCTTTGCTGAGCAGCACGACGGGAAACTGAAAAGGAACGCGTACGAGGTCGCCCGGGCAGCACGGGCATATGCCGACGAGCTTGGCGGCACCGCGATCGGACTCGTGATCGGGCATAACGTGAGGGAGGCGGCCGCGCAGCTTGGCGGTCACGGGGTTGAAACGGTTGTTGCGATCGACGGCCCTTCCGTCGCTTTATACTCGACAACGGCCTATGCGAAGCTTGTGGCAAGGATTGCGAAGGAGAAAGGGGTGGAGGTTCTCTTTCTCCCAGCGAGCACCCTCGGCAAGGACCTCGCCACCCGGGTTGCTGTGAAGCTCGGAGCGGGCGTCGCTGCCGATTGCACCGGGCTGAAAGTCGAGGGCGGCGAGCTCATTGCGACGCGCCCGGTGTACGCTGGAAAGGCGGTCGTCGATGTCAAGGTGCTGACGCCGGTCAAGATATTCACGCTCCGTCCTAACGTCTTCAC
>Ga0100400_1004014_pt1 | contig 9800 bp, 9 predicted proteins | sample CryGeymeta201524_FD_80420 | JGI IMG/M metagenome (GOLD analysis project Ga0100400, IMG submission 80420) | Groundwater microbial communities from Crystal Geyser aquifers in Utah, USA - Crystal Geyser metaG 2015-24 | ecosystem: Environmental > Aquatic > Deep subsurface > Groundwater | place: USA... | reverse complement strand
TCGTTGGTCAAGTGATGAGAGAAATGAAAGGAAGAGCCGACGCGAGTATAGTGAGGAAAGCTCTGGAAGAAAAGCTACAAGTTTAAATTTAAAAGCCAGCCTCAGTCAACTGGACCGGTTGCCCAGCCTTCGCACGATGCTACGGCGGGCAGGCCAAAGGGCGAATTTACAGTTTCAGTTGTATCCCGAACCTCCTTTGGATATACTTAAGCAATTATTATGGCCTTTACACACCTTCATGTCCATACGGAATATTCGCTCCTTGATGGGATGTGTCGTGTGGGAGAGTTATTGCAAAAAGCAAAAGATCAAGGAATGACTTCTCTGGCAATTACCGACCACGGAGCGCTGTATGGTGCATTTAAATTTTATATCAAAGCAAAAGATATAGGTATAAAACCCATCATCGGTGTTGAGGTATATAAAGCAAAACACTCCCATCTAGATAAAGATGCCGTTGAGGACAAAGATAGATATCATCTTGTTTTGCTTGCGAAAAATTATACCGGCTATCGCAATCTTCTTAAGCTGGTAAGCATTGCCCATCTGGAAGGAATGTATTACAAGCCGCGCGTTGATTTTGAACTGCTCGAAAAATATCATGAAGGCATAATCGCGCTTTCGGGATGTCTGGGTGGAGAAATAGCGCAACTCATTCAAGAAGGACAGCAAAAGGAAGCAGAAAAAATTCTGCAAAAATACGTTGCTATTTTCAAAGAGGATTTTTATCTTGAACTGCAACGACATCCCAATCTCCCTCAACTTGATACTGTCAATGATGAATTAGTCAAATTGAGTCGTAAATTCAGTGTTCCTCTTGTTGCCACAAATGATGTTCACTACTTGAATGAGGCAGACGCATATGCCCATGAAGTGCTCCTCTGCATCCAAACACAACGAACAATCTTCGAAAAAAACAGACCTTTATCCATGATAGACGTTCCGGATTATTATTTCAAAACTGAAGATCAAATGAGAGTTGCCTTTTCTGATTTACCTGAAGCCATTGAAAACGCAAACAAAATCGCGGAAATGTGCAATTTGGATATCCCCTACGGAAAATGGATTCTCCCCAAATATGAAACACCCGATAATCTATCGCCTGAAGAATATCTCAAGCAACTTACTCATGAGATGAAGGGCAGAGTAAAGGAATACCCTCAAGATGAGGTAGAAAAAAGACTGGGATATGAGTTAAACATAATCAACACAAAAGGCTATGCAACGTATTTTCTTATTGTTCAAGACTTTATAAACTGGTCAAAAAACAACGGTATTGGGGTTGGTCCAGGACGGGGCTCTGTTGCAGGTTCACTTGTCGCATATGTATTACGTATCACGGATATCAATCCACTAGAACACAACCTTCCATTTGAGCGATTTCTCAATCCAGAGCGCCCTACTCCGCCAGATATCGATATTGATTTTGCCGATGTGCAGCGTGATGATGTCTTGGCATATGTCACCGATAAATACGGAAAAGATAAGGTTGCGCAAATCATTACTTTTGGGACTATGGAGGCCCGATTGGTTGTGCGCGATGTAGGGCGCGCACTGGGCATGTCCTATGCACAAGGCGACCGACTTGCGAAGATGATTCCCCAAGGAAAACAAGGGTTCCAGATGAAACTTTCTCAGGCAATGGCTGAAGCACCTCCCCTTAAATATGCTTATGATAATGAGCCAGAGACTAAACGGGTGATTGACGTTGCGCTCAGACTAGAGAGCCTTCCTCGCCATTCCTCTGTCCATGCGGCGGGAGTCATTATAGCCGCAGATGATTTGACCAACTCAGTACCAATCCAAACGGAGTCCAAGCAAGGAAGAGTGATTACCCAATACGATATGTACTGTCTAGACTTGAACGCAGTGCAAAATAATAAAGCTGTGGGGCTTCTTAAAATCGATATCCTTGGATTACGCAACCTTACTATTTTGGACAAATCTATCAGACTCGTCCAAAAAACATCGGGAAAACTCATAGATATTCATGAAGTTAAAGTTGATGATAAAAAAACATACGACCTCATATCCGAAGGGAATACCATCGGCGTTTTTCAGTTGGAGTCGGCAGGAATGAGAAGGCTGGCAAAAGACTTGAAGCCGAATAAAATGAGTGACATCACTGCTATGGTGGCGCTCTATAGGCCAGGTCCAATGGATCTGATCCCCGCCTTTCTTGAGGGTAAAAAAAATCCTCGGACAATCAAATACTTACACCCGGATCTTAAAAAAATAATGGGTGAGACATACGGTGTTTTAGTATATCAGGAGCAGGTGATGGAAATTGCGCACATCCTAGCGGGATATTCAATGAGCGAAGCAGACAATCTTCGTATGGCCATGGGAAAGAAGAAAAAGTCGCTTATGGACATGGAACATAAAAAATTTATAGAAGGGTGCGTGAAAAATGGGTATACCAAAACGATGGCAGAAAAGATATTCGAGTTCATGGAGAAATTCGCGGCATATGGGTTCAATAAGCCCCATTCAGCTTCGTATGGGCTTATTGCGTATTGGACAGCATACATGAAAGCGAATTATCCCGTTGAGTATATGACTGCCCTCTTGACTGCGGAACTGCAAGGAGTTGCGGGCCCTATGCGAGAAATAAAAATGGCTCAGGCAATAGAGGAATGTAGAAGAATGGAAATACCCGTGCTTCCGCCTGACATTAATAAGTCGGATAGTGATTTTACTATAGATGGCAGAAGTATCCGGTTTGGCCTGTCCGCAATCAAAAATGTGGGAAGTGCAGCGATTGATTCCATCATTGAGGCCCGTTCTGTTGGCCCCCTTACTGGTTTTAAGGACTTTCTCATGAAAGTAGATTTGAGAAAAGTAAACAAAAAAACAATCGAGAGTCTTGCTAAATCTGGAGCTTTTATGCAGTTTGCAAACTGCGCCACAATCTTGGGAGTATATCCAGAAATGGTAAAAGATATCGCTGATTCAAAGGAAAGTGAATCAAAGGGGCAATTTGGCTTGTTTGCAGGACATGTTGAGCACAAACAAGTAGTTGACTCATTTGAACACCGTGCCGAATACTCAGAAGATGAGCTTTCACTGATGGAGAAGGATGTAATAGGATTTCTCATAAGCAAGAACCCGCTTGCCCGATTTGCCGCTATTATCGCTGAAAAGGCTACGAAACACATTGGGGAAATTACAAGCGCTGACGACAAGAAAGGAGCAGTACTGGTTGGTATTATCAGTGCCAAAAAAATCATTCGGACAAAAAAAGATAATAAAGAAATGGCGTTTATAACGATGCATGATGATACGGGGACAATTGAAGCTGTTTTTTTCCCAAAATCTTTTGAAAAATTGAAGTCAATCATAGCGGTAAATCAAGTAATCCTTGCAAAAGGGACGGTGGCGGAACGGGATGATTCCATGAGTTTTCTCATTGATAATGCGGTAAAATTAGGGAGTTAAGTTGACAAAGATTCACATTTCATGGTAGAATATTCGCGGTCAGATATAAAAAAAGTAGGCAGTTTGTTTGTCATAGAACCATTTCATCGGAAAAAGAACAAAAATACTGAGGAAAAGTTTCGCCTGATCGATATGATGGACCTCGGAGTATATTTGGTTGTTCCACTTCTTGTAGGAATGGGAGCAGGGATAGTACTTGACAGCAAGGTGGGAATAAAGCCAATAGGAATTATTTCCGGTTTGTTGTTGGGTTCAGCTGGTTCCTTTTTCAATTTAATAAAAATTGTTCGTCAATTTTCTAAGCATGCCTGAAATTAGCATTAAAGCGGAAACCTTATTTTACATCGGCTCCTTTGCCGTGAAAAATTCCATGCTTCTTTCGGCTTTAGTCTTTGTCTTTCTCATCTGTGTAGGTATTTCTTATTTTAACGATTCGCAAAAAGAGGAAAAGTCTGGTCTTTTTTATACCATCAACCTCATGTTGCGAAATCTGTATGATCTTTTTTCCTCCATAGTCCATGACAAGATAGACGTATTCTTTCCTCTTCTTTCCGCTTTTTTTCTTTGGATATTAATCCAAAACTGGAGCGGCCTTCTTCCTGGAGTTGGAAGTATCATGGTGGGGCATATTCCACTTCTTCGAGGAAACAATGCTGACTTAAATGCTACACTGGCCCTCGCCATTATTTCCGTTACGATGATTCAGGTTTATGGATTCCAATTTTTGGGTTTCAAGGTCTATATATCGAAATTTCTCAATTTCAAGGATCCCATCTACTTTGTCCTGGGGATTTTGGAAATCATATCAGAAGTTTCGAAGGTGGTATCATTCGCTTTCCGTTTGTTCGGCAATATTTTTGCCGGCGAAGTCCTTTTGACTATCGTTGCCTTTTTGGTCCCCGTTCTTGCGTCCTTCCCATTCCTTATACTTGAAATATTCGTTGGTTTTGTTCAAGCCCTCGTATTCTCAATGTTGACATCCGTTTTCTTAAGTTTGGCAGTGAGTCAACACTAGAATATGTAGCATATAGCATGTAACATGCACCATTCACATGTTGCCTGTTACATGTTACATGTTAAGGGTTATTTATTATTAATTATTTAATTCATATGAATATAGAAGCCGCAAAAATGTTTGCAATCGCTTTTACCATGGTACTTGGTGCTATCGGCCCCGCGTTATCAATTGGAAAAATCGCATCAAAGGCCGTCGAGGCACTTGGTCGAAATCCTGAAGCAGAATCATCTATTAGAACAGCAATGATTCTTGGTTTGGCATTCGCAGAAGCCATCGCCATCTACGCACTTGTTGTTGCGCTTATTCTCAAATTTACTTAATTTGAGGAAAAGAAAAAAATTATGGAAAATCTTGGAATAGATATAAAATTATTAGTGGCTCAACTTATCAATTTTGGGCTCTTCTTTTTCATCTATAAGAAGTTTATTGCAGGTCCCTTTGTGGCTGTAATGCAAGGGGAAAAGAAGAAAGACGCTGAAAGAAAAAAGATGCTTGAGGAAGTCGCAAAACAGAAAGAGACATTGTTGCTTGCAGAAAAGACCGCAAAGGATGAAATTCATAAAAAGACTGAAGAGAGTCTTAAGGCGGTTGGTCATGCTGCAGAACTTGAAAAAGCCTCGCTTATAAAAAAAGCACATGAAGAGTCTGCTGAAATTGTAAAAAAAGCAAGTAAACAAATTGAGGAAGAGCGACACCAAATGGAGAAACAATACAAAGAAACACTTGCAAAGGTCAGTGTTATGACTGTTGAACACGCGTTAAAGGACTTCCTTACGGAAGACATGCAGAAGCAAGTGAGTGCAAAAGTACTTAGCAATTTAGAAAAAAAGTAATAGTATGCGTCTTGACCCACAGGTAAAAGAACGACTCAAAAAAGCTTTCTCTGAAGAGATTGTAGCTCAAAAGGAATTGGTCACGATTTATTCGGCATATCAGTTGCCTGATGAGGATATACAAAAAATAGTCCAAAGATTTCCTCAATTTCAAAGTGGGAAGATTGAAAATAAAATTGATTCCACCATCATTGGTGGGTTCATCATTCAAGCAGGTTCCCAGTTGATTGATTTGTCCATTCGCAACGCGTTACACATATTAAAAAAACAACTCTATGAAAGCAATTGACCACTATTTAGAACAAATAGAGAAGGAAATTAGAAACAGCAAAATTGACTACAAGACGGCCGAGGTCGGGATTGTTCAAGAGATTCGTGACGGTGTTGCAATGGTTCAAGGTTTGGATAAAGCAGGATATGGAGAAGTCGTGGAATTTGCAAGTGGCGTAAAAGGATATATCATCGACATGTTAGAGGACTCAGTCGGTATAATCGTGCTTGGTGACTACTTAACTATCAAATCAGGAGAACAAGTAAAGGCATTAAAATACACGCTTTCAGTACCCGTCAGTGAAAAAATGATTGGGAGAACAGTTGATCCCTTAGGCCAACCGCTGGATACGGGAGATGCAATTCCTGCAGATGCATGGAATCCGGTTGAAAAAGTTGCTCCATCCGTTGTGTATCGGAAACCAGTTAATGTTCCTCTCCAAACAGGTATTAAATCAATCGATGCTTTGTTTCCTATCGGTCGCGGACAACGAGAACTTATCATCGGTGACAGAGGAACGGGTAAATCCACACTTGCAATCGACACTATTATCAATCAGAAAGGACAAGGAGTTATTTGTATCTATTGTGGAATAGGTCAAAAAAATTCCAAAATAGCTCTTGTCTCCGAATTACTGCGTAAACAAGGAGCTCTCGACTATTCCATTATCGTGAGTGCATCATCTTCTGATCCAGCCGCATTGCAGTATCTTGCCCCCTACACAGCAAGTGCAATTGCTGAATTTTTTATGGCACAAGGAAAAGATGTTTTGGTGGTTTATGATGATCTTTCAAAACATGCATGGGCATATCGCCAGGTGTCTCTCATTCTTCGCAGGCCCGCAGGTCGAGAAGCGTATCCTGGGGATATTTTTTATCTTCATTCACGATTGCTTGAGCGAGCATGCAGACTAGAGGATTCAGCTGGTGGTGGCTCAATTACAGCTCTTCCCGTCATTGAAACTCTCGAAGGAGACGTGTCCGCCTATATTCCAACAAACGTCATCTCCATTACCGATGGGCAGATTTTCCTGGAGACAGACCTCTTTAACGCAGGTATTCGCCCTGCAATAAATATAGGTATTTCAGTTTCGCGTGTCGGAGGAAACGCCCAAACGAAAGCAATGAAACAAGTAGCGGGGAGGTTAAAACTAGATCTCGCCCAATATCGCGAAATGGCAGCATTTTCGCAGTTTGAATCCGATTTGGATGAAGAAACAAAGAAACTTCTGAATAGAGGAGCGAAGGTTACACAACTTATGAAGCAAGATAAGAATAAGCCCTATTGCCTTGGTGAAGAGGTTGCGGTACTTTGGGCTGCAAATAAGGGCTATTTGGACGCGGTTCCCGTATTCAAAGTGAATGATTTTGAGAATGAGTTGGTAAAGTCGCTGCGTTTACAAGGAGAAAAGATTATTCATGCGATTGAAAAGGAAGAAGTAGTTACGCCCCATATCGAAGAATTATTGGCGCCGTTTGTAAAAAAAGTAGCCGATGGATTTACTGAATAGGACATTATGAATGTTAGACAAGTACGAAAAAAAACGAAGTCAGTTGGCAACGTAAAAAAGATTACTCGTTCTATGCAACTCGTATCTGCAATCAAAATGAAGAAGGCCCAACAAGCGGCCATAGAGGCGAGGCCTTACCAAATGCATCTCGAACTTGTCATAAAGAAAGTATTAACAAAAGTTGATACTGTACAGTCGCCCCTTCTTGTTTCGCATGCTAAAAATGAAAATCCAGACCTTATTATCGTTCTTACGGGAAACAAGGGTTTGTGTGGGTCCTTCAATATTGACCTGTTCCGTTATCTAGCTAATAACATTGATATTAAAAATAGCAAATTTATAACAATTGGAAAGAAGGGCGCCCAGTTCCTTTCAAAAACAGGAGGAGATATACGGGCCGACTATTCACACACAGCCCCTCTTAATAGTGTTTCCGCAATCATATCGTTCGCTCTTGGGACATTTTTGGATGGGACTTATAAGCGCGTTTTCGTTTTGTACAATAGTTTTATTTCCACATTAAAAACTGAGCAGACATTAGCTCAATTATTGCCTTATAAATTGGAGTTTGGCCAAGAGATTGAAGGGAAAGAGTATATAGAATATATCATTGAACCCAGTCCAAAAGAAATTATAGAAAAAATACTGCGCAGTTTCGTAGAAGAAAAAGTACGCAATGCTATTTTGCAATCCGAGGCAGGAGAACATTCCGCTCGCATGATTGCCATGAAGAATGCAACCGATAATGCGAACGATGTTATTTATAATCTGACTCTCTTGGGGGATAAACTGAGGCAGGAAAAAATAACCAACGAACTGTTGGATATGATTACGGCGAAGGAAAGCGTTGAGACAGGATAAGAGCAAATTCAAAATCCAAATCCAAATTCAAGCAATTTGAATTTTAATTTGGAGCTTGAATTTTATTACCATTTTAATTATATCTATGATAAAAGGAATTATTTCGGCAGTGAGAGGAGTCGTTGTTGATATTAGATTTCCAGAGGATCATACCCCTGGTATTTATGATGCGCTTTTTTTGGAGGATGCAAAATTAGGAAAAACAGTATTTGAAGTACAAGCAGTTCTTGAACCAGGATTGATTCGCGCAGTGGCCATGGGTAATGTATTTGGTATTGCTCGTGGAATGGAAGTAACAAGTACAGGCAAACCAATAGAAATTCCAGTTGGAGATGAAACGCTGGGAAGAATTTTTAATGTTTTGGGAGAAGTCATTGATGATGGCCCGGTAATAAAGACAGCTGCCCGAATGCCCATTCACCGACAAGCTCCAACACTTGCAGAGCAAGCGGTAGAACAAGAAATTTTTGAAACAGGAGTAAAGGTTATTGATCTTATCTCTCCTTTTATTAAAGGTGGCAAGGTAGCAGTGTTTGGCGGAGCTGGTGTAGGGAAAACAGTACTTATTCAAGAATTAATCCATAATGTCGCAAAGGAACACGCAGGTGTTTCCGTTTTTACAGGTGTGGGAGAACGGAGCCGAGAGGGAAATGATCTATGGAGAGAAATGAAGGAAACAAAGGTAATAGACAAGACTGCACTGATTTTCGGGCAGATGAATGAGTCCCCAGGAAACAGACTCCGTGTAGCGTTAACCGGAGTAACCATGGCGGAATATTTTCGTGACAAAAAAAACATGGATGTACTTTTGTTTATAGATAACATTTTCCGTTTTGCACAAGCGGGAAGTGAAGTTTCAGCCCTCCTTGGACGTATTCCATCGGCTGTAGGATACCAGCCAACACTGGCTTCAGAAATGGCAGCGTTACAAGAACGAATCACTTCTACCAAGAAGGGTTCTATCACCTCGATTCAAGCGGTATATGTACCTGCTGATGATTATACCGACCCAGCACCTGTTGCAACATTTTCTCATCTTGATGCATCGTTAAATTTGGAACGGTCGCTTGCAGAACAGGGTTTGTTTCCGGCAATAGATCCACTATCTTCTAATTCGAGAGCGCTTGATCCAGACGTCGTGGGGACTGAACATTATCAAGTTGCACGAGATGTAGTAAAGACATTGCAGCGATACAAGGATTTACAAGATATTATCGCGATTCTTGGCATGGAAGAACTTTCAGATGCAGATAAACTCGTTGTTTCACGAGCCAGAAAAGTACAACGTTTCCTTACTCAGCCTATGTCAGTTGCTGAACCATTTACGGGTCGTCCTGGGAAATATGTAAGTATGAAGGATACGGTACGTGGATTTAAAGAAATATTGGAAGGCAAGCATGATGATAAGGTGGAGACAGCATTTTATATGGTGGGGACGATAGAGGAAGTTAAAAAATAAGTGGTCAGTGGCTAGTGATTAGTGGTTAGTTGAAATTCAAGTTCTAAATCCAAATTCAAACATGGCGAAATTAAAATTAATAATAATCACTCCAAAGAATATCGCCCTTGAAAAGGAGATTGATGGAGTGACTCTACCGTCTTCAGAAGGAGAGATGACGATACTTCCCCGCCATATCAATCTCTTTGCACTACTTGAAGAAGGAGTGGTCCATTATTGGACTGGCGAAGATGGTGAGTATCTCGCTATCGGTGGAGGGTATGTCGAAACTGATGGGGAGGAAGTGAAATTATTGGTCTCAAAAGCGTATGGACAGGAGGCTATCGATATAGAACAGACACAAGAGGCTCTGGTTGATGCCAAAGAGCGAATGAAATCTGCAAAGTCAGAAGATGCACGAAAAGAAGTTT
>Ga0100400_1003986_pt1 | contig 9844 bp, 8 predicted proteins | sample CryGeymeta201524_FD_80420 | JGI IMG/M metagenome (GOLD analysis project Ga0100400, IMG submission 80420) | Groundwater microbial communities from Crystal Geyser aquifers in Utah, USA - Crystal Geyser metaG 2015-24 | ecosystem: Environmental > Aquatic > Deep subsurface > Groundwater | place: USA... | reverse complement strand
GGTGGTTGCTGTGATGCGTAAACTTATTCATATCGTGTTTGCTGTATTGAAGAGCGGCAAACCGTTTGATCGAGAATATGAGATTCGTGCTTGATTTTATAAATCAAACACGGTATCTGGTCAGTTTTATCTACAACAAGAGCTTTTTAACACCTTTTGCTACTAACCAAACCTATACGGGGTCTGTCCCCGGGTCTGTCCCCGGGTCTGTCCCCAGATTTGAAAACGGCTCAGGGTAAACCGATGCGATAGCACTTAATGGAATCTCATCTGTTTGTTTGACCCATTTTGTTCACCTTTTGCCAGTCATTGTGAAAAATATACCTTTTGCATATTACCACTTTAGAAATCATCAGACTCGTTAAATATGCTGATTCCGTTTTAGCGGGCTTCGTTATCTTTTCACCCTATTTGGGTTTGTTATAAAACCGTCATTTTGTCATCATCTGCCGGTCAAATTGCGTGGCTATACTGGTTTGTATGACTCACACTTATCCGCAATTTTTAGCTTTTATTCGTCATGGTGATTACCATCAGCGTGCTGACACGCCCAGTGCTTGTCAGGCAGGAGCTTTAACACTGGAGGGAAGGCAGCAGGCGGAGGCGGCCGCATTTGAGATTTCCCGGTTTGCACAAGATCAGCAACTTTCTTTAAACCAAACAATCTTTACTTCTCAATTATTGCGTGCTTGGCAAACGGGCAGTTTGCTGTCTCAACAATTGCATCAACAAACCCGGCAAAATTTTAACTGCCAAGCAGTAGACGATTTGCATGAGCGGTGTGTTGGCGCGTTTGCCAACCTGACCCGCGCTGAAATTGAGCAAGCGGTTAAAACCGATCCGCGCAGTGCGCCTATGCCGGAAAATTGGAAATCAGACAGCCATTATTGTTTGCCTACTATCGGCGCAGAATCGTTATTGGATGCCGGAAATCGGGTATTACAAAGACTTCAAGCATTATTAGCTTATCCTTCTAGTCGCTTAACGACTGTGGTAGGACATGGTGCGGCTTTTCGACATGCCGCCTATTGGATGGGCGTTTTATCATTTGATGAGATTCAACGTTACTCAATGTATCACGGCCGCCCTCTGTTTTTTAAATACCTCCCTGATGAAGGTTGGCAAAAAATTGGTGGCGATTGGAAAATACGGGGAAAATAACCATGATTTATGCACAATCTGTTGAACCTTGGCAACCACAAAGCCTTTCGCCTATACAGGTGCCACTGGAAAATTGGCTGGCGCCGACTCAAGACAGTTATTTTTTTACCGATTTACATGCGGATGCTGAGGCGTTTTTACGCTCACTGAAATTGAGCCATTTGGTGACTTTGGACAGCACTGTGTCCAATATCCAGTTAACCACCAAAGCCATGGGCGGCCGGATTATTATTGGGGGGGATTGTTTTGATAAGGGGCCAAGCAATTTACAATTATTAAAGCTGATTCATCAGCTTCGACCCGCCGATCTAGTGATCTTGGCGGGCAACCATGATATTCGTCTTTATGCCGGATTAAGTGCGATGGATTTTATGGCGGATCCTTGTCAGGCACACTTTTTTGTGCGCATGGGGCGTAAGGTCATTAAATTGTTTGAAGAGGTTTATTTGACTTATTGCTCAAACTTAGCGGAAGTGACGCTGACAGATGCCGAAATTCGCGCCAAACTCTTTCCCGGCAAAGATTGGTCAAATCGGTTCCGGATTGATGCTAAACCGTTTTTATCGGCTAAAAAAATCCATAAAGAATGCCAGCAAATCGCCCGTAAACAGCAGGATTTTACCCAGGCCTGGTCAGAATTAGGGTTTAATCTCAAACAACTCTACCAAGCTGTCGAACAAACGCGCCGTTTATTTATGGACGCTGAAGGCGAATTTGCGTGGTTTTTCAGTTCGCTCGATCTGCTCCATGTTTCCGGCAGTTATTGTTTTAGTCATGCGGGGATGGATGATGAAATGGCGGAAAAACTCAGTCATCAAAGTGTGGCGGATTTGAATCATCAACTACACCAACATCTCCAAGCAGGCCATATTTTTCAGCTGTATTACAGCGCTTTTGGCAATGTGTTTCGCACCAAGTATCGTGAAAACGATTGGCCGCTTACCGAGCATGGTGCGGCACATTTAAAGCAGCGACATCTTTTTGCATTAGTCAACGGACACCGCAGTCACCTAGGCGGTCAGCAATTATTTTTTCGTCAAGGGCTGCTGCATTTTGAGTGTGATACCTTGTTGAATGCCAACTGTCGTCAAAAATCAAACCGCCAATCTTTGGGAGAAGCTGTTACAATTTTCTATGCTGATGGTATGGTATCGGCTCTCAGTGGTGACTATCCCGCCACCAAGCAATTTAATCCAAAAGATTTAGGCAGGTGACCTTATGGCGAAAAAGACTCCTTATTTTGAACATGAATCCTTACAAGATAAGGATACGATTATCAGTTATTTAAAAGCCATTACTCAGGGGTTTAAAAAAGGTGCCATTAAATTCAGCGATGAAGATGAGAATTTTGTGCTCACCCCTCAGCCATTTGCTAACTTAAAAATTAAGGCCACTCAAAGCAAAAAAGGCCAAACGCTGAATATTAAAATCAATTGGTCTTCGGATCAGGATGAAGATGCCGATGACACGCCCTTGTTTATTGACCCAAAACATCCAAAAAAATCCAACAGATCCAAAAAGTCCTCTTAACGCTGATTCGCTGCCATTATGCAACTCATCCCCGCCCTTTATGACCCGCTCCGATTTTTGATTATCGAGTTGCAAAAGCAACTGGAGTTGGTCACATTATTTTTTGAACCCGGTGAAGCGGATGTTGCAGAACGCAGCTTGGCGCGCGTCGATTATATTGATAATCAACATTTAATTTTATTAAATCGAGCCGCCGCTTTTTTAGCCGAAACCCCTGAAGCTGAAAGCCGCATTGCCGTGCAAAGTTATGAGCATTTAAATCAAAGTTTAAAAACGCTTTCTCGACAATGCCAGGCGATTGTTTTTCAGGCTCAGTCTTGTCGCAGCGCGCTAAAGATTCTGCGCCGCAAAGCGGTATTTAAAGCCCTACAAGACTTAACGGCAGGGTTGGAAATGATTGAACCCGCGATTGAATCCGAAAGCTCCAGTTTAGCGATTGATATTTGTCGCTTAAAAGTCCACATTGATAAACGCTGTGACCAACAATTGGATCGCCTTAAAAAGCGGTTGAAAAACGGTCAGCAAACTGAAATGCTGTTAAATGCCAGCTTTGTGTTACGTGACATCAGTGCCATGGGAGAAGGGTTGTTGCGGATTGGCGAGGGGATTATCTCTGCTAACTTGGGGCAAATGATTCAGATTGAACGTTATCATTCTCTGGAAGCGACTTTGTCAGCCTTGCAACTCAATCCCCAGCAAAATGAATTGTCCATCCGCGCTTTGGGTGAAACCAAATCCGGTTGTAGCTTGTCCGGGGTGATGGGGACCGACTCAGAAGGCGAAATGCTCGCGGTGTTTAAAGAAGGTGATCAAGCTAAATTACAAGAGGAAAAAACCGGCATTGAAAGCTGGCATCAAGTTTATCCCGGTATCGCCCCTAAGGTGTATTCTTATCACAAAAATGGCAGTAAGGCGGCTTTGCTATTTGAGTATTTGACTGGCGATACCTTTGAACGGTTACTACTGGATAAGGATCGTAAACTCCTGAAAAAGGGATTAAACACCCTTTTTGGAACTTTACAAAATATTTGGCAAGCAACCCAAATCGAAAAGCACCAAGCGGCGCACTATATGCAACAGCTTAAAAAACGCTTGCCTGCGATTTTTGCCGTGCATCCCGAATTTGAATTAAAAATGATCAATATCAACGGGGTAAAATCGCATTCCATTAGCAATTTAATTGAAGCCTGTGCCACCCTTGAGGACGGATTATCGGTGCCAAAAGCGGTTTATATTCATGGGGATTTTAACTTAGACAATATCATTTACGATTCGGTGGAGGATGAAGTGAATTTTATTGATTTACATCGCTCGGACTATCAAGACTATGTACAAGATTTATCTGTGTTAATGGTGTCGTGTTACCGCATCGCTAATTTTGATCCGCAAGTGCGCAAATTGATTGCGCAAACCATGCAAGCCATTTATGACTTTGGTGCAGACTATGCTGACCAAATCAAAGACGATAGCTACGCTTTGCGAATGGCATTGGGATTAAGCCGTTCTTTTTTAAGCTCAACCCGTTTTGTACTCGATAAACAACATGCCAAAGCCATGCATTTTCGCGCCCGTTATTTAATGGAACAAATCCTGCGCTTATCACCCCAACACCTTAACAATTACCAAATTCCAAAAGAGATTTTCCATGACTAAACTGTCTCCTTATAAAATCGGCGTGGTTGGCATTCCGGGCAAATGGTCTACCGAAGTATTAGCAGATGAAATTGAAGCCCTGACCGGGTTTCGATTGGTGATTGACATAACGCAGGTGGTTGCGGATTTGGCGACCCCGTCAATCAAATATCAAAACCACTGTTTATGTGATTTGGATGCCATTGTGATTAAAAAGATCTCTCAAACCTATAGCCCTGCTGTTATTGACCGTTTGGAGATTTTACGATTTGTTGAAAAATGTGGTGTACAGGTTTTTTCAAAACCACAGGAAATTATTCGCTTAGTCGATCGACTAAGCTGCACCATCTCGCTGACCAAAGCCCATATTCCGATGCCGCCAACCGTGATTACCGAAAGCCTGGAGGCCGCGTTTGACACAGTTCAGACGTTTGGCGAAACCATTTTAAAACCGCTGTTTTCCACCAAAGCGCGTGGCATGGCGTTACTTAACCCTAAAACCGCTCACAAAACACTTAAAGCGCAATTACAAAGTTATTATGAAGAACACGGTTTTTTCTATTTACAAAAAAAATTAACCTTGCCCGGAAAAGATATGGGGCTGATGTTTCTCGGCGGGGACTACCAAGGGGCTTATGCGCGAGTGGGTAATAGCCACAGTTGGAACACCACCATTCACTCCGGCGGAAAATATGCCCAGGCCTTTCCGTCGGATGAAATTATTGAAATGGCGCATCAAGCTCAGTTGGTTTTTGATTTAAGTTACACCACGGTCGATATTGCTGAAACCGAACAAGGTCCAGTGTGTTTTGAGGTCTCTGCTTTTGGTGGATTTAAAGGCGCACAAGAAGGCTTAAACATCAATATGGCCGCACGCTATGCGGCCTATGTCATTGAACAACTCCACCCCACTGAGACTGATAAAACGGCATGAATAACGCTCAAACCCTCACACAACATTTCAATCAAACCTTGCAAGATCAACCCTGCTTGTCCAAAGGGCTCTTGTTGCCTTTAACCGATTATGCCATTGCCATTCGCTCTAATTCTCACGAATTGCTGACAGAACTAGCTGACTATTTTCACCTTGAAATGACTTTACAGTTGGATTCAGCAGAGATAGCCGTTCAAGCGATTGAAACGGATGATTATTTAAAGGTTGGCAAACACTGGCCAGACTGGGCGCGTGAAGCCGGCAAAACCGGGCGCAAAGAAACGTTTGTGGATGCCGAAGACGGCCGATTTATTTATAAAATCAAAACCGGCATGGTATTTTGGCAAAATGCTGAAAGGACTTGTGCTTTTGGCCCAATTGTGCAGCACCCGAATCAAGTGATTAACTTTGTATTGAGTCAATATTTAAACCACCACTTACGCCAAGGTTGGTTACTGGGACATGCTGCCGGCTTACAAATTGATGGCAAAGGTGTTGCGATTGCCGGTTTATCCGGGGGGGGTAAATCGACTCTGATGCTGCATCTGCTAGAACAAGGGCAGCACTTTATTAGCAATGATCGCCTGTTAATAACGCCTCAAACGACCGAAAAAACGCCCAGGCCTGGGCGTTTTTGGATGCGTGGCATCCCAAAACAGCCACGCATCAACCCTGGCACGGTTGTTCACAATGCCAGATTACAATCGTTGATTCCGGCAGAAAGACGTCACCAATTATTGGCGCTATCAGCGTCTAAACTGCGCCATTTAGAAGAAAAGGTTGATGCGGATGTTGATCAGCTGTTTCATGCCGGATGTACGCAATCGCAAGCGCCATTGCATTTATTGGTGGTGTTAAATTGGTCAACCACAACAAATCAACCCACCCAAGCAAGACTCACCAACTTGGCACAAAGCCCTGAATTGCTGCCGGCATTAATCAAAAGCGCCGGGCCTTTTTTTGCGGACACTCAGGGGCAGTTTTTGGCAAATCAAACCCGACCCGATGCAAACGCTTATCTAACCCAATTGGCCAACCTGCCTTGCCTGGAAATTTCCGGTCACCTGGATTTCTTGCAGGCTCGGGATGCGGTTTTAGAACAGATTCAATCCCTTTGATTTGGCGGGGTAACAACTGCTAAATCGATTTGACGCACCACCGAGGCATTAAAAATAATCACCAACCACAGCAAATACAACCATAACAAGAATAATGGGATGACGGCAAAGGCACCGTAAATCAAATCATAGGTTGGAAACCACTTTACGTAAACACCAAAGCCAAATTTTAATAGTTCCAACTCCAGGGTTGTCAAAATAGCGCCAACCCAAGCTGCGCTCGCCGAGACCTTAGCGGCCGGCACAAACCGATATAAAAACCAAAACCCTACCGCATTGATAAAAAAGGGTAATTGCTTTAAGGCATCCGCCATGCCAAAAAGATCGGGCAAAATGGGTGCCGCCAATAAAATTGAGCTTAAAACCAATCCCGCGCCTAAAATTAACGGGCCTAATAAACTCACCCCTAAATAATGTAGCAAGCTCACCCACCAACGCCGTTGATAATGTCGATGCCACATTAAGTTAATTTTTTTATCAATGGTCCACAATAAAATCAATGCGATACCCAACATCGAAACAATACCAATACCTTTGAGCTGTCCGGCCTTTTGTGCAAACTTGAGCAAATAAGCTTCCAGCTGTGGCGTGGCTTCGGGGAGCAAAAAATGCACTACTTTATCAATCACTTCCGCTTGAAAAACCGCAAAGCTATCGGACAAGGCAAACACCCCAAATAAAATCGCCAAAAACGGCACCAGCCCGACCAAAGAAGCATAAGCCAAAATGGTGACGGAATCCAACCCCTGTTTGTCGAAAAAGTTGTGAGCAGCTTGTCGCCAAAAATGACGTTTATAAAGCCGAGGCTCCGCAGGATTTTTATTCATAAGGTTATCGGTATCCCTGTATAATCTTGGACTGTTTCATGATTTACTTCAATTGTGGCGTTGCTTTTGGTTGCGAGTGAAACCATTATCCTTGAAAATGAATAAAAATGAATAATGTGACTCAAATTCTATGATCTCTCATTCAAAAAATTTTACCCGCTACCTGCTACTCAGTTATTTGTTTGTGCTGCTTTTAGTCACGGCGGGTGCGGGGGTTTTTATTCACTATGAACGATCTCTAGCGAAATCGTTTACCAGCTACTCCCAAAATGCTGAATTGAAGTCGCATGTCGATAGTATTTTATTTTCCGCCAATCAACGCAGTATTTTATTGGTGCAAATGATAAATGCCCCCGATTTTTTTCAAGTCGATGCCCTTAATATGGAAATGCTCAAGCATGAGCAAACCGTCATTACGCATCTACAAAGCCTCATCCAAAGCGTTGAAACAAAAAGCCAAGAAGAATATCTGCGCCAAGCCGGTATCGTCATGTCTTACAACCGCAAGATACAAACAGAAATTTATCAGCTTCTAATGGATGAAAAACAACACCAGGCTTTAGACCAATTGCTGCGCGTCGCCATTCCGGTTCAAGATAAGGTGCAACTGTTATTTAATCAACTGAAAAACAGCTATGAAAGTCGCGTTAGCCAATCAAAAGAACAATTTTCAAATGCGATAAACGATATGATCAAAATGATCTTTATCGTCTCCATTCCCATTATTATAAGCCTATTAGTCATTGCCACCTTAACCACTCGACGTTTAAACGCTTTTGCTAAGAATCAACAAGCCATTTTAGACTCTTTAGAGGAGCGAGTTAAGGAACGAACGAACGCCCTATTACTCGATCACAATTTACTACAAAACTTAAATGAAGCCATTGGTATCTTTGACCATCATGACCAACTGCACCTAACCAATAAGAAACTGGATGACCTGGCTAAGGTTTGCGATACTCCTAAAAATGGTACCGTTTGGCAATTACTGATGTGCCTTTTTAACGATGTCGATATCGGGCATATTAAGTATCATTTAAAGCATAAACAGGCTTGGCGTGGCGAAGCGACTTTGAGCCAATCAGCAGATAGCGTTTATATGATTGATATTGCTAATATCAATGATCCTAGCTTACCAAACAGCTACCTTTCAATTTCCTTAACCGATATTTCTGACTTAAAATCCACCCAGCGCCAGTTGGAGCATACTTCTCATTACGACTCAGTAACACAACTCCCGAACCGTTACTTCTTCAATGTCACCTTAGACCGTTTGCTAAGGGAAACACCCAAACAGCCACTGCATCTTATCTATATCGACTTGAATGATTTTAAATGGGTCAACGACCATCTCGGCCATGCGGCTGGGGATGAATTTCTATTCAATGTGGGGGTTCAGTTTAAGAAGGTCTTGCCGAACAGCGCCTTTATTGCCCGTTTAGGCGGCGATGAGTTCGCAGTTTTATTACCTGGGCACTTTGAGGTAAGCGAGCTAACCAAGTTATGCAAAAACCTTTTAAAAACATTAGAAAAGGTCAATGAGCATCAATCCACCCATCAAGTTGGCTGTAGCATGGGCGTGGCATCTTATCCGATTCATGCTGAATCCGCTGAAGATTTAGTCCATAAAGCGGACTATGCGATGTATTCGGCTAAGGACAGTGAAAACGGCCATTACTGTATTTTTACCGATCAAATGAAAAAGGCTTTACTGGATCTCCGAGAGATTGAAATTAACTTACATCGAGCAGTTAAAAATGCCGAGTTTGAGGTCTATTATCAACCCCAATACAGCTTGCATAACCTAAAATTGGTGGGAGCGGAAGCCTTGGTGCGCTGGCCAACACCCGAACGCATGATTTCACCTGTCGAGTTTATACCACTGGCGGAACGCTTTGGACTGATCAATCAAATTGGTACCTTGGTGATGCAAAAGGCCATTCATCAGCTGCAACAATGGCAGACAATCGCCAAACCCCTGCCAAGAATTGCCATTAATGTTTCTGCCTCTCAGTTATTAATGGGCGACTTTGGCGATTTGGTTGAACGGATTTTAGCTAGCAATCAATTAATGCCCAGTCAAGTTGACGTTGAAATTACCGAATCAGTTATGATGAAAAATTTTGAGTTAAATGGGGAAAATGAGGGCAGCTGTTTAAGCCGCTTACAACACAAAGGCCTCGAAATCTCAATTGATGACTTTGGCACCGGCTATTCTTCTTTGGCCTATATCAAGCACCTGAATGTTGACCGAATTAAAATAGATAAGAGCTTTATTGACGATATTGCCACGCAAAGTGAAGCCAGATCAATTGTCAGTGCCAGTATTGAAATGGGGCACAGCTTGGGGCTTAAAGTGCTGGCCGAAGGCATTGAAACCCCAAATCAACTGGATATTCTCAAAAAATTGGGCTGTGATGAGGGGCAAGGTTATTTATTCAGCCGACCGCTGCCAGCCAAAGAGTTTGAGCAGAAATGCTTGGCATAACTTTTATGGCAAGGGGTGAGGAATCAACACCTGTTGTTGTAACAAGCCATCAAGCGCCGGCAAGGCCAATTCTGCCAAGGTGGTCGCTGGCTGTTGCATTGTCTCGGCCATCTCTGCAATCACATCTTTAATGGGGTCTGACCCCTTTTCTTCT
>Ga0100400_1003966_pt1 | contig 9892 bp, 8 predicted proteins | sample CryGeymeta201524_FD_80420 | JGI IMG/M metagenome (GOLD analysis project Ga0100400, IMG submission 80420) | Groundwater microbial communities from Crystal Geyser aquifers in Utah, USA - Crystal Geyser metaG 2015-24 | ecosystem: Environmental > Aquatic > Deep subsurface > Groundwater | place: USA... | reverse complement strand
GGTTCAAATAAAAGATATCCTCTTCATCCCCAAAAAAATGATTTTCAACAAAAACCCTACCCAATTGCCGCATCTTATTCCAGAAGATGGTATGATGCCAGTGTTCAATGTAAAAGTTATATTCCTCAACATAGGGAAAGACTGTTTTTGCCAGAGAAAGCTTTTCAGTAAATACCTTTTTTTCTTCATCTGTCCTTAATAATTTATAGTACCCTTTTCTTAATCTCTCTGCTTCATTTTGTATTTTTTCCTTATCCCTTTCTATTTTTTCTCCTTGCTCAAGCCTTTTAATGTATCCTGTAATCCCACTAAATGGAACATCCAGATCATCTATCCAGCTTCGTGGAATATGATAAAAGCCTGTTCCAGGGTTAAAATAAAACCATGGATCCTTTATCTTTTCCAATTCATCCAACCATTTGCATCCATTATCCAGAACCTTAAGACTTGCAATGATTTGCTTGGCATCTATTGAATAGTCAAACTAAGTTGCCGGAGAAAAAATAACTTGCAGGAGTCGTGTTACCGATCCATCTTGGCTGGCTTCGTTGTTCGTCACTTACATACAGTCAGACTTGCCATCCAATCGTCTTGAGTAACTCTTGGTGTACAACTTATTTTTTCTTGACTCCTAATCGGACCATCCTTTCCCCCAATAGCAATCCAATCTTCCTATAATCCTGTGGTGGTCCCTCAATCTCTTCCCAATGTAGCACAGACATTCCTGTCTGTGATTCTTCCCAATGCTCAGAAATCATCCCACGGACAATCAATTTGTCTCCTGCAATTCTGGCATATACCCCAACAGGGGCAGCACATCCAACCCCTATTTTCTCCAGAAATGCCCTTTCTGCAAACACGGTTATCATGGATTCCTGATCATTCAAAACATTAACCATGACCTCAATTTCATCCTGATTCCGCACCTCAAGAGCCAATGCCCCTTGACCTGCGGCAGGTAAAAAGGGTTCCAAGGGCAACAGTTGCGTAATTTTCCCCTCCATTTTGAGTCGATACAATCCTGCTGCTGCCACAATAATCCCAGATATTTCCGGTAATTCTGTCTGTAGGGGCAATCCTGCCAGAGGTGCTACCTCCTTGCGGTTGCCTGTTAGTTTTTTCAATCGTGTATCAAGATTGCCTCGCAAGTCAACTACCCTCAAGTCAGGTCTGAACGACTTAAGTTGGGTTTGCCGCCTGAGACTGCTTGTTCCAATGCCTGATCCGGGTTCAATATCCTCCAATTTACAGCCATCCTTAGAGATAAAAGCATCCCTTGCATCCAATCTCTTACATATTGCTCCAATTTTTAAGCCATGGGGAAGTATTGCTGGCATGTCCTTCAGGCTATGAACAGCCAAATCAATATCTTTAGAAAGGAGGGCATCCTCTATCTCCTTAACAAAAAACCCATATCCACCTGCTTGAGCAAGGTTTGCATGGGTCAATTTATCACCCCGAGTATGGATAACCCTTATTTGAAATGTTATTTCTGGATATATTGCTTGCAGGCGAGACATTACCCATTGGACTTGAGTCAAGGCTAACTTACTACCCCTGGTACCAATAATAATTTCTTTCATTTTTAATCTTTCCGTCTATTTATTCCATATCTATCAAGCACAACATCTACCAGATCTGTCCGTCCCTTTTTCAGCAATTCAAGCAACTCTGAAGTTAACAGCTTATTCCAGATAATATGGCGTTTTGGCTGGTCAAATGTAGTCTTGACAATTTGACGAAGGTTTCCTAATAATTCTACAAATCCTATGTATTCCTTACCAAATATCTCTCGCAGATCATCCCTTATCTTTTTAGCCAATGCCGGAGATTTTCCCTCTGTAGAAACAGCAATGCTTAATGACCCTCGGGAAAGTACTGCTGGGAGAATAACCGTAGAATCCTCTGCCGAATCAACCATATTGACAAGTATTCCCTTATTTCTTGCCTCATGCGAAATCTGTTTATTCAATTCTTGGTCATCAGTAGCAACGATAACAAGAAATGCATTATTCAAGTCTTTTTCCTGATACTTGCGATCTATCAATTCTATCTTTTTTTCTTGAACAAAGGCATTAATCTCTTCCTTTATCTGTGGGCTTATAACAGTTATATTCGCCTCACAATTCAACAAAAAGACTATCTTTCTTGCAGCTACCTCACCACCGCCAACAATCACACATTTTTTATCCTTTACATCTAAACAAATTGGATAATATCTCATAGTCACCTTCTTTTATAATCAGGACATTTTCTTGCATTTGGCCGGGCAGATTGATGACAGGCACTTGGATAATCATACCTACAATCATCACACAAAAAGCGACTATCTTCAAAAGCCCCCTGTATCCTTGACCATATATTTTGAAAAAATCTTGTTATTGCAAGCATATTCTCACTCAACTTAAAGTAAAAAACAACGAGGATGGATAACCATCTTCCATATTACTTCATTATATCAAAATATTACAATTGTGTCAATGAAAATTTTTACTTGACTTTTAATTTTAAGTATGATAATATTATTATAAAGAAATCAGGTAAATAGAGGAAGTCCTGTGAGATTCAGGCACTGTCGCGCAACGGTAATGGAAGGAAAACTTCATAAGTCCGGTCTATTATTTACTTTGATAAGTACCTTCGCAGAAAGGGAAGAAATAAAGGGAAAACGAAAAACCCCCAATCTTCTTGTCGAAGGTTGGGGTTTTTTGTTTTTAAAAAAAAGGGGAAAGACAATAAACCCAATCTTCCTGGCGAAGGCTGATTTTCTATTTTATCCTTTCTCAATTATTGAGTGAGGTTTATAATATAATAAAGATAGTAATAGGTGGCATCAATCGGAATTAATCCTTTAGGATTTCATTTATGAAAGGCTAAAGCCTGAATTCCAAACCAACTATGCTAAAAGAATAAAAGGAGGAAAAAACATGTTTAAAAAATTAACAATTATGTTAGGTGCAATGGGGATTATTTTGCTTACTTCAGAAATCGTGAAGGCTGAAAAGAAAGTAATAGAGTTAGAGGAGGTGGTTGTTACCGCGACCAAAAGTCCGCTTCTCTTAAAAGAAATTCCTTATTCAGTAACCATTATTTCAAGGGATGAGATTGAATCGGATTCTCAAGATGTAGGTCAGGTATTGGAGAATTTAACGGGCATAAGAATACAGCGGTATGGGGCAATGGGAGCAGGAACATCGATTTTATTTCGAGGGTTGAATTCCTCTAAAACATTAGTTTTAATTGATGGCAGACCTGTTAATTCACCTTCTACAGGTTCAGCAGACCTTTCCTGGCTTTCAATAGAAAATGTTGAAAGAATAGAGGTTGTCAGAGGTCCTAATTCAGCACTTTATGGAGCAAACGGCATAGCTGGGGTTATTAATATTATTACCTCAAAAGTTCCTGAAGAACCCATAACCGAGATAACAGGTTCTTATGGACAATCTGCCCGTTCCATTTTCAATCTTAAAAATGGGAAGACCTTTGAAAATTTTGGATACCTCCTCACAACAACTCATAAAAAATCAAAAGGAGAAAGGGGAAACGATGCTCATAACGATAACGAAATTAACCTGAAACTTAATTATCAACTTGCTCATGCTGATTGTTTTACTCTTTCTACAGGTTTTTATAAAGATAAGACAGAACATCCCGGTTCTAAACCGGCTAAAGATGTGAGTAAAAGAACTCTTACTCAACGCACCATGGGAAATGATGAAGTTTCGTCTTTAGTTGATTATGGGAAGAATAAAAGATGGTATTTACAAACTGCTTATCAGAAAAATTCATTTCAGTTTAAGACCTATTTGAATGACTGGAATGATGATGACCATAGAGCATGGATATGTCCTCCGGTAGATGAACATCATGTTGGAGATGATAATTTTAAAACAAAGGTTAAGGGGGTTGAATTACAGAATAGCTGGCAGTTGACCGAAAAAAATTTGATTACTGCGGGTATGAGTATTGAAAAGGATGAATTTGACGCAGATAAAAAGGATTATAATCAAACAACTAAAATTACAATACCATCAATTGTGAATGCAGATAGAACGACTAAGGCAGTCTATTTAAACGATATGATAAACCTCAGTCCTGACAATACCATAAATTTCGGAGTTAGATGGGATGACCCTTCAGACTATAACTCTCAAGTAAATCCAAAGATAGGATTAACCTGGCTCCTCGACCTGAGTAAAAGTATTAGTATTTCTTATGGAAAATCATTCAAAGCCCCATCTTTGAATGACCTCTATTGGCCTTCCGACCCTTCTGGACAGGGAAATCCTAATCTTAAACCGGAAAAAGGGGAATCTTATGAATTGGGCATATCGGATTTTTTTAATGAAAAGATACATCTTAAAAGCACTGTCTTTCATCAAAGCGTCAAAAATATGATTAAATGGGCACCAACCGGACCATTAGGTCCTTTTGGAAATAAATGGCAACCATCAAATCTTGATGAGATATTGATAAATGGATTAGAGTTAGAAGTATCTACAGACTTAACCAATGCCCTGAAATTAGACCTGAAATGGACTCATCTGGATGCTGAGCAAAGAAGTCAGGAATTAATTAATGCGGAAACTAATCAGATGCAAGAGATAAGGAGAAAAGCCGCCTTTGTCCCTGAAAATAAAGCGGATTTAGGGTTACAATATAAAAATTTCTTACAAATAAAGGATTTGAAATTAAATCTGGCTCTACAATATGTCTCTGCAATATACCAGTATTATAGTAATTGGGATAGTTGGCCAAATGTTACTATGGATACTAAAAAAATCCCGGGATATACCGTAGTTAATGCCCGATTATCCAAATCCTTCAGGGATATAAAATATTTCCTGTCCGGTGAAAATCTATTTAATGAGAAGTATTCTACAATATTTGGTTCAAGGATTAATGATCAGGACTACCCAATGCCGGAAAGAAAAATTATCGGTGGTTTTGAAATAGAATTTTAACCAATTAGAATCACGAAGACACAGTAATAGGGTAACCGTTCAGGTGGTCTGATGGTCAGACACATAAACATCAGACACAAAGTACCTGAATACTTACAATAAAAAAAGGTAGAAAGGATATATTAATGAAAAAGAATCTATTAATGAAGAAGCTTCTATGTGGATGTATCGTTCTGTTTGGGGGTTTAAGTATTTGCCATGCCGGGCAGGATTATCCAAAAAGAATAATATCATTGAGTCCTCCCTTGACAGAGCAACTTTACCTACTTGGGGTTGAGGATAAGTTAGTTGGAGTAACGACATACTGCAAAAGACCTCCTGCTGCTGAAAAGAAGGAAAAGGTTGCCTCTTGTGTAAATGCAAGTATGGAGAAAATTATAGCCCTTGCACCTGATTTGGTTTTGGCATCATCCTTGAGTAACCCTGCCCAAATACAAAAATTAAGGGATATGGGCATAAATGTGGTTACATTTTCTACACCTAAAAATTTTGCCTCCCTTTGTGACGGATTCTTGCAATTAGCAAGGCTTGCAGGAAAAGAAAAAACGGCAGAAAAGATGGTAATGCAGGCAAAAAAAGGGGTGGATGTTATTGCCAAAAAGGTAAATAAAGGCATAAAAAACAAACCTACTGTTTTTGTTCAAATTGGAGCAAAACCTTTGTGGACTGTTCCAAAAGATACCTTACTCAATGAGTTTATTGAGTTTGCCGGTGGGATAAATATTGCTAATGATGTGAAAACAGGGTTGTATAGCCTGGAGGAGGTTTTGCAAAAAGACCCTGATGTTATCATCATTACAACTATGGGCATGGTGGGTGAGGAGGAAAGGAAAAATTGGAAAAGATATAAAACCATGAAGGCAGTAAAGAATAAAAGGATTCATATCGTGGATTCATATAAACTATGTAGCCCAACACCGATAAATTTTAGAAGGACACTGGAGGAAATAATAATGATTCTGAATCCTTAAAAGATTTCGACCTGTGCAATCGACTTTTTTAACGCAGAGAACGCAGAGATTACAAGAGGATGCAGAGAAAGAAAAGAAATGATTTAATCTCTGCGTCCTCTGCGTGACCTCTGCTTGTGCCGTGAGGTTAACTGAATGTTCTTTAACAAGCTGTAATGTAGATGACACAATCCTGAAAGTGCTAATTGGGACGAAGTGTCGGCAACACTGTATAGGCGGGGTTGCCAAACCGCTCCACGCTGCAAAAGTGGTAACGCTGCTGTGGTAAACGGTTGGAGAAAAGGCGGGTTAAAACCGTCAGGTGAGACTTTAAGAGATGAATGTAAATGAATCGCCGATGAAGTAACGAAATCACATAAGTTGTCGGGCAAAATCACATTATGCAGAGGATGTAGAGACAAGTATAGCGGAAACCTGTTTACTGGCTATACGCCCACCGTTATACAGTCGACATGACTTAAAGTTAGGCTTTATTACAGAACACGGGAGAACCTGAAAGGTAAACTCAACGCAGGAGAGCGATGAGCTTTCAGGTAGTCGGGCTAAGCCATAGTAGTGATGAAACTTCTGTAATGGAAGTGGAGCGAAGGGCTTGGGTTATTCAGTGGATATTCACTACAACAACTCGGTGAAAATCAGAGGATGATTAATAAATGAATGTACGCATAACCAAAACAATACCGATTGAGTTTATTCAGGTGGTAAAAGCCTACCGCTATGCTGATTTTAATTCTATTCTTGATATCTTTATTAAGAGGAGGGATATCTTCTTTTAACACAAGTGGATGATAAAGTAGGGAATAGTTCATTTATTAACCCCACACATGAGTATGAGTAAAGGCTTCTTTTTTATCAAATGTAGAAAGACGGTCTTCTCCAACCCTTGCCCAATATAAATCCTCAGATAGCTCATAGGCTTGTTGAATGATATCCCTTAATTTTAAGGAGATAGATATTCCTTGAGCTGTGGCACTTTCTTTTACCCATTCATAAAGGGGTGGCTCAAGGACGGTATTGATTCTTGGATTTTTGCAAGACATAATTAATCACCTCACATATAAGAATAGCACAAGTGAGGAGCTTTTGTCAATAAAAATTTAATGGAAATAGTAAGGAAAAGGGGAAATGAAAGGTAGTCTTATCATCTCTATTTTGTTGCATAGCATTTTTTTGGCGATATGGAGTATTGTAAGTAATCATAATCAGGGACAACAGAATAAATCGCAAGAGTTAATAATGGTTTCAATACTGGAGAATTTAGACAATAAAGGCACCCGAGAGGAGGTTAAAAGGGTCAACCTGCATAGAACACAGGAATTACATAAAACAGAGGCAATCAAGGAGACATCTGTCCCTATAGCAACAGAAGCAATTAAGAAGCCATCTATCCCTATAGCAAATGAGATGACATCGTTGCAGTTCTTGACCGAAACCTCAACCAATACGACTCAGATACAGACAGGTGCAGTTGAAACTTTAACGACAGAGACCTTGGAAAACTGTGTTGTTCAAGATATGCCCTCAGGGGTTCAAAATTTCCAGCCATTATCCTGTTCCCAAGACTATAACAGCGAGGGGAATACAGGCAAAGATGTTATTGGGAGTACCTTTGGTTCAACCAATGGTCCTTCGTTTTTGAAAAAGGTTAAACCTGAATACCCACGCCTTGCCAGAAGGCTCGACAGAGAAGGAAAGGTGGTATTAAAACTTTTTATTGATGAACACGGAGGACTTGTTAGTGTAACGATAATTGAAAAGGCAGGTTATGGTTTTGATGAGGCAGCAATTGAGGCGGTGAAGGCATCAGTTTTTCAACCGGCAAAATCAAATGGTATATTAGTGGCGTGTACGGTATTACTGCCTATAAAATTTAAGCTTGAGTAATGAGGAATAAAACATGGAATTAAACATCATCTTATGGACTGGCGGAATGCTGTTCACCTTAAGTATATTCGCTGTTAAGGTTGGCTTTGGGCTTGGGTTGGGAGGAATGAGATGGAAAGGCATTTTTCTTATCTTGGTTTCGTATCTTGTCCTTTTTATTTTTGTGGCAATGTTCTCAGAACAATTGATGAGATTGCTTGAGCCTGTCTTAAGAAAAGGACCATACCTCCATGCCTTAATGGCTATTGGTATGATTATCTGGGGAATCCTCCTGCTGCGGGATTCGCATCACTCACACACCACAACCCACAAATCACATTCCGCATTACTTCTAATTCCCTGTCCGGTCTGTTTCACAGCCATGACCTTTTCCACATGGGCGGCATTGAATGTGATTAAACTCCCTGCACATCTTGTTGGATTGGGACTTGGTATTGTTTTTTGCTTTCTGTCCATATTATTTTATTTTATTCTGAAATTTGTTGGTCGCAACTCTTCGCCCCGCATTGGGATTAGTTTTGGAATGCTCGGCATCGGTCTTTACTTCCTTGCCGCATTGGTCATTCCAGCAAAGATTGAAGAGGCAAAGGGGGTATATAAATCGTTTCTTACAGAAACAAGCAATATTGATTTGAATAATAGTATTGGAGTTCTTGCACTGCTTTTCTCAGCCATGTTGATTGGTTTTTTTGGAAAACAGAGGGGACAAAAGAGTCCACAGATTACACAGTTTTTCACAGATTGAAGAAACTTTTTGACAGGATAAACAGGATTAAGGGATAGGGCATTTTCATCGAATAATTACAATTTTCTCTGAAAAATCATATTCCCCGCTTGACATTTCAATGTTTTTATGGTATCATTTTATCAATTACCGATCAACAGGGGATTTTTATGATGAAGATAATTGAACGGAAGATTGATTTCCAGAATATCTTAAATCGAATCAATATGTTCCCGGTTACCGCGATACTGGGACCTCGTCAGTGTGGGAAAACAACCATAGCTCGAGAATTTGATTATAGCCATTACTTTGACCTTGAAAATTCAAGGGACATTGCCAGATTGGAACAACCCCAACTTGCACTTGAAGACCTTAAAGGATTGATTGTCATTGATGAAATTCAACGGTTGCCGAATTTATTTACTATCATTCGTTATCTGGTAGACAATAATCCAAGCCAGAAATATTTAATACTTGGCAGTGCTTCAGGTACTCTTCTAAGGCAGAGTTCTGAATCGCTTGCTGGTAGGATTGCCTATTATTATCTTGGTGGCTTTAGTTTACACAATGTTGGTATGGAAAATATTAACAAACTCTGGATTCAGGGTGGATTGCCAAAATCTTATCTGGCTGAAACCGAGGAACAAAGTATACTCTGGCGGGAAAACTATATTGCTACATTTCTTGAACGAGATATACCGCAATTAGGTATCAATATTCCAGCTTATACGCTCAGGCGGTTCTGGACTATGCTCAGTCACTATCATGGACAAATTATTAATTATGCTGAGGTTGCCCGCTCTTTTGGAATCTCTGATATGACAGTTCGAAAGTATATCGAGATTTTAGTAGGCACTTTTATGGTAAGGATTTTGCCACCATGGTACCTAAACATTGGGAAACGACTTGTCAAAAGACCCAAAATATTCCTTCGAGACTCTGGCTTGTTCCATTCTCTCATGGGCATTGAAACCTTAAACCAGCTTTATTCGCATAACAAACTTGGTGCGTCATGGGAAGGTTTTGCGTTAGAGTGCATATGCAGGAGCATTGGAAAAAGAGATCAGGAATTTTATTTCTGGAATATCCACTCAGGGGCTGAATTGGATCTATTCTGGCAATATGGCGGGAAGAACTGGGGCGTTGAATTTAAGTATGCAGATGCCCCACGATTGATGAAATCCATGAAGATTGCTCTGGAAAACTTAGAGCTTGAACATCTTTGGGTGGTATATCCTGGTAAAGAAACCTACAAGCTTTCTGAGAATATTACTGCCGTTCCATTAAAGGATATTCCTGAGGATGGAAAGGGAACACTTTTTGTGCAGGAGGTCAAACAATGAATATCT
>Ga0100400_1003938_pt1 | contig 9933 bp, 11 predicted proteins | sample CryGeymeta201524_FD_80420 | JGI IMG/M metagenome (GOLD analysis project Ga0100400, IMG submission 80420) | Groundwater microbial communities from Crystal Geyser aquifers in Utah, USA - Crystal Geyser metaG 2015-24 | ecosystem: Environmental > Aquatic > Deep subsurface > Groundwater | place: USA... | reverse complement strand
TCATAGCGAATGGGCAGATGTTGCCGTTAGTCAGCACAAGAAAATCAAAGGACTCAAATCTCAAAATCTCCGTGATCACATGACTGATGCAGAGCTTATCTTTACCGCTCTCGCTGAACTCTCCACTCGCGAGATAGCACAAACAGAACTAGCACTCGGTATGAGGGAGAATGCGCAAGCTGGAAAGCAAGGTGGCAAAATCGCCAAGAATGCTCGCGTCGCCCTGGAATCCAAAACAGGCAAAAAAGTTGTCTCACCTATCAACTATCTCGCTCCACGCAAAACTAAAAGGATAGAGTAACTATACCCCTCTTTAATTTGACATATTCAAAAAACAGAATATGATAGAGGTATGAAAATCTCTATTCTCAAACACAACGCAACGCTCTACAAAACCCTCGGTCACGTCAAGCGTCTTGAGATTGTTTGCTTGCTCCAGGGTCACTCACTCACCGTCAACCAAATTGTGCAGATGACAGCCCTGCGTCAGGCCACTGTCAGCCAGCATCTCATGGAGCTCAAGCGTAATAAGCTAGTTAGTACCAAAAAGATCGGCAAAGAAATTTATTACTCTCTTATCCAAAAATCACTTGTGGCTCTCACTAAATTTGCCAAACACCTATCCAGTCTCTCTCCCTTCGAAGATGCAGAGCCAACAGTTATAGACCCCATTTGTCACATGGCCCTTACCCCTAGCTCCGCCAACTTTACCGCCGATTATGCAGGAGTCCGTCACTATTTTTGTGGTAAAGGCTGTCTCAAGGAGTTTTATGCCAGCCACTAAACGATACTCAGTTTCAGGTATGCACTGCGCTAGCTGCGCCAGTATTATTAAACGCAAATTAATCAAACTACCGGGGATAGAATCTGCCGAGGTAAATCTGGCCACAGAAACTGCGGAAATTACCACCTCTAAAGATATCCCTCTCACCACACTAAACACAGCCATTTCTCAATTGGGTTATGAACTAAGGGATTCGTCATCTCGAGCGAAGTCGAGAGATCTAGATTCCTCCACTATGGTCGGAATGACGAAACTTGCAGAACTCGCCAGTTTGAAACTAAAGACACTGCTTACACTCCCTTTTTCAATCATTATTTTTGTGGCCATGATTTGGAGTTTATTTTTCCCACTACCTATCTCTATGATGGTCTTTAACAGTATTTCTTTTATACTTGCAACTCCAATATTGTTTTGGGTAGGACAGCCATACTTACAGGGAGTCATTCGCTTTATCAGATATCACGTTGCCAATATGGATACTTTGGTGGGGATCGGAACTTCGGTTGCCTACATATATAGTGTAATTCTCTTTGGCAAATATCTAGAGGCCCGCTCCAAGCTCAAAACAGGTGATGCAATCCATAAGTTGCTTGGTTTAAGCGCCAAGACCGCACAAGTTGTGCGAAGTGGCAAAGAGCTTGAGATCCCAGTTGAGCAAGTAATACTAGGCGACATCATCATCGTCAAACCCGGTGTCAAAGTCCCAGTCGACGGAGTGATTATCAAAGGTTACAGTAGCGTAGACCAGTCCATGCTGACTGGTGAATCTCTCCCCGTGGATAAAACAGTTAAAGACACAGTGATCGGCGGCACCATCAACAAGCAAGGAGTATTTCGCTTCCGCGCGACTGTGGTTGGGGACTCTACCATGCTCTCCCAAATCATCAAAATGGTAGAGAATGCGCAGGGGAGTCATGCCCCCATCGAGAAGTTGACCGATCGTATCTCTGCAATTTTTGTCCCTTCCGTCCTAGTTATTTCGGTTTTGACATTTATGGTCTGGACTCTCCTAGGCAATCCCCTCCTTGGACTCATTAGTTTTGTGGGCATTCTCGTCATTGCCTGTCCCTGTGCATTAGGTCTTGCTACACCCACCGCCATCATCGTAGGTGTGGGCCGTGCTGCTCAAAATGGGATTCTTATCAAGAATGCAGAGTCGTTGGAGAAATTGTGCTCGGTTGATTATGTTGTCCTCGACAAAACCGGCACTTTGACCAAAGGCGAGCCAGTTGTCACTCACATCGTTCCCGACAAAAGTGATTTCCAAATCATCGCTTCCCTTGAGCAATCATCAGAACACCCTCTCGCTTTGGCTATTGTGCAAAAAGCCAAAGACGATGGAGTCAAACTACAGGGTGTCACGGACTTCAAAACCATACCAGGGCAAGGGTTGCAGGGCAAGATCGGCAGGACCCTCTACTTTGCCGGTAACACCAAACTCATCGAGTCTCTCTCCCTCAAACTTGATACTACTATTATCGATGGATTCGCCCAAACTGGAGCCACCCCGATCATCCTCGCCACCCAGAAAAAGATCATTATGTATTTGGGCATCAGCGATACTCCCAAAGACGAATCAATCCAAGTCATCAAAGATCTCCACAAGTTGGGTATTAAAGTGGCCATGCTGACAGGTGATCACAAATTGACGGCACAACATATCGGCAAATTTGTTGGCATTGATAAAGTCATATCCGAGGTTATGCCGGGAGACAAAGCCGAAGAGGTCAAGAAACTGCAAGTCGAAGGGTACAAAGTAGCTATGGTCGGCGATGGCGTCAACGACGCCCCAGCGCTCGCGACTGCTGACGTAGGGATTGCCATGGGGACAGGGACAGATGTTGCGATGGCTATTCTCAATCCAGGTATTGCTGGCGCTGCCATGGCTTTCTCGTCAGTTTCGGTAGTTGCAAATTCTCTCAGGTTACGTAAGATGAATATATGAATCTTTGGCTTATCTTCCTCACAGGCTTAACTAGTGGTGGCGTGACTTGTGCCGCCATGCAAGGAGGACTTCTTGCTAGCATTATCGCCAATCAAAAGCGCGACGAAACTGAGACCAACCTCCCTGCCTCCCGCGCCAAGTCATTTGATATTGGTGACTGGGGACCAGTTTCAGCTTTCTTATCTACCAAGTTGTTGAGTCATATCATCTTGGGTGCTCTCCTTGGGTGGTTTGGCAGTAGGATAGAGCTCAGTCTCAATGTGCGTCTATTTTTCCAGATTGCTGCCGCGCTCTTTATGTTTGCCTCGGCCATGAACCTTCTGGATGTTCACCCCATCTTCCGTTACCTAGCGTTCCAACCACCCAAAAGGATCTACAAATGGTTCAAAAAAACTGGTGGCTCTACTTCCCTTTTTGCCCCTGCCGTTTTTGGATTGATGACTATCTTGATTCCCTGTGGCGTGACTCAAGCTATGGAAGTAGTAGCCATCACCGCAGGCAGTGCTCTTCAAGGAGCACTCATTATGGGGACCTTTGTACTAGGCACAGCTCCTATGTTTGCCTTGATTGGGCTCGCCACCGCCAAGTTTTCCGAGGTGTGGCGCAGTTATTTCTTGCGCACTGCCGCCGTACTACTGATCGGCATGGCCTTGTTTTCCTTTAATGCCGTTCTCAAAGTGATGGACTCTCCTTACTCACTAGATCGTCTAGGCCCCAGAATCGTCAAACTCTTGCCACCCTATGACAAAAGTCAGAGTGTCGCCAGAGCCGCCGACCTCAATACCAAACTCGAAGATGGGGTACAAAAAATCACTCTTTCGATCTCCAATTCTGGTTACTCCCCTCGTTATTTCAAAGTCAAAGTCAACACTCCTGTCGAGCTCACCCTCAAAGCAGGTTCGGGGGTATATAGTTGTGCCACTGCCTTTACCTTCCGTGCTTTTAACATCTCTGATCTCATCAAACCATCTGAAGCCAAAATTCACACATTTACCCCCACCAAAAAGGGTATCTACACTTTCGCCTGTTCAATGGGTATGTATTCAGGTACCATGGAGGTTATCTAATATGTTTAATCTATTCAAAAAGAAACCTGTCGGAGAAACCATTACCCTCAAACTTAGTGGTCTCCATTGCACTTCCTGTTCGCTAAACATCGACGGTGAGTTAGAAGACTTGTCTGGCGTCATCTCATCTTCAACCAGCTACGCCAAGCAAGAATCAGTCATCATTTATGATCCTACTTTAGCTAAACCGGCCGATTTTTCTAAAACTATAAAAAGTCTAGGTTACGACGTAGTAAAATAAACGAGATGAAACTATTTCTCGCCAGTCTAGCTAGTGAAACACTCGATCTCGCTCTCCCACTCCTAACTGATGAACCCCAAATTATCTCGACCCTTCAAGGACAGTCCTTGAGGGTCTCATAGTATGCCACACATCAGTCACAAAGAGCTAAACAAAAGATCCATTCCCTTTTGGCATATTTATGGTACTCAGCTTGTCCTCAATATCCTTTGATCAATTGTCTTTTTCGGCGCCAAGCTACCGGGACTTGCCTTTATCGAGATCCTCGCGATGTGGTACTTTATCGTCCGCTCTATCCAAGAAGGCAAAAAACTTGCTCCTTGGTCTGCCTATCTACTCTATCCTTACCTAGCTTGGGTTAGTTTTGCCAGTTTGCTCAATCTTGCTATCTGGCTACTCAACTAAGTATGGGTGTTACAATACTTTCCATGTCACACGAATTGTTCTCAATCATCATTGCCACAGTCGTTATTAGTTCTGGTTCGCTTGTTGGAGTATTGACTCTTGCCATCAATCAAAAATTCTTGAGCAAGATTCTCATGTCTTTGGTTTCTCTCTCTGCTGGTACCATGCTCTCAGCCGCCTTCCTGCATCTTTTACCTGAGGCAGTTGGTGCTCTTGGGATCACACTTCCTTTTGAGCTCACCCTCATCTCATTTATCAGCTTCTTTATCCTCGAGCGTTTCCTCCATTGGCGCCACTGCCATCACGAAGATCACTTAGCCAAACACACCATGGGTACTATGAATTTAATCGCCGACGCAATTCACAATTTCCTCGACGGTGTTCTCATTGCTGCTTCTTTTGTGAGTGGGCCAGGTCTTGGGATTATTGCTACCCTCGCTATTGCCCTCCACGAGATCCCCCAGGAGATTGGGGACTTTGGAGTTCTCTTACACTCTAGATATTCTCGGCGCAAGGCATTGATCTCCAATATTCTCGTCAGTTTGACAGCCATCGTGGGTGGTATCTTGGGTTATTTTATGAGCTATACTATGTCTGATTTTGCTTCATATTTGATCCCGATCGCCGCCGGTGGCTTTATCTATATCTCCGCCTCTGATCTGATTCCTGAGCTCAAAAAAGAAACCTCCACCAAGCGAACCCTCGCCATGATCGCGACTTTCCTTTTTGGTGTCATTATTATGTACCTCATAAAAGATTGAGTAAATCATATGAAAATGCGTATTCACAAATATCTTGCACACGCTGGAGTAGCCTCTCGTCGTCACGCCGAGGAAATGGTTGCAGCTGGCAAAGTTACGGTAAACGGCAGAGTAGCAACGGTAGGCAAAATAATCGAGAGTGATACTGACGTAGTTGCAGTCGAAGGAAAAAAAGTAGCAATAGACAAAATCTTGGTTTATTATCTTCTCAATAAGCCCCGCGGTGTCATATCTGCCGTTACCGACCCGGACGGTCGTCGGACTGTTGTCTCACTAGTGCCAGGTGGTCACCGTCTTTATCCTGTTGGCCGTCTAGACTACGACTCTGAGGGTCTCATGCTTCTGACCAACGACGGTGACTTGGCTTATCAAATAACTCATCCCAAATTTGAAATCAACAAAACCTATCATGTCCTCATCAAAGGGGTAATGAACGAAAAATCTATTGGCTATCTTGAGTCTGGTGTCACCATCGAAGGCCACAAAACAGCCCCAGCTATCGTGACTATTGCCGAAGCTCAGCCAAATAACACCTGGATCGACATTACCATTCACGAGGGTAGAAATAGGCAGATTCGCAAGATGTGCGAGGCCGTAGGCTACCCGGTCATGCGCCTCATCCGCACCAAACTTGGCCCTTGGGAACTAGGTGATCTAGGTAGTGGGAAATACCGCACTCTCAAACCCGAAGATGTCATGTTAAAATGAATAGTCTTATGTACGTCACTATTATCAACGATTGCCACGATCCAGTCACCATGAACCGTCAGGTAGTGCGCGCGGCTACCTTTTTCCCCTCGACCAATATTTCAACTGTCGCGGTAGGTAACTACGCCGATCTTGAAGCTAGTGGCGCCATTATCGACACCCTTGATGCTGCTATGGATGATCCTGGCATCATCCTAGTCAATGTGGCCCCTCGCCACGGCAAAGCCAAAAAATGGGAGAATGGTACTCCCTTTGGACATATCCAGTACCAAAATACCCACATCTTTACTACCGTCGATGGGGCTACTCTTTCTCTGATCCACAAATATGGACTCTCAGAGACAATTGAAGTTTACGATATTCCAGAGGTTCTAGACGCCATGATCAAACAGGGGGAGCTCAAAGAGCATCTGCGTGCTCCAATCACCAATACTCAGTTTCGCAGTTTCGAGTTTCTCCCTCGTGTCGCCAACTGGTACATGCAAAAGCTCGTCATCCCTCATGAGCTCCACAAGCTCTCCGATTTCTTACAAGCACCTCTGGCTGTCTGGTACATCGACAACTTTGGCAATTGCAAAACAACAGCTTGGGTAGGAGATATCGACCACAAAGCGCTCCACAAAATCACTACGCGCTGGGGAGATCTCATGTGTTACGAGCGACTCAAAGACGTGCCAAATGGTGAGCCTGGGATCATCATCGGCTCAAGTGGTTATCGGGATAAACGTTTTATTGAGATCGTTGTCCAGGGCAACTCCGCCGCCACTCATTTCAACATCCACGTTGGTGACCAGATCCTACAGTCCTGAGCATAGCCGAAGGATTGACTCTTAGCACTCGATTGTGTAAACTGCTAAACTATGAATGAAATAGTGTCTATTATCATCCCCAAAAAGTACCATGTGCCACTGATCCCCGTGCGCGACGTAGTTGTGTACCCCACCAACGAAGTAGTCTTGACTTTTGGTCGCAAAAAATCCATGCAAGCGGTCGACTCTTCGCTCTCCAAAGACAAGCTTGTGGCGCTCTTTACCCAGCGTGATGGCAAGATCAATGATCCTGAACTAAAAGATCTCTATGGGGTGGGGACGCTCTGTACAGTCGAGCGTACACTCAAAACCGACGGGGAACTCAATGCCTTGGTTCGCGGCCTTGCCCGCATCAGATTGGTCACTTTGGAATCAGATACTCCCATCCAGATAGTTGAAGTCGAAGAGCTCAGCGAAAACGTCGTCCCCTCCGCTGAGCTTGAGGCTCTTGCACGTCATCTGACTACTTCGTTTCGCGAAGCCGTCAATCTGGGCAAATCCGTTGAGTTTACCAACTTTATGCGCCTCATGTCTGGGGTCTCCATCTCTGAGCTCGCCGACCAGATCGCCCCTACCTTAAACATTGATCTCCCAACTCGCCAAGTGCTTCTTGAATCTCTCGATTTGCTTCCTCGTATGTACAAAATCAATGACTTACTCGCCAAAGAACTCAAGGTCCTAGAAATCGAGAAAACCATTGCCAGCAAAACTCAAGAGAAATTTAGCAAAAACATGAAAGAAAATGTTTTGCGTGAGCGCATGGCTACCATCAAATCCGAATTGGGTGAACTCGACGATGGTGAGGCCGAGCTCGATGATCTCCACGACGCCATTCACAAACTAGTCTTACCCAAAAAAGACAAAGCCAAAGTCCTCAAAGAGTTTGAACGTTTAGATCGCATGTCTCCCAACAATCCCGAGTCCGGCTATATTCGTACCTGGTTGGAGACTGTGCTCGAGCTACCTTGGGACAAACTCACTCCAGACCATGTTTCTCTCAAAACTGCCGAAAAGATTTTGAACGAAGATCATTATGGTTTGGATGAGATCAAAGAGCGTATTTTAGAGTACCTAGCGGTTATGAAACTCAAGCGTGCCAAAAACAACAATACTTCTCTCCCTACGATTCTTTGTTTTGTCGGTCCACCTGGTGTAGGAAAGACTAGTCTGGGTAGATCCATCGCTCGTGCGCTCAAGCGCAGGTTTGTTAAAGCCAGTTTGGGTGGTATTCGCGACGAAGCCGAGATCCGTGGTCATCGCAAGACCTATATTGGGGCCATGCCAGGCCGCATTATCGAAGGCATCAAAACTGCCGGCAGTATGAACCCAGTTTTTATGCTGGATGAGATCGATAAAATTGGCAACGATTTCCGCGGTGATCCCTCTGCCGCCCTCCTTGAAGCCCTTGATCCTGAGCAAAACAAAGAATTCTCCGATCACTACTTGGAGCTCAACATGGATCTCTCTCGCGCTATGTTTATCGCCACCGCCAACGTGCTCGATACCATCCCCTCAGCTCTATTAGATCGTCTCGAGGTCATCCGTTTCTCGGGTTACACTAGAGTCGAGAAATTCCATATCGCCAAAAAATATCTCTTACCCAAAGTCATTGAAAAAAATGCAATCGCAGTAAAGAATCTCAAGATCCCCGATCTTATTCTTAAAGATGTGATCGCCAAATATACCAGAGAAGCAGGTGTCCGCGAACTTGAGCGCGAACTCGCCAAAATTGCACGTAAAGTCGCCAAGAAAATCGCTAGTAATGGCAAAAAGCCTCTCAAATTAACTGCCTCTCTCACTGCTACTTCTCTTCACGCCTATCTTGGACCTGCTAAGTTTAGCTCAACCATTGCCGAGCGCAAAAACCCAGTCGGTATGGCGACAGGACTCGCCTGGACTTCTGTGGGAGGCGAGATTTTATTTATCGAAGTTTCAACTATGCCAGGTAAAGGCACGGTGCAAATCACTGGTCAGTTGGGAGACGTGATGAAGGAGTCAGCTCAAGCCGCCTATACTTATGTGCGCTCTCACCACAAAGATTTTGGGTTAAAGAGCAATTTTTACAAAACCATCGATCTCCATATCCATGTCCCCGAAGGTGCCGTCCCCAAAGATGGCCCCTCCGCAGGTGTCACCATGACCACAGCTATCGTCTCAGCCCTCACACATCGGGCAGTACGCAAGAGTTTTGGTATGACAGGGGAGGTTACGCTTCGTGGGCGCGTGCTTGAGATAGGCGGACTCAAAGAAAAGGTGATCGCCGCTCACACCGCAGGTCTCAGGCAGATCATCCATCCCTGGGACAATACCAAAGATCTCGAAAAAATCCCCGCCGAAATCAAAAAAGATCTTACTTTCCACCCGGTCAAAGAGGTTTCTGAAGTACTTGAGCTTGCGCTTGTTTAACCATATCCTCTAAAAGATGATCGTTTGGTTCAAAAATAAGTCCAGCGTTTAATATTTTTCCATCCATCTCTGCCATCTCCGCAAGCGTTTTAGTGGAAGGAGCATTTGCTCTGCACACCGCCAATTGTTCAGCATACTCTTCTGGGGTCATGTTTACACTCTACTCTTGTTTTGCAATTTGCGCTACTTAGGGTCTGATCTTAATGCGCGTAGAAAAGGTCAGTCCTTAAAAGGAATTCCCGGCTGCAAGCCGAGAAGGGCTCGTCAGCAGACGAAAGGACTGACCTTATTGGAACTTTCTGATATTATATATTTGTGATCAAATTCAAAGAATACTTCAAAAAAATGTGCGAGGAAAACAAGACCGTTTTCGACGAGTTCCAGTTTATCCACGATCTTTACAAAGACAACAAGAAAGCCAACCAGGTAGTTTTTAACGAACAGGGCAAGAACGCCACCTACTCAGCTAGGTTGTCTGAGAAGTTCTGGGGAGAGGTGCGTCTCAGATTCCCCATGATCGGCTTCGTCGGAGCGACCGTCAAGTAAATCTGTCTGGTATAATTCACGCAATAGCAGGCCCGACGCTCAGCGTCGGTATAGCCTCGCTCAGCGAGGCCCCATCGTCCAGTCCGGTTAGGACATCAGGTTCTCATCCTGGTAACTTGGGTTCGAATCCCAATGGGGTCACCATTTTGGAAATTGCGGATTGATTGGGTGCGGCGCTCGCAACGCCGGCGTCCGATGCGAGCGCCGCAAAGGGAAAATTCAGCTCTCCGCGAAGACGGCGATCAAATAAAAAGTAGTTCG
>Ga0100400_1003895_pt1 | contig 10001 bp, 6 predicted proteins | sample CryGeymeta201524_FD_80420 | JGI IMG/M metagenome (GOLD analysis project Ga0100400, IMG submission 80420) | Groundwater microbial communities from Crystal Geyser aquifers in Utah, USA - Crystal Geyser metaG 2015-24 | ecosystem: Environmental > Aquatic > Deep subsurface > Groundwater | place: USA... | reverse complement strand
GACAAAATCCGTCTGGGCCTCCAGCGCCAGCAGTTCGGTGTCAGACGGGAACCGCTTGCGGACCTCCTCCAGCGCCCGGCGTGCCGAGGCCGGATCCGTCTCCATCAGCCCCACTGCCACCTCGCGGATCATCTCCTTGCGGTGCTGTGCCCGGCTCTTGTAGACCACCGCGAACGCGCCGAAGCCGATCAACCCGACGCCCGACAGGACCAGCAGGATCATCGCCAGACGCCGGATCGGGTGGGGGATGATGCTGGCCTTGTCCGGTCCCTCCAGCTCGCGCTTGCGGATGCCTTCGCGGATGTATGCCCGGCGGCGCGACCACCAGCGCCACCAGACCGCCTCGAACTGCACGAGCGCGATGGCCCCCAGCAGGAAGACCCCCAGCGAATCGTGCAGGAAGTTCTTCGCCCATTCCGGCGGCATGCGCGGGGCCCACAGCACCAGATAGCTAATGCGCGTGATGTTGAGCGCCAGCACCTGTGCCAGCCCCAGCACAATAAGGCCGATGTTCTCCCACCAGCGCAACCGCAGCAGCATGCCGACTCCCAGGGCGCAGAGAAATACGGTCACGGAGGTGCGCATCCCGCTGCACGCTTCCGGCACGAGAAAATTCTGGTAGCCCGTCCGCAGGACCGTTCCATCGCCCCAGACGCGCACGTTGAAGCCGTGCAGCACCAGTTCCGAACCGTGTACCGAGATCCGTTGCATGGCCCCCTGTAGCCAGCCGAAGACCTGCCCTGGCAGCGGATGCACCCAGAAGAGGATCACAAACGCCAGGATCAGGTCCGTTCGGAAACGCCTCGGCGACACCCAGAAACTACAGGCGAACAGCAACGTCAGCACGCCGCCCCACTCCAGCATGTGGATGCGGAAGATGATCCCGCCAAGGGCGGCCAGCACACCCCCGGCCAGCGCCAGCGGGAATAGCAGGTCGGGGATCGGCAGATACGTCGCATCCGGGCTCTTGCGTCGCAGGATCATCAACCCGGCAAACAGGACGCCCAGCGTGAAGCGGATGGCGGCATCCGCGTCGCCGGTTAGCCGATCCCAGTGGACCGCCAGCCATACCGCGAAAAGCAACATGGCAGCCAGCAAGACAACTCGTTTGGCCATACTCATAAACGGCACCTTAACCTGTTACCGTCATCATTACCAGCAAAACGCGAATGCTATCGTCTGCCGGTGACGCTATCGGGGAACGCCTGGTTCAACACCTTTGACAACTGTGGGAGGGTATAGGGTTTGGCGATCGCCGCGCAGAACCCATGTTCCGCGTAACTGCTCATGATCGGGTCGCTGGAGTGCCCGCTGGAAACAATCGCCTTGACTGCGGGATCGATTTCCCGCAGCGCGCGCATGGTCCTGTCCCCACCCATGCCGCCGGGGATGGTCAGATCCAGAAGCAGGAATTTGAAGGGAATGCGTTTTTGCATTGCCAGCTTGTATGCATCAATGGCGTCCCTGCCGTCCCGGACACACACCGGCTCATAGCCCATGTGCTCCAGCAGCATCCGGGCCATCCGCAAGACCATTTCATTATCATCCAGCACCAGGACCATTCCCTTGCCCTTGTGCGGTGCCGGGGGCGTCTCCATGCCGGGATCCGCCTGTTCCTGCGCGGCCGGCAGATCGATGCGGACAACCGTGCCTTTGCCGACAACCGAGCTGACGTCAAGATGGCCACCGTGCCGTTTGATGATGGCGTCTACGGTTGCCAACCCAAGCCCCTTGGCATTTTCCCTGGTCGTAAAGAACGGATCGACTATTTTTGGCAGGTTCTGCTCGGGAATGCCGATACCGTTATCCTCGAAGGTAAGGCAGACGTATCGCCCGGCCGGCAGGGGGGATCCGCCATCGGCCTGGATGTCGATGTTATCCGAGCTGATGGTGACCACGCCGCCCTCCGGCATGGCCTGGTCCGCGTTGAGGATGATGTTGCAGACCACCTGCTCGAGCTGGCCGCGGTCGACATCAAGCGTCCACAGGTCTTTCCGCAGCCGGTACTGGCATGTGGACTTCGAACCTCGCAGGGCAAAGCGGGACGTTTCCTTGATCAGTTCGTTGATGCCATCGGTGGATTTCGTGAAGGCCCCGCCCTTTGACAGGTTCAATAGCTGGTAGGAAAGGTCCCTGATGTTTTCCGCCCCGCCGTTGATCTGCTGGAGGATCCTGAAGAGATCGCTGTGCTGTTGAACCGTGGATAACGCATAACTGACGTTGCCGATGATCACGGCGCACATGTTGTTCAGATCGTGCGCGATGCCGCCCGCCAGGACGCTCACCGTCCCCAGCCTGTCGGACTGACGCAACTGCTCCTCGACGTGCTGCCGATCGGTTGTGCCCGTTGCCATGCCGACACCGCGTTCCGGGGTGCCCCCCTCACGGCATTCTTCTTCATTCTCCATGACATCCCCCGCTTGCGATTCTTGCATAACGGTCCGTATTAGCAAATCATTTTTCACGCTTTTAAATTAGCCCCGCCCATGCGACGGAGGTAGTCGGCGTAGCCGAAGGTGCAGACGGTCTCGAAGCGGCCGTTCTCACGCAGGATGCCGATGGCCGGGAGGGAAACCCCGTTGAACATGAGGGTCTTGACGAGGGTATAGTGCATCATGTCCTCGAAAATCAGGCGGTCGCCGATCTGCGGCTCGTGCTCGAAGACATAGTCGCCGAGGGTGTCGCCCGCCAGGCAGGTCATGCCGCCGAGCCGCCAGCCGGTTTCTCCGGGGCGGGGATCGCGCGCGCCGCGCACCTCGGGTGTGTAGGGCATTTCAAGGCAGTCAGGCATATGGGCGGCAAAGGAGGTGTCGAGCATCAGTGTGCGGATGCCGCGGCGCTCGATACGGTCCTCGATGGTGGACACCAGCACGCCGGCATCCCAGGCGACGGCGGCACCGGGCTCAAGGAAGATATCCAGCGCGTAGGTTTTGCGCAGGTGCTGGATCAGCCCGATCAGCAGTCCGGTGTCGTAGCCCTCGCGGGTGATCAGGTGCCCGCCGCCGAGGTTCAGCCATTTCGCCTGGTGTAGCAGGGGGGCGAACTGGCGCTCCAGCGAAACGAGCATCCGTTCCAGGGCGTCCGCCCCGCATTCGCACAGCGTATGCACATGCAGCCCCTCGATCCCCTCGGGTAGACGGTCGCCGAGTTCGGCGGCGTTGATGCCCAGGCGCGAGCCGGGCACGCCGGGATTATAGAGATCGGTCGCCACCTCGCTGTGTTCCGGATTGATGCGGATGGCGGGGGAGAGGCGTGGTTCGCGGGCGATGACGCGGTCGCGGTAGCGTTCCCACTGCGAGAGCGAGTTGAAGGTGATGTGTGAGATCAAGTCGGCAATGGCATCGAATTCCGATTCCAGATAGACCGGGGCGCAGGCGTGTACCTCCCCGCCGAAGATCTCGTGCCCGAGCCGCGCCTCGTTAAGCGAGCTGGCGGTGGTGCCGGGCAGGTAGCGCCGGACCAAGGGCAGCGCGGCGGGAAGGGCAAAGCCTTTCAGGGCCAGCAGGATGCGCGCACCCGAGGCATCCTGCACCTGCGCCAGCAATTCAAGGTTGCGCCGCAGGGCCGCCTCGTCGAGCACGAAACAAGGGGAGGGGATTGAAGCGTTTTCAAGCATGATATTTAACTGAACCGATACACTTAGGAATTGATAAGTATAGGGCCAGTCGCGGGGATTGCAAGCGGCGGATAAATCGGCATTGAATTTCGGGGCGGGGTGATTTAGATTCCCGGTATGAAATTCATACATGACGACTTCATGCTGGAAGGCGCGCAGGCGCGCGAGCTTTATCACGGTTATGCCAAAACCCTCCCGATTGTGGATTACCACTGTCACCTGCCGCCTGCGGATGTGGCCGAAGACCGTCGCTGGGAGAATTTAACGCAGATCTGGCTTGCGGGCGATCATTACAAATGGCGTACGATGCGCAGCAATGGCATCGACGAGCGCTACTGCACGGGCGACGCTCCCGACCGCGAGAAGTTCGACCGCTTCGCGGCAACGATGCCGTATCTGCTGCGCAACCCGATGTACCACTGGTCGCACCTGGAACTGGCGCGTTATTTCGGTGTCGACGACCTGCTGCTCTCGCCTGCTACCGCCGATCAAATATGGGAACGCACGCTCGCCGTCTGCCAGTCGCCCGACTTCTCGGCCCGCCGCCTGATGGCGCGCAGCAACGTGGCGCTGGTCTGCACGACCGATGATCCGGCTGATTCGCTGGAGCATCATCTGGCGGTGAAAACCGACAGCGGTTTCGCGGTACAGATGCTGCCGACCTGGCGGCCTGACAAGGTGTTCGCCATCCACCGGAATGAATTCTTCAACAATTGGATCGACCGGCTGGGTGAGGTGTCGGGCGTGCGGATCGATTCCATTGCCGATCTGCTGGCCGCTCTGCGTCAGCGGCACGATTTCTTCCATGCGGCTGGCTGCCGCCTTTCGGACTATGGCCTTGAGACCGTGATTGCCGATCCGTACCGCGACGAGCAGATCGAGGCGATCTTCCGCCAGGTGCGCGGCGGCGGGGAGCCGACGGTCGAGGGGTGCCGCCAGTTCCAGTCGGCCCTGCATTATGAATGCGCACGCATGGATGCCGCGTCCGGCTGGACGATGCAGATCCATTACGGGGCGATGCGCAACAACAATACCCGCCTGTTCGAGAAGCTGGGCCCCGATGTCGGGGTCGACAGCATTGGCGACTGGCCGGTGGCCGAAGCGATGTCGCGCTTCCTGGATCGGCTGGACCGCGAGGGCGCGCTGCCGCGCACGATCCTGTACACGCTCAATCCGCGCGACAACGAGGTGCTGGGCACGATGCTGGGGAACTTCCAGGGCGACGGCATCCCCGGCAAGATCCAGCTCGGGAGCGGCTGGTGGTTCAATGACCAGATCGACGGCATGCTCCGCCAGATGGAGGCCGTCTCGCAGCTCGGGCTGCTGAGCCGCTTCGTCGGCATGCTGACCGACAGCCGTTCGTTCCTCTCCTACACGCGGCATGAGTACTTCCGGCGTCTGCTCTGCAACCTGCTGGGCAGCGAAATGGTGCGCGGTCTGGTGCCGGACGATATTGAACTGGTCGGCAACATGGTGCGCGATATCAGCTATAACAACGCGGCGAGGTATTTCGGTTTCGCATTGAATCCGGTTTGAAGTTATAGTCGTCCACCCACTGCGGTGGGCGAAAACGAGGGTGGTAACTGTTGGGGGAGAATGAGGGAAGTAAGTGCAACGTAGGACGGGCGCCTCGCCTGTCCAGCCGAGCATAAGCACCGTTGGCAGCCGGGCGGCTTATGCTCGGCGGTCGGGCGAGGCGCCACGACCTACTTACTTTTGGTCGGAGATCGGAAAAAAGGAGGGAGGGATGATGAAGCGGACAGTCATGATGATGGTGCTGGTCGGGGCGGTGGCGGGGCTGCTGGCAGGGTGTCGGCGGGATCGCGAGGAGACGGTGACGGAGGATCCCGAGGAGGCACGTCAGCTGCTGCTGGAGGCCAGCCAGGCGGAGATCAGCGGCCTGCAGGAGACGGAGGGCGCTGAGGCGGCGATCGCCCGCATGCGCGAGTTGCTGTCGCTGCCCGCGTATCGTGAGATCCGGGGCCCGATTTGCCAGCGCCTGCTTGAAACCCTGATGGCGGTTGGTGATGCGGATGGCGTGCTGGCGACCTATCTTGAGCTGGCGGACGCGGATGCGTCCATGGCGGAGACCGGCTTCCGGCTGGCGATCCAGGCGGCCATGCAGGACGAGGACCCGCAAGTCCGGGCCGACCTTGTGGAACGCCTCATCGCGGCCGGATCCCTGCCGCTGCCGCTGCGCGTGGCCGCCTGGCAGTACCGGATGGAGATGTACGCGCAGACCGGATCGATTGCCGGTGTCGCCGACCGCGTGGCCGAGATCATGGACAGCGATGTGGCTTCCGCCGCCCGGACGGTTTTTGCAACCGCTGTTTCGCAAGGCATGCGGATCGGCGATTACACTGGTGTCCAGGCACTACTTGCCGCGATCGAGACGCGATCGCTTTGGAACGCGGACCTCGACCTGTTCGTGAAGCTGGCGCGCGGGGAGCTGCTGCTTGTTCAGGACAAACCCGAAGCGGCATGGAACCATTATGTCGCGCTTGCGGATGTGATCGGGGATGCCGAGTTCAGCCGTCGTGCGCCTGCGGTGCTGAAGGTGGCGAAACGGCTTGATCTGCAAGAGCTGGTTTCGCGGGTGGTTGACACCGCCTACCAGCGTGGCGATACGTTCCCGCTGACACGGGATGCGGCGGCGGCTTGGACGGTGCGCGAGGCGGCGGAGAGCGGCAAGGTTGACGTGCTGCTGGCCGCCACACAGACGGCGCTGGAACGCGGGGCGGCGGTTCCGCGTTTCTATCACGGGTTCTCGCGTGGTTTCTACGCGATGATCCAAAAAGCAACACCTGCGGAGCGGACCGCGCTTGGCGAGCTACTCCGGCGGCTGTCCGGGGTGCCGGATCTCACGGAGGCCATGCAGGGAATGATCGCTTCCGCACGGCTGGATGTCGCGTTTTTCGCCCAGGATTTCAAGGCGGCCCTGGCCATTGTCGAGGCCGGCGTTCCGGGGTTCGACGAGGAATGGCATGCCGAATTGCGCGACAAGGTCAGCGCGCATATCGCCCAGCAGGAAGGGCGGCACGAGGATGCCATCGCGCTCTACCGCAAACACATGGAGCGTGTCAGCGCCTGGGAGCAGCCCGTGATCAATCCCGAGAACAACCAGAAGATGATCAAGGAAGTCGTGCTCGGGTTCAACGAGAAGCGCATCGGCGATATCTGGTCGGCGGTCCCGGGGCGTGAGGCGGACGCCGCCGCCGCCTACGCAAGGGCGCGCGAGTGGTACGGCAAGGGGTTGGAGCTACTGGATAAGGATTCCCCGGAATACGCCGAGGCGTCGGCCGAACGGGCCGCCGTTCCAGCAGCGGCGGAGTAGCCGGGCAGGAGTAAGTAGCGGGAGTGGCGCAGCCTGAAGGGCTGCCATTCACAAGCCCAGGGTGAAACCCTGGGCCAAGTGGGAGAAAAGGAACCCGCACCCTGAAGGGGTGCAATTCGGTCGTTCGGGCGGAACGGAATTCGACGCCGTTGGGGGTCAGGAGAGAATGACTCTATAACGTCCCTGTTTTCTCACCATTTGCGACAAGAGATACCTCCGTCACGCCAAAGAAAAGGGTTGACGACGGATTGTAAACGTAATAATTATGAACGTTTACAAACAGACAGGAACCTCTGATGAACGACATATCCACTCGCATTCTCGCCGCGCTCTCGACAGGGGATCAATGGGTCTCCAGTGCCCGGATGGTCGGTACGCTTGGCGTGTCGCGAATGACCGTCTGCAAGCAGGTCCACCGTCTACAGCAGCTCGGATACGGCATCGAGGCGGCCCCGCGCCTGGGCTACCGGCTCACGGGCAGGACCGCGCGGGCCGTGCCGGAAGAGGTCGAGCCGCTGCTGCGGACGCGGGTGATCGGACGGCCCTACCAGTATTTTGCCGAGATTGATTCCACCAATGCGTTCCTGCGCGGGCGTATGGATGCGTTACCCGAAGGGGCAACGGTGGTGGCGGACTCGCAGCGCGGGGGGCGGGGCCGACTGCAGCGGGAATGGTTTTCCCCGCCGGGGGTCAATGTGTATCTGTCCGTGTTGCTGAAACCCGCCGTGTCGCCCATGCTGGCACCCCCGCTATCGCTGGTGGCTGCTGCGGCCGTGCTGCGGGCCGTTCACTCCCTGGGTGGCGCGGAGGCGCGCGTGAAATGGCCCAACGACATTCTTTGGCAGGGGAAGAAACTGGCTGGCATCTTGTGCGAGATGAGGGCGGAGGCGGATCGGGTTCAGGCGGTGATTCTCGGTATCGGCGTGAACGCCAATCTGACGGCGTTTCCGGAAACCCTCACGCGGACGGCCACCTCGCTGCACGAGGCGCTTGGCCGCCCCGTGTCGGTGCCCGCCCTGACGGCCGCGATCCTGCACCACCTGGACGAGGAGTATGCAAGCTGGTCGCGCGACGGGCTCCCGGGGAGCGTTTCCTTTCTCAACCGGCATTCCATGCTGGCGGGGCGCGAGGTGTCGATTGCCTTATTGCATGATGAGGTGCGGGGGCGGGCCGAATGCATCACGGAGGACGGCATGCTCCGCCTGATCCTGGCGGACGGCAGCACGCGCGACATCACGTCGGGCGAGGTTCAGCTTTGCCGGCCCGCGACAACCAGGAAAAGAACACCTCGCCATGAATAAAGCGATTTGTGAAGCCTACGCCGTTCTCGACGGGGAACCGCTGGATGCCGACCTGGCCAAGGCGTTGGGCCATCTGGCAGGAGAGGACCTCCTGGATCTCGTCTCCCTGGCGAACCGGGTAAGGAACCGCTTTTCAGCCGGCTTCCAGGCCTGTTCCATTATCAACGCGAAATCGGGACTTTGCAGCGAGAACTGCCGATTCTGCGCCCAGTCGGCGTCCCACGCGACGCAGGCGGAGACCTATCCGATGGTGTCCCTCGAGGCCTTGGTCAACGCGGCGGAATCCGCCTACGCGGGCGGCGTCCGCAGCTTCTGCATTGTGTCCAGCGGGTACGGTACGACGGCGGTCGACGACGACTTCCGCAAGGTGCTGCAAGCGATCGAGACGATCCATGCGCGCCATCCGGACATGGGCGTGAGCGCGTCGCTGGGGATCCTTGGCGACGAGACCGCCCGCCTGCTGGCTGAGCACCGGATCGAGCACTACAACATCAACCTGCAGACGGCACCCGGACAATACCGCGAACTGATCGCCCAGACCCACACCGCCGAGGAGCGCATAGCCACCATCCGCCTGTTGAAAAAGCATGGCGTCCAAGTCTGTTCCGGGGCCATCCTGGGCGTTGGTGAGACGATGGATGACCGGATCGCGCTTGCCTTCGTCCTGCGCGAGCTTCAAGTGGATGTCATCCCGATCAATGTGCTGGTGCCGATCAAAGGCACACCGCTGGAGGGCCGGGCGCCCCTTCCGGCCGCTGACGTGGTCAAGACCCTGGCGTTGTTCCGCCTGATCAATCCGTGCCCCGTGATCAAGCTGGCGGCCGGGCGCGAAACCGTGATGAGCGACTTCCAGGGGCTCCTGATGCTGGCCGGTGTCAGCGGTTTCATTACGGGAGGCTACCTGACCACGCGCGGCCGGGATGTGGAACGGGACGTCGCCTTCGCGCGGGAACTTGAAGCCTTTGGGCCGGCCCGCGCGACACCGCCGGTGACGGCATGAATGCGCTGTCGGCCTTCGACCAGCGGCACCTCTGGCATCCCTACGCCTCGATGACGAAGCCGCTGACCGCGTACCCCGTTGCCTCCGCCTCGGGGGTCCGCCTGCGTCTGGCCGACGGGCGGGAACTGATCGACGGGATGGCCTCCTGGTGGGCCGCCATCCACGGCTACAACCATCCCGTGCTCAACGCGGCCGTGGAGCGCCAGGCGCGCGAGATGTCGCATGTCATGTTTGGCGGGCTTACCCACCGCCCCGCCGTGGCGCTGGCGCAGCGGTTGATCGGACTGCTGCCGCCGGGGTTGGAATGCGTGTTCCTGTGCGATTCCGGTTCGGTGGCCGTCGAGGTCGCGATGAAGATGGCCATCCAGTACGGGTTCGCGACGGGGCAGCCGCGCCGCAAGCGCTTCCTGACCGTCCGGGGTGGCTATCATGGCGATACGTTCCATGCCATGTCCGTTTGCGACCCCGTGAACGGCATGCATGAGATGTTTCACGGCGTGTTGCCCGAGCAGCTTTTCGCCGCCCGTCCGCCCGCCGGATTCGACACGCCGTGGGACGACGCGAACATGGCCTCGTTCCAGACGCTGCTGGAGGCGCACGGGCCGGATATCGCGGCGGTTATCCTCGAGCCGATTGTCCAGGGGGCGGGCGGCATGCGCTTCTACGCGCCACGGTATCTGCAGCGGATCCGCGAATTGACCGCCGCTGCGGGGGTGCTTCTGATCCTAGATGAGATTGCCACCGGTTTCG
>Ga0100400_1003880_pt1 | contig 10031 bp, 10 predicted proteins | sample CryGeymeta201524_FD_80420 | JGI IMG/M metagenome (GOLD analysis project Ga0100400, IMG submission 80420) | Groundwater microbial communities from Crystal Geyser aquifers in Utah, USA - Crystal Geyser metaG 2015-24 | ecosystem: Environmental > Aquatic > Deep subsurface > Groundwater | place: USA... | reverse complement strand
GTTTTAATGAGTGGCTAAAAGCCCAGAACGGCAAAGTCATGGGGCAGGATTGGCAAACATGGAGCGCTGCGCTTTACCTTTATGCCGTAAAATGTGTTGAAGAAAAAAGAACACCCTTTTTTGATGAGATAAGAAATTGACCATAATACGAGGGGAAGTATCCCTCTATTTCCTATATGAACTCGATTTCTTTCTGCTTTGACCATGAATTTGCTGAGTTTTGGGTTATGAGTTGTCTAGGGGTCAGGTCTTGAAAAGTAAGTTTTTGACAGCAAAAGTGATTTCCCAAGACCTGCCCCCATCGTTTATAATACCATGACCGGCATAGCAACCGTTGGAGTAAAGGATTTAATTAACTGCATGCATAAGATACTAATGAGTTCACACTGAAAAATTCCCTTTTCCGCTCTCTAGTGCAGGTTTTTTGACCCATCTATGACTCGCTTCAGGCATTTTCAGGAACTCGCCCTTCGGGCTCAAACAGCTGAAAATGCTTATCTTTCGCTTCGTCAAGATGGGTTCCCCAAAAATCCTGCTCATGATCGCTCCAAAGGAAATTTTTTCATTTTTCAGGATGAACTAATGAATTAAATAGTTATTTGCTGTCTTTCGAAATGATTCGATTTGTGATTTTTGCCACTTTGTTCCTTTTTTCAATTCTGTAGCCATCAATTTTGCTACAGCAGGGGCCGTCTCAAGGCTGGCACGTGCATCTAAAAATAGAATACGGCGGCGGCGTGCCAAAAAATCTTCAACAGTTCGAGCCATCTCATTGTTTACCGCCCATACCACTTCTGCACAGATGATTGAATCGTTGTGTAACGGTTCACCTAAATGGGGTTCCTTTTTTACCAAATTCTGAATCTCGATTGCATCCGAGCCATAGTCTTCTAGTTTTCCGAATCTATCTGCATGATTATGATAGCCGTGTATTTGTAAAGTTTTGCTGACTGAGGGTTGATATTCCAGTTGAGCAACAACAATTGCTTGATCTATGGTTTCTTCCGCCATTTTGCGGTAAGTAGTCCATTTTCCGCCGGCAATTGTTATCAATCCTGTTCGCGAAATCGATATGACATGCTCCCGCGAAATGGTTGCAGTTTCAAGGTTTTTAACGCTACTCACCAATGGACGCAACCCTGCAAAAACACTGAGAACATCATTCGGATTAGGATCCTTAGTGAGATATTGAGCGGCATGTTTTAATAGGAATTCAATTTCCTGCTCCATAGGCAAGGGTTCTAAAAGTAGGTTTAGCACTGGTGTGTCGGTAGTACCAACGATTACCCGATTGTGCCAGGGGATAGCAAAAAGCACCCTACCATCATCCGTGTGTGGCACCATGATCGCCGTTTCACCAGGCAGAAAAGACTTATCCAATACAATATGTGTACCCTGACTGGGCTGTATGATAGGCGGTGCCATGGGTTCATCTAGTTTACGGATAGAATCACTAAAAACCCCTGTTGCATTAATTACCGAACGGGATTTCAATTCATATTCCTGGTTGTTCTCTAAATCATGAGCTACGACGCCACATATAAGATCATTTTGTTTAAGCAATTTTATTACTTTCATGTAGTTAATGAGCGTGCCGCCCTGCTCAGCAGCGGTTTGTGCTAAATTGATAGCCAGCCGGGAATCATCGAATTGTCCGTCATAATATATTACTCCACCTCGCAGTCCATCAGTCTCGACCGTTGGTATTCGCTTTACGGTTTCCTCCTGTGAAAGGATTTTCGAAGAACCAAACCCCTCTTTTCCAGCCAGGATATCGTATAGTTTTAAACCAATACCATAAAATGGACCTTCCCACCAATCGTATGTGGGAACGATGAATGGAAGATCGTGAACGAGGTGCGGTGCATTTCGTTTCAATATCCCGCGTTCCTTTAAAGCCTCCAAAACGAGAGAAATATTCCCCTTCTGTAAATAGCGAACTCCGCCATGTATAAGCTTGGTACTCCGACTAGAAGTCCCGGCAGCAAAATCGTTTTGTTCAAGAAGTACGACCCTGAAGCCGCGAGATGCAGCTTCTACTGCAATTCCCAAACCTGTGGCTCCTCCACCAATCACAATAAAATCCCACTCTTGAGTAGAATCGGCAATTCTCCCCAACATTTCTTCTCTGTTCATGATTACTCCTATGGTTTTTGTAAGATGTACGCTCAGTCAATTCGGTAACTTTTTAAGTTTATCAAAAGGTGTTTCATAATTCAATCCCCCATGTCTTTAAAGGTGATGAAATTCGAAAATAAAGTTGCCTGGATTTAATACAATATAAATATCTTTTTTGGATCGAATGAGTTTGGATAAAAGAATTGCCAAACCGGATATTTTAAAATGCCCTCTTAGCTAAACTTGAAAAGTGAACAAGATATGTTCCTATAGACATCAATGACTCTTGTGGTTCTGAGGCAAAAGATATCTTTAACATCTTACCGGACACAGGTTCTCACAAGCCGATCTTGAAGCCATTGATAAGGATGTTCAATTTTACCTTTAGCTTGAGGTGATAAGGCATAAGTAACTTTAACATAGCAGTCATCGAGGACTTGTTTCCATTGGGGAGTAGCTTCATCAGTAAATTTTTGGTGTACTTGAACCATAGCCTTGAACCTCCGTTTTTGATCCAAGGCTACAACATTTCAGGTGTCTACTTTTCAAGTTTAGATTGCAAACTCTTAAAAAATCCTTGACAAAGGAGAAGGAAGAGGATACTTAATATAGTCCATTTTTTATTATAAAAAGAGAGAGTTGGAAAAGTACCCTTATTCAAAGCTCTGGGCAGATTGTGCAAAGATCTCATAAAATTTAGTTTCCATTACTCCCCGGTAGCTCAACCGGCAGAGCGGGTGGCTGTTAACCACTAGGTCGTAGGTTCGAATCCTACCCGGGGAGCCATTTCAAAGATGGGGACCATTCCTTTTGGATCCAAAACTTCCTCTATTTTATTCCAGCAGTTGGTATAACTTATGTGATCCATCCTGATCCCTGTTCACTGATCCCTGCAAACTGCTTGTAGCGAGTCATAGATGGGTCAAAAAACCTGCACTAGAGAGCGGAAAAGGGAATTTTTCAGAGTGGACTAAATAGACTATTTTACCACTATGAAAACAGGATATTTCTATTTGTGAGTGACAGGATTCGTTTTGCTGAAAGCTTTTTGCTGAACGCTTATTTTGGCTATTGGTATCTCTTTGCTTTTATGCTATTTTGATAGTTAAAAAAGAGGAAAGGAGGTTACGATTAAATGCTGCAAGAATTTTCATTAGACAATAAGGTAGCAATTGTTACAGGCGGAGGCAAAGGGATAGGGCGTGCTATAGCTTTAGGGTTGGCAAAGGCTGGGGCAGACGTAGTGGTATGTAGCCGGAATCTTCCTGATCTGGAAGGGGTTTCTGGGGAGATAAAAAAGATGGAGAGAGACTCCCTTGCCATAGTGGCAGATGTGACAAAAAAGGATGATATTGAAAACCTCGTAGCAAAAACCAAAGAGAGGTTTGGAAGGATCGATATACTGGTAAACAACGCTGCCACCAGTTATTTGAGACCACTGATGGAGCTTCGTGAAGAGGGCTGGGATAGGATATTCAATACCAATCTCAAGGCTGTCTTTATCTTAAGCAGGGAAGCAGCCAGGGTAATGAAGGAAGAGGGAGGCGGAAGGATTATAAACATAACAACGGTTGGGGCAGAAAAGGCTGAGAACGGCATGGGGGCATACAGTACCAGTAAGGCAGCCTTAAAGATGCTTACCAAATCTATGGCACTGGAATGGGCACCGTTCAAGATTAATGTAAACGCGGTTGGACCCGGTTTAACAAAAACTGATTTTAGCAAACCCTTATGGAGTAATCCAGATATAGCAAAGGTAATATCCGGAAGCATCCCACTCGGTCGTATTGCTGAACCTGAAGATATTGTAGGAACTGTAGTCTTTCTTGCCTCTGACGCATCCTCATATATTACGGCTCAATCGATTTATGTGAATGGCGGGGCCTGGGCTTAATTGCTTGATCTCGATAAATTCAAGAAAGTTAATGATACCCTGGGTCACCAGATGGGAGATTGCTCAGACAACACCTTCCAATAATTTAAGCTCTCTCAATTTTCCCAATGTCTGCAAACCGGTAGAGACATCCCAACCTCTGATACTATAGTATTCATCCTTCATCTTCTCGAATTCTTTTCTGTCTACCACCATACCCTTTCTGGAAAACGGGTTGCCGTCTTCTCCAGGAAGCAAACAGTCTTCATTCAAAAAATCACCCTTCGGGGGTACGGTAAAATTGAACTCCTCAAGGGCATCGTCTTCCCTCCCTTTATGACCTTCTCTGATAAGGATAGCCCTCTGAAGATTGAATATCCGCTCTCCAATCCTGTAAAGTCCCTCTTCGTCTATCTCTTTTCCTGTAACGGCTGAGTAGACCTTGCTCTCAAGGGTAGGATCTCCCACACGATCCTCTGTCATCCCGGTATGCATAATTGGCCAGATAATTGTCTGCCAGGAGTATGGCAAAGGTTACCCTGTTTTCACCGGCCGGGCCTATGGAAACTATCCTGAAAGAATTACCCAACTCTTTCTTTAAAGCCTCCCTGGTATCTGCACCTCTGGTCCAAAAGTGACTTGCATCCCTTATCTTGCCGCCTGCATAGCCTTTTAAGTGAGACATAATATAAAGCCTCCTTTTATAAATAAAACAGAATACTATCAAAATTTTCACTGGAGAGAAAGAGAAAGTTTTGAGCTTACCCCCCTGACTCTTCCCAATTTTCCAAAAAACACCTAAAATAGAAAATAAAATAGAAAATAATTTAGCTTGACCTTTGCTGCCCTGCTGGGTAATCTAAAGTATCGAAAGGTAGTTATCCCTCACCGGATACCAGAGGAAGATCATTTTTCATGAAAAGTTTCACCTTTTAAATACACTTTTTTAACCTTCAGGTTATAGAGAGGAGATTTCGATGAGCAATCAATCTAAGAAAATCACGGCAAAAAAGATCAAAGAAGCCTATCGGGAAGCAGTCACCGATTTCACTACTCCTTCAGGTATTCCAGTTAAAGAGGTATATACCCCGAATGACATCTCACAAATCGACTTTGACAAGGATATCGGTCTACCCGGTCAATATCCCTTCACACGAGGTCATCATCCCCAAATGTACAGGGGTAAACTCTGGAATATCAGACAGATAATTGGCTTATCAACACCAAAAAGGCAGAATGAGAGGCTCAAGTTTGTACTATCGCACGGGGCAAATGCGGTGGACTGTGAAATGGATACTCCAACATGGTATGGTATCGAGCCTGACCAGCCCTATGCTGAAGGTCAATTTGGGGTTTGCGGTGTAGCTTTGCATAATTTGAGGGATGTTGAGACTATGACTGAGGATCTGCCGATGGACGAGTTAAGCATGTGCTGGAATTATCCTCTGCCCACGCTGTCTCAGGCTTATATGCCTGTCGAGATGAACTGATTCGAGAGATGCTGAAAAGAAGTGTTGACATAAACGCCATAGGACGGGGATTGAGCCCCGTTGTCGCTCTGGACCGGGATTTCTTCGAACATATAGCCAAACTGAGGGCTGCCCGGAGAATTTGGGCGCGGACCATGAAGGAAAAGTGGGGTGCCACAGACCCCAAGGCTATGTGTCTGCGAGCGCATGGGGTTGTTGTGGGCACGGTCTGCACCCGTCAACAACCACTGGTTAATATCGCGCGGGGGGGTATCGCTGGTCTGGCCGGCATTCTTGGCGGTTGCATGGGACTCCAAGTCGCCTGTTACGACGAAACATGGTCCACTCCGACGGAGGAGGCAGAAAGGGTGGCGATAAGAACCCAGCAGGTGTTACGCTACGAGTCAGGAGTTACCAGTGTCGCCGACCCTCTGGCAGGTTCTTATTATGTAGAATGGTTGACCTCGAAACTGGAAGAAGAGATTCAAGCTATGGTTGACAAAATTGAGGGGATGGGCGGCTGGATGGCGGCGCTCCAGAATGGCTGGGTTCATGAAGAAGTAAAGAAGGGGCTATTGGATATTCAGAGAAAGATCGATAACGGAGAGAGAACCGTCGTAGGTGTAAATCGTTTCCAGATACCTACTGAAGAGGACTTCAAACCGAAGCTGTATGCTCTCCGGATACTTCAGATGTCGATCAATATCTGGATGACTATCGGAATTTTAAGGAAACGAGGAATTACAAAAACCTCAAGGAGAAAATCAAGAACCTACAAAAGGCAGCTTCCGATCCCGGTAAAAATCTCGTTCCATATGTATTCGAGGCACTGGAAGCCGACGCTACTTTTGCAGAGATAATCGGTATTATGAGGATGAATGACGGGTTAGATTATGATAGGGAAGGGGAAAGGGAGTTCCCTTTTCCAGACAACTAAAGAAAATTAATTGACTTTTTTCACCAAGTACATTAAATACATAAATTATCGGTTATGAACAGAGAAAACTTTTAGGAGACTTTATGACTATGCCCGGGGAAGACAGCAAAAGATACCAACATTTTTTAAAAGAATTAACTGAGCACTTTGAGGATAAAGAGAGCCCAGATATAGTTGAATCGGTTGGTGAGAGGATTAAAAAGATAAGAGAAACAGAAGGAATCTCCCTTGAAGAACTTTCAACCAAGACAGGTTTCCCTATTGATTTGCTATCACAGATTGAAAATCAAACTGTCTCCCCGCAGATTGGAACCATCATAAAACTTGCCAAATCCCTAAAAACAGTCTTTGGCACACTCACTGCAGAAGAAGGAGAAAAAACCTATTCTATAGTACGTCATGGTGAAAGGAAGGTAGTTTCCAGATCGGCATCGCAAAAAGGACACAATTACACCTATATGTCCCTTGCCTCTGATGTAAAGGGCAGACACATGGAGTCATTCATTGTAAAGCTGGAACCAGAGACGCCTGATCAAGAGTTATCAGCGCATGATGGAGAGGAGTTTATATTCGTTATTGATGGAGAAATGAAGGCACGGGTGGGGGAAAAAGTGGGAATCTTATTTACCGGAGACACCATTTATTATCTCTCAAACATCCCCCATTTAGTAGCCTCAAATAGAAATGAACCGACCTATATTCTTGCCGTTATTTATACGGGTTCTGATTGAAAGTAAGCGCCTAACCATCAGCGGTGCACTTTTCTTTACTTTTTTCTTTTTAATAGCCCTTGTAGCATGTTTAAAAGAGTCAAAACCAGACAGAAATACCCTTGTCATAGGTCTTGAGAGCAGTCCCGCTAACCTTGACCCAAGGTATGCCACTGATGCAAATTCCTACCGCTTAACCCAGATACTGTTTAATCCCCTCTTCAAACTAGACCCCCATTTTAACCCCGTGCCAGATATAGTTAAAAGATGGGATAACCCCAATGAAACCACATATATATTTCATTTAAGAGAGGGAGTTCAGTTTCATGATGGTTCAGAGCTTACCTCAGAAGACGTAAAATACACCTTCGATACAATCCTTAATCCTTCTTTCAAATCACCCCATATGGGCGCTTTTGAAAAGATTAAGTCAATAGAGACCCTGGATAGATATACAGTAAGATTTGTACTTAAGGAGCCGTTTGCCCCTTTCTTAATAAACCTGGCAATTATGGGGATTGTTCCAAAGCATGCTGCCGAGAAATCCGCAGACAGGTTTAGTAAGCAACCCATGGGAACCGGCCCCTTTAAACTGACAGGATTTCTCCCTGACGAGAAAATAATACTGAAGGCGAATACTGATTGCTTTGAGGGTAAACCAGGGTTGAACCGGATAGTTTTCAAGATAGTGCCTGATAGTACAGTCAGGCTGCTGGAACTGAGTCAGGGGGGCATCCACCTTTTGCAGAACGATATCCCTCCGGATTTATTCCCCTTTTTGGAGAAAAGGGATAACTTAAAGATTATCAAAGAGGAAGGAACTACCTATTCTTACCTCGGATTCAATCTAAAGGATCCTGTTTTGAAGAATATAAAGGTCAGAGAGGCTATTGCCCATGCTATAGATAGGGAGTCAATAATAAGGTATATATTAAAGGGATTTGTCACCTCCGCCAGTGGAATTCTTTCTCCCCATAATTGGGCATATGAGGGAAACGTTAAGATATTTGAATACAATAAAACAAAGGCATTAAGACTGCTGGATGAGGCAGGGTTTAAAGACCCTGATGGTGATGGCCCAGATACGAGGTTTAAACTGACATTCAAGACATCCACTGACCAGCTTAGAAAGAGGATAGCGGAGATTATCCAACAGCAATTGAGGGTTGTGGGGATCGGCATAGACATTATGAGTTATGAATGGGGAACCCTGTATTCGGACATAAAGTCAGGGAACTTTCATATGTATAGCCTCTCATGGGTTGGTATTACCGATCCTGATATGCTATATTATATTTTTCATTCTTCCAGCATACCTCCTAATGGTGCAAATCGTGGAGGATATGTAAACCAAAGGCTGGACAAACTGACTCGAGAGGGCAGAGCTACACTGGATATCTCCAGGAGAAAGAAGGTTTACAGTGAGATCCAGAAGATACTGGCAGAGGACATTCCCTATGTGAGTCTCTGGTATACCACCAATGTAGCGGTTATGAATAAATCAGTTCATGGTTTTGTGGTGTATCCCGCGGGGGATTTTATCTCCCTGAAGGATGTGTGGATGGACAATTAGAAAAATTTACGATTCACGATTCACGATTCACGATTTACGATTTACGATTCACGATTCACGACTTTATGATGACTTTTATAATAAAACGCTTAACACTGCTTTTTCCCGTCGTCTTTGGGGTGCTAACCCTGGTCTTCCTACTTATTCATCTCATCCCTGGAGACCCTGTTGATCTTATGCTGGGAGAGAATGCTCAGATTGCCGATAAGGAAACATTGAGGAAAGAACTCCGACTTGATGATCCTCTGGGGAAGCAATACCTCCTCTTCGCAGGAGGTGTCATAAGTGGCAATTTTGGCAACTCACTCCACAGCGGAAAACCAGTTATAGAGCTGATTCTGAAGAGATACCCTGCAACCATAAAACTTACCGTTGCAGCCATGATAATGGCATTATTAATATCCCTGCCCACTGGGATTTACTCTGCCATCAGGCAGTATTCCTTCATGGACAATTCTTCCATGTTCTTTGCACTCCTGGGGGTGTCCATGCCTAACTTCTGGTTAGGTCCAATGCTGATGATTGTCTTCTCTGTTAATATGGGCTTGTTTCCAATCTCAGGGGATGAGGGCATTCGCAGTATCGTACTCCCTGCCATCACACTGGGTACAGGAATGGCTGCCATACTCTCCAGAATGGTTAGGGCAAGCATGCTGGAGGTAATTAGCCAGGAGTATATTGTTGCTGCCAGGGCTAAAGGGTTATCGGAGGTAAGGGTTATCCTCAAACATGCCCTTAAAAATGCTCTGGTTCCTGTTATAACGATAGTTGGATTGCAGTTTGGTGCCCTCCTGGCCGGCGCAATCATCACTGAGACTATCTTTTCCTGGCCCGGGATAGGCAGGCTTCTCATTCAGGCTATAAACACCAGGGACTATCCCCTGGTACAGGGGTGTGTTTTAATAATATCCATCAGCTATGTCTTGATAAATCTCATGACGGATATTGCATACTCTTATATCGACCCCAGGATTAAATTGAGATAATAGGCTGATAGACTCGTAAAAAGTCCCATTTCCCCTCCCCTTGTGGGAGGGGATGAAGGGGAGGGGGGTCACCCTCACCCCAACCCTCTCCCATCGAGGGAGAGGGATTTTTTCGACTTTTTATGAAGCCATCAAGGTTGATTTCGGGATATGTTTAGAAATAAAATTGCTATAGTAGGATTGTTTATAATCGGGACATTGATATTCGTGGCTGTCTTCGCCCCTTATTTAGCCCCTTCCAGTCCCTTTGAGCAGAGCTTAAGAGGAGGGTTAAATCCATCAAGTCAGGAACATCCCCTCGGGCAAGACAAACTGGGAAGGGATAATCTGAGCAGGATAATCTATGGTTCCAGAATCTCAGTATT
>Ga0100400_1003879_pt1 | contig 10032 bp, 7 predicted proteins | sample CryGeymeta201524_FD_80420 | JGI IMG/M metagenome (GOLD analysis project Ga0100400, IMG submission 80420) | Groundwater microbial communities from Crystal Geyser aquifers in Utah, USA - Crystal Geyser metaG 2015-24 | ecosystem: Environmental > Aquatic > Deep subsurface > Groundwater | place: USA... | reverse complement strand
GCTGCCGGAGTTCAGCGCGCTGGAGAACGTGATGCTGCCGCAATTCGCGGCGGGCGTCGCGCGCGCGGCGGCGGCGGCGCGGGCGACCGCCCTGCTGGACTCGGTGGGGCTGGCGGCGCGGGTCGGTCATCGCCCGGCGGAGCTTTCGGGCGGCGAGCAGCAGCGCGTGGCGGTGGCCCGCGCGCTGGCCAACGCGCCGGGGCTGCTGCTGGCGGATGAACCCACCGGCAACCTCGACCCGCAGACCGCCGACCGGGTGTTCGCGGTGATGCTGGAGACGGTGCGCGGCCAGGGCGCCGGCGCGCTGATCGCCACGCATAACCCGGAGCTTGCGGCGCGGATGGACAGGGTGGTGCGGTTGGAGGCGGGGGTGGTGGTGGAGGGGTAGGGTGAGGAATGAAAGGACTGTTTCTGCTGGGCGGGATTACGCAAATGGGTTATTTGTGCCGAACGCAACAAATGGCAGTTTCGCGCAGATTTGGTTGAAAAACTCTGCGAGGCGCGTGAGCATTTCAGTTTTTTGCGGAGTTCGGCTTTCGGAGCATAGGGTTTCTGAGTAAGAAAATTACCGGATAGAAACAACCATGACCAATTATAGAACGTTCGACAGCGCATTGAAACTTCGTTCCATTCTCACAACCCATGGCACGGGTGGAAGTATGGACGAAAAAGAATTCCTCTCACTGAGAGCAGAGTTACTTGATGACCCGAACACAAGGAATCTAGTGCCGCGATTTGTTCGCGATAATGTGGATGCCAAGGGTGTTTGGGCATATCTTAAAGATTTTCACACTGGTAGCGGCGCCTATACTGCCCGTCGGAAACACATTACCTCGCAGTTCCAGCCACTCCTAGATTTTGTGTCCCAGGCTGACGTGCCAGCCGATGCTGATGTCACAGCTTCACTTGCGCGATACGATGCCGATGGTGTGTCAGCCGTTTGGCAAAAGGCTTTGAACCGTCGAAAAGCGGACCCCGAGGGGGCAATTACAGCTGCCAGAACCTTGATGGAAGCTGTGTGCAAGCATATCCTTGAGGACGCCGGTAAACTGCCAACTGAACAACTGGATTTGCCGAAACTATACAGTGCGGCTGCTAAAATAATGAATCTTGCCCCCTCTCAACACACTGAAGATGCATTTAAGCGCATTCTGGGCGGATGCCAAAACGTAATTGAAAACTTAGGGAGCTTGCGGAACAAGATAAGTGATGCGCATGGCGGTGGGCGACAAAAGGTAAAGCCCTCAGAGCGACACGCCGCGCTGGCCGTCAATCTTGCAGGTTCGATGGCTATGTTTCTCGTAGAGACGTGGACCGTTCAACAAGCAAAGCTCAAAGCCAACGAGGCGAAAAAAGGGGTGAAGCAAGACCCAATCACTTACAAAGGTGTCCACCTTTCAAGCCGCAGCGACCTCGCATTTGAAATTGTCGGCATGAAGCGGATAGTTGATGCGCTGACGCCCGATATGTCGCGGCGACTTGAGGCAATTTGGTGCGACTCAAAGGCGTGCGCCGTCTATAGCGTGACCGTCCGAGACGGGTTGTGGGTGCCAGAATTGCAATGGGCTATCGCTGACGCTGGGCGTCAAGAGGGCGGGTACAATGGTGTATTCTTTGATGGCGATGCACCGGCTGGCGTGGACTTAGACCCATACTGGCCGGAGGACGATCCGGAAATCGACTAAGCGCAAGTAGGAAAACATCGCGCTTAAGTGATCGGCAGAAACCGGCGCATCGCCACAATCGCGCCGGACCCAACCATCCCGCTCCAACCGCCACGCCCCGGATGGCGCCCCCGCGCCGCCCGGATGCGTCTTTCTCACGCCGCCAGCGCCCCCGGCCCCGGCACGGCGCCGGGGGGGCACTTGCCGAGGATGATCATGCCGAGCACCTCGTCCTTGGTCATGTCCTCGACGCGGCCCGAGCCGACCAGCTGGCCGTTCTTCATCACGCTGACGCGGTCGGCGAGGTCGAACACGTCGTGGATGTCGTGGGAGATCAGGAAGATGCCGATGCCCTCCTGCTTGAGCTGCTTGGTCAGCTCGCCCACCTGCGCCGTCTCCTGCGGCCCCAGCGCCGCCGTCGGCTCGTCCATGATCAGGATGCGGGCGTTGAAGTGGATCGCGCGGGCGATGGCGACCGACTGGCGCTGACCGCCCGACAGCGCCTTCACCGGCTCCTTGAACCGCTGGAAGTTGGGGTTGAGCCGCCCCATCACCTCGCGGCAGGCGGCCTCCATCGAGGCGTCGTCGAGCGTGCCCCAGCGGGTGACCAGCTCACGCCCCAGAAACAGGTTGGCGGCGGCGTCCACGTTGTCGGCCAGCGCCAGCGACTGATAGATCGTCTCGATGCCGTATTTCTTGGCGTCGCGCGGGTTGTTGATCTCCGCCGCCTCGCCGTTGACGAAGATCTCGCCCGAATCGCGCGGATAGGCGCCCGACAGGATCTTGATCAGCGTCGATTTGCCGGCGCCGTTGTGGCCCAGCAGGGCCACCACCTCGCCCGGATAGAGATCGACGCTCACATCGTCCACGGCCTTGATGCCGCCAAACGCGATGGAGACGTCGCGCATCTCCACCAGCGGGGTTCCCTTCCGGCTCATAGCGTCTTCCCCCGATACATCGTGTCCACCCAGACCGCGAGCACCAGCACCAGGCCGACGACGATGTTCTGCAACGGCGTGTCCAGCCCCATCAGCACCATGCCCGACTGCAGCGACTGCATCACCAGCGCGCCGAGCATGGCGCCGTAGATGGTGCCCGCGCCGCCCGCCAGCGAGGTGCCGCCGATCACCGCCGCCGCGATCACATAAAGCTCGTCCAGCGTGCCTTGCGCGTTGGTGGCGGCGTTCAGCCGCGCGGTCGAGATCGCGGCGCCGATCGAGACCAGCGCCCCCATCAGCATGAAGATCTTCATCTTCACCCAGCGCACGTCCACGCCCGCCAGCTCGGCCGCCTCGGGGTTGCCGCCGATGGCGAACACGTAACGGCCAAAGCGGGTGCGGGTGGTGAGAAACGTCATCGCCAGCCCCACCGCCAGCGCCACCAGCACCGGAATCGCAAGGCCGTGGGCGATCAGCAGCCCGCCTTCGGGCACGGGGATGTTGTTCGCCTCGGCGTAGCGCGCCGCGACGCGCGAGGGCCAGGGATAGGAATTGGCCACCGCCACCGCCGCCAGCGTCAGGCCGCAACCAAGGCTCCCCAGCACGCCCTCGGCCCACAAGGGGCGCAGCGGAAAGTTGAAGCGCCGGCGCCGGGCGCGGCCCGAGACCAGCCCCGCGACGATCGCCGCGCAGACCACCAGCGCGATCGCCCAGCTCGCCGTGGCGCCGATGGCGCCCTCGGTGCCGCCGCCGATCAGGCCGAAGGTTCCATCCATCGGCGCGACGGTGCGCCCCGAGGTCACCCACCACGCGCCGCCGCGCCACGCCAGCAGCCCGCCCAGCGTCACGATGAAGGCCGGCACGCCGAGATAGGCGATGATATAGCCGTGCACGCCGCCGATCAGCACGCCGACGGCGGCGCCGAACAGCAGCGTGACGATCCAGGTCAGCGGATGGTCATAACCCCAGATCGAGGGCAGCCAGTCCGCCTGCATCACCCCCATCATCATGCCGATGAAGCCGAGCATCGAGCCGACCGACAGATCGATGTTGCGGGTGACGATGATCAGCACCATGCCGGTGGACATGACCGCGATAGACGAGGTCTGCACCGACAGGTTCCACAGGTTGCGCGCGGTCAGGAACGTGCCGCCCGAGGCGACGTGGAACCCGATCCAGATGATCGCCAGCGCGCCGACCATCCCCAGCATCCGGGTGTCGATCTCGGTGGCCTTGAGAAAGCGCGCGACCGGGCCTAGCTGCACGGAAGCGGCGCCCCTCGGCGGGGCGGCTGCTGTCTGGTCCGCCATCGCGGCGTTCTCCCCAACGTGTTGTGGGCCGGGGGTCTTGCGCCCCCGATCCCCGCCTTGTGGTGGCCTGACGTCAGATCAGGCCTGGTCCCGGCGTCAGTTGCAGACCGACACGGCGCCGTTGGGCACGCCCTGACACACGACGGCCTTGCTCACCCAACCGGCCTCGATCACGTCGAACAGGTTGGCGCGCGTCACCGGCACCGGCGGCAGAAAGAACGCGTTCATCTTCACGCCCTTCGGCCCGCCGTCGAAGGTGACGACGCCGGGGATGTCGGCCATCTTGGCGCCTTCCGCCATCATCGCGGCGATCTCGGCGGCCTTGGCGCCCAGCACGCGGGCGTCCTTCCAGACGCTGACGGTCTGGGTGCCCAGCGCGACGCGGTTCAGCGCGGCGTGGTCGCCGTCCTGCCCCGAGACCGGCACTTCGCCCGCCAGCCCCTGCGCCGTCAGCGCCGCGACCACGCCGCCTGCGGTGCCGTCGTTGGAGGCGACCACCGCATCGACCTTGTTGTCGTTGGCGGTCAGGATCTGCTCCATGTTCTTCTGCGCGTTGGCGGGCAGCCAGGCGTCGGTATAGGCCTCGCCCACGTTCTTGATCGCGCCGCTGTCGAGCGCGGCCTGAAGCACCTCGATCTGGCCGGAGAACAGGAAATCGGCGTTCGGGTCGGCCGAGGAGCCCTTGATGAACACGTAGTTGCCGGTCGGCTGCGCCTCGAACACCGCGCGGGCCTGCATCCGGCCGACTTCCTTGTTGTCGAAGGTGATGTAGAAGGCGTGCGGATCCTCGATCAGCCGGTCATAGCCGACCACGGGAATGCCCTCGTCGGCGGCCTTCTTGACCGCCGGTCCGATGGCGTCGCTGTCCTGCGCCAGGATGATCAGCGCGTCGGCGCCCTGCGAGATCAGGCTCTCGACATCGGTCAGCTGCTTGGCCGCCGAGGACTGCGCGTCGGCGGAGATGTAGCTGTGCCCCATCTCGGTCAGCTTGGCGACGATGGCGGCCTCGTCGGTCTTCCAGCGCTCTTCCTGAAAATTCGACCACGACACGCCGACCACCAAGGCCGACGCCTGTCCGGCGAACAAGGCGATCGCCGACGCGCCCGCGAGCGCGCTCAGAAATTTTTTCATCGCTTCCTCCCCATGGCCGCCTGCGGGCGACCGGATGCCCCATGACCGCCGACAGGCGGCCGGATCAAGGTTGTCGCCGCGACTCACGCGGCGGCGGGTTCTTTTTTTCGAACCTCGAAGAAAATGAGTGACTCAAGCGCGCGGCGGCGTCAACATGTTTCTCCAAAGACGCGCGTCGGCGCGCAAGGATCGGTCGGAAACGTTCGGATGGCGGGAAAATCCCGGATAGACGCGGTGCGCGCGCGCAACCGCGCGGCGCTGCTGGCGGCGCTGCGGCGCGGCGGCGCGCGGTCGCGCACCGCGCTGGCGGCGGACACCGGCCTCAGCGGCGCCACCGTCTCCGCCATCGGCGCGCAGATGCTGGCCGAAGGGCTGATCGCGCCGGCCGAGATCGTCGCCGATCCCGCCGAGGCCGCCGCCGCCGCCGAATCACCCGCGCGCGGCAGGCCGCAGGCGCCGCTGGGGCTGAACCCCGCGCGCGCCTCGGTGGTGGCGGCGGTGATCTCGGCGCGCGCCGTCACCGTGGCGCTGGCCGATTACGCCGGGCGCCTGGTGGCGCGCGCCGAAGGCCCGCCGCTGCCGCGCGACGCCTGCGCCGCCGCGCTGACGGCGGCGCTGATCGCGCGCATCGACGCGCTGCGGCTGCATGCCGCCACCATTGGTTCTGGCGATCCGCCGCTGCGCGCGCTCACGGTTGCGGTGCAGGGCGTCACCGACGCCGAGGCGCGCCGCGTCCTGTGGTCGCCGGTGCTCGACGCGCAGGGCGTGGACTTCGCCGCGCCGCTGGGCGCGCGCTACGGCGCCCCTGTCGCGGTGGTGAACGACTGCGCCATGAGCGCGACGGCGCTGGCGCGGCGCCAGCCCGCGCTCGGCCCCGATTTCGCGGTGATCCTGGTCGGCCCCGGCGTCGGCATGGGTCTGGTGCTCGGCGGCGCGCTGGTGGAGGGGCGGCGCTCCTCCGCCATGGAGTTCGGCCACATGACGCACCAGCCCGGCGGCGCGCCCTGCGCCTGCGGTAGGCTGGGCTGCGTCGAGGCCTATGCCGCCGACTACGCCATCCTGCGCGCGGCGGGGCGCGACCCAGAGGGCGACGCCGACGCGCTGGCCGCCGAGGCGCGGGCGGGCGACGGCGCGGCGCGCGCGGCGTTCTCAGTGGCGGGCGCGGCGCTGGGCTATGGGCTGGGGCGGCTGTTCGCGCTGGTCGGGCCGGTCAAGGTGGCGCTGATCGGCCCCGGCGCCCGCGCGGCGGACCTGATCGAGCCCGCGATGCGCGCCGCGCTGGAGGCGGCGCTGGCCCCGGCGCTGTCGGCGCCGCTGTCGCTGACGCTGGCGCCCGACGAGACCGCGCTGGCGCTGGAGGGCGCGGCGCTGCACGCCTTGCAGGGGCTGGACGCGGGATATAGCGCAGGCGCACCGGCGCCGAAAGCGGCGGCGGGCAAGCCCGGGGCGCGCAAGGCGACGATGCAGGGAGCGGCAAAGCGATGAAACGCATGGCGCTGGCGGCGCTGCTGGCCTTCCCGGCGCTGGCCCAGGCGCCGAACGTCGCGCCATGGGAGGAAGGCGCGGTCGGCGCGCCCTGGACCTGGGCCGACGCGCAGGCCGCAGGGTCGGGCGCAGGGTCAGCCGCAGGGTCGGGCGCGCTGATCGCGCGGGGGCGGGCGCTGTTTGTCGCCCGCTTCACCGACGCCGAGGGCGCAGGGCGGCCGATGGCCACGCAGGCCGACATCCCCACCCCGCGCCGCCGCCCCGCCGCGCAGGCGCATCAGCGGCTGTCCGGCCCCGACGCCACTTCCTGCGCCGACTGCCACCACCAGCCGGTGATCGGCGGCGCGGGCGGCTTCGCCACCAACGCCTTCACCGCCGAGGGCGCGCGCAACGCCGAGTTCGACATCCTCGACCCGCAGTTCTCCAGCGAGCGCGGCACGACGCACCTGTTCGGCGCCGGGCTGATCGAGCTTCTGGCGCGCGAGATGACCCGCGATCTGCGCGGCCTGCGCGCGCAGGCGGCGGCTGAGGCGCGCGCGACCGGCGCGCCAGTGACCGTGGCGCTTGAGACCAAGGGCGTGCGCTTCGGCGCGCTGACCGCGCTGCCCGATGGCGCGCTCGATACAGGCAAGGTGGAAGGGATCGACCCCGACCTCACCCTGCGCCCGTTCGGTCAGAAGGGCGTGGTCGGCACGCTGCGCCGCTTCACCGTCACCGCGCTCAACGCCCATCACGGGATGCAGGCGGCGGAGCGTTTTGGCGCGCGCTGGACGGGAAGCGCGGATTTCGACGCCGACGGCGTGGCGGATGAGTTGGACGCGGGCGACATCTCCGCCCTTGTGGCGTTTCAGGCCAGCCTGCCGCCGCCGGTCCCTTCGGCGCCCGACGATCCGCAATGGGCGGCGCTGGCGGCTGACGGCGCGCAGGCGTTCGACGCGCTGGGCTGCGCCGCCTGCCACATCCCCGCGCTGCCGCTCGACAGCCTGACGTTCACCGACCCCAGCCCGTTCGAGGGCGCCGGAACCCTGCGCGAAGCCGACGTGGCCGCGCCGATCGCGCTGGATCTGGCGACGCAGGACTGGGCCGCGCGCCTGCCCCGAGACGCCGAAGGCCGCGCGCTGGTCCCGCTCTACGGCGATCTGAAGCGTCACGCGATGGTCGATGCGCAGGTGGCGGGGTTCGGCGGCGAACTGCTGAGCCAGGGCTTTGTCGAGCGCGACGTGTTCCTGACCGCCGAATTGTGGGGCGCGGGCGACACCGCGCCCTATGGCCATCGCGGCGACATGACCACGCTGGACGCCGCGATCCGCGCCCATGGCGGGGCGGGGCGGGCGGCGCGCGACGCCTATGTCGATGCGGAAGCGCCGACCCGCGCGGCGGTGATCGCGTTCCTCAAGGCGCTGAGGGCGCCGCAATGACGCGACGGCGCGCCTGTTCGCCGCGCCGGGACCGCGCCCCGCAGGCGCGGCGCATGATCCCCGCGCGCGCCGCCGCGCCTGCGGCCGCAATGGCGCCCACCCCCCTCGCCGCGCCGCCCCCGCGACGGGGTCTCCCGCCAGAAGCGCGCCGCATGACCCGCCCGCACCCCGCCGCGCCGCAGCGCCCGGCCCCCTCCCCTCGCCGCCCCGGCCTCCGCGCCGGGGCCTCTCTGCGCAGGCGGGACGCATGAACCGCCTGCACACCGCCGCCGCGCCGCGTCGCCTGTGGCGCACGCTGCGCGCCGCCTGCGCGGCCCTCGCGCTCGCCGCGCCCGCGCACGCCGCGCCTCCCGCGCCGCCCGCCCCGCGCTTCGCCGAGCAGGCCGCGCAGGCGGGAATCGTCCACCGCTACGACGGGCCGTGGGAGCATTTCGTCGGCGGCGGCGCGGCGGCGTTCGACTGCGACGGCGACCGCCGCCCCGACCTGTTCCTCGCGGGCGGGAGCAACCCGGCGCAGCTGTTCGTCAACCGCTCGGCGCCGGGGGCCGCGCTGGCGTTCGAGCGCCGCGCGCTCGACATTCCTGAACGGCTGCTCAAGGGCGTGATCGGCGCCTATCCGCTCGACATCGACGACGACGGTCATGCCGACCTCGCAGTGCTGCGCGTCGGCGAGAACCTTGTCCTGAAGGGCGGGCCGGACTGCGCCTTCACGCTGGCCAACCGCGCCTTCGGGGTGGACGGCGGCGCCGACTGGACCACCGCCTTCGCCGCCGCCTGGGAGGAGGGCGCCGCGCACCCCACGCTGGCCTTCGGCGGCTATGTGGACCGGAGCGCGCCCGGCGCGCCGTGGCGCACCTGCCATGACAACTGGCTGTTTCGCCCCAAAGCCGACGCCGCCGGAGGGCCGCTCTACGACGACCCGCAGGCGCTGTCGCCGGGCTATTGCGCGCTGTCGATGCTGTTCACCGACTGGGCGGGCGACGGGCGGCTGAGCCTTCGCGTCTCCAACGACCGCCAGTATCACATCGACGGGCAGGAGCAGTTGTGGCGCATCGAGCCGGGCCGCCCCGCCCGCCCCTACACCGCCGCCGACGGCTGGCGGCGGATGTCGATCTGGGGCATGGGCGTCGCCGAGGCCGATCTGGACGGCGACGGCGCGCCGGAATACGCGCTGACCTCGATGGGCGACGTCAAGCTGCAGACGCTCGACCGCGCGGAAAGCGACGGCCCCACCTATCGCGACATCGCGCTGGAGCGCGGCGCCACCGCGCACCGTCCCCACGCGGGCGGCGACATCCGCCCCTCGACCAGCTGGCACGCCGCCTTCGCCGACTTCGACAACGACAGCCTGCTCGACCTCTACATCGCCAAGGGCAACGTCGAGGAGATGCCCGATTTCGCCGCCTTCGACCCCGACAGCCTGTTGCTGGGCGGCTGGGACGGCGTGTTTCGCGAGGCGGGCGAGGCGGCGGGGCTGGCGCTGCCCACGCGCGGGCGCGGCGGCGCGGTGGCGGATTTCAACAGCGACGGGATGCTCGACCTGCTGGTGATCAACCGGGACGCGCCCGCCAGCCTGTTTCGCAACCTGGGCTGGCAACGCGAAGCGGGCTTCGGGCCGATGGGAAACTGGCTGGCGCTGGCGCTGCGCCAGCCGCCGCCGAACCGCGACGCGGTGGGCGCGAAGGTTCAAGTGCGCGTCGGCGACCGGGTGCTGACCCGCACGGTGCAGATCGGCGGCGGCCACGCCTCCGGGGGCTTGGGCTGGGTGCATGTCGGCCTGGGCACCGCGCCGCGCGCGGAGGTGCGGGTGCGCTGGCCGGATGGGGCCTGGAGCCACCCGGTGCGCGTGCTCGCCAACCAGTTCGCGGTGATCGGGCGCGGCGCGGCGGAGGCGCGCACCTGGCTGCCGCCGCAATGACCCCCCCTGCGACCGCGCTTCCCGTCGAGGCGGCGCTGCCCGGCCTTCTGGCCGCCCTGCGCGACGGCCGCAACGCGGTGCTGCAGGCCCCGCCCGGCGCGGGCAAGACCACGCGGGTTCCGCTCGCGCTGCTGGGCGCGCCTTGGGCGAATGGCCGCATCGTGATGC
>Ga0100400_1003863_pt1 | contig 10065 bp, 6 predicted proteins | sample CryGeymeta201524_FD_80420 | JGI IMG/M metagenome (GOLD analysis project Ga0100400, IMG submission 80420) | Groundwater microbial communities from Crystal Geyser aquifers in Utah, USA - Crystal Geyser metaG 2015-24 | ecosystem: Environmental > Aquatic > Deep subsurface > Groundwater | place: USA... | reverse complement strand
TGCTTTTCACCGCAGGCCAGACAGGATTAAATGCCACCCTCATCAAAAAACTGAAGGTTTCGGGAAAGCCCCTTATCGATCTGTCTTCGGCGCGGAAAGAAAAACTCAAGACCCAGATCAACACGGAACTGCTATGGAAGATGATATTTGATGTCCAATAGCAGAGCCATCATGGTCCGATAAAATTTGTTACCCGGCTGTGTTTCACCATAAAGGCACAACCAATAACAATTCTGTAAAATTGCTTCGTATAGGCACCTATGGAAAACAGTGGGCTGATATATCTAAAAGAAGTTGCTAAATACTTCATGGACTTCCTGGAGACTGACTTTCATAAAAGAAAGAATCCTAGGCGGACCGTCAAGCAGAGAAATGAAGATAATCTGCTCGTCGGCATCAGGCTTGATAAATACCCTATCTTCAACGACGCAATATGGAAAACTATCAAGGATTCCTTTGGCGGTAGAGCCCTGCGGCAGATCCCGAAAGGTACTTATAAGTCCACCATCTCTGCCAACCTGATCGACCTCATCAAATACAAGATGAAAAACGTCGGTGCCGACAAAACCGATGCACTTGCCGAGAAAATTGCAGACATTGTCGAAAACTATTCCCTGTCTTACAAGGACGAGTTCGATAAGGCTCTGACAACTGCATTAGATGACGCAGCAAAAACCATTCGGACTCTACTGGTTTCTCCATTCATCGGTAGCATCTTGAAGTCGCTTGAAAGCGCTGGCATCGGTGACGAGAACAGCATCTACCTCATGGAGGAGGAACTCACCTCGATTCTCGTCAGTGGGATTGAAAGCAAAGTTTCGGACATCACCAAGCGGCTGATTGCAGGAGAAACTCGCGGAATTACAGATGAGTTTAAGAACATTCTTGACATTGACGAAATCAAGACCACTTTGCTGTCTTTTTTCGAGAGCTACCAAGTCACCGACCTTTTCAATGAGGTATTCGAGATTTCCAGAAACAAGAACATCCTTGAAACACAGGAGCTATATCTTTATTTCTGCGATATCACCTTCAACGGCGTTAAGTATCCCATATTCTATATCCCACTTGACTTCCAAAGGCAGAGTGACAGCTTTACAGTTGAGTTCGATGCACATGCCTACGTCAATAAAAAAGCCATTGAATTCATAGTTCAGGAATACCGCAATAAGACTGGCAAGATTGGCGACCTCAAAACGGTCAAGGAAAGGATAATCTATCTTGCTAACCACGTGGATGACTTCAATATACTTATGGCGGAAATCCTCTCGGAAATCGTTGGTTTCTTTGAGCTCGATACAAACATCAATCTTGCCGACAGCTCATCACAAACAGCGAAGAGCCTACATGCAAGGATTTCGAACGCTTGTTATCTTTCACTATTTGACAAGTCGGATGAAGCGGTAGTCAATGATTATGAAGAAATATTACGCCTTCTCAGTGAGGAGGATAGTGAACTGGCAAAGGCTTTCCATAAAATTATTGAGGACTTCATCCAAAAGGACCCGGACTCATACATTTCACATGTCGAGGAAGAATGGGATGGGCTTGATACTGGCGGGAAACTTGTTTTCGAGGCACCTATTCCCCTCAACGAAGAACAGCGTCAAATTCTTATAGCGATAAAGCGCCCCGGGTGTAATTACGTCACTGTATCAGGACCGCCAGGTACTGGGAAAAGCCATACTATTACAGCGATTGTCTGCGATTGTGTCCTGAACAACAAGTCGGTACTGGTCTTGTCAGACAAGAAAGAAGCTCTTGACGTTGTAGAAGACAAGATATCCTCTACGCTCAATAAAGTCAGACATGACAAGAACTTCCAGAATCCCATTTTGCGCCTTGGCAAAACCGGAAGCACGTACGCGCAAATACTATCCCCTGCTGTCATCAATAACATTAAGACTCATTACCGGGCAGTGAAAAATGATTCGGAAAAGCTGAATCAAGGAATAGATAGAGCTGTGCAATCCCTCAAGGAGGACATTGAGGCAGAGATTCTTGTTAGCGAGGAAATTGATATTAATGATATCGCCCGCTACTTTGTCATAGAAAAGCATTACGAGGAGAAGGGCCTACCTGTTGACTTGGGAGAATTCCTCTGCAATCCGGATTCGTGCGTGGAACTGGAGGAGTTCAGGCAGATATTTGGCCGCCTAAACGAAACTTTCTGTAGCACAGGGACAAATGAAAAATGTCGTGCTTTGTCTTTTCTCAAAATTCCAGCAACTGCCTGTCACAACACGGAAACCCTACGCAAGCTCATCTGGTTGAGTAACGAATTGATAGGCGTTGCTGCCAAGGTCAAGGAACGGTTTAGCAATATTAGCCTTCTCACCAAGTGCGAGCAATTTAACGACATAAATTTAGTTAAGCTGCAGGAATTTACACAGTCTTACAATACTTTGAAGTGCGGACTGTTAGGTTACATGTTCAAAGGAAACAAAGTTAGGGCTTTAAATGAAAGGTTTAAGACGGAACTGCCAATAATCAACATCGAGGAACCACACAAACATCTCGACCTTTTACAGAGTATTTCCACAATCTACAACTATGCGAAGGCCAATCGGCCAGAAGGAATAGGTATTTCATACGACTTCCTTTCCGTCATCGACGCCATCCTGAAAAATGAAACAATACTTAAGGAAATTTCGGCCTTTGCTGGTATTGATGATGATATTAAATACCTGAATGAAAACCTAAAAAAATACCCAATCTCTATAAAACTGCTTGGAATCGACATCGCTCATCTTGCCGGTTGCAGTAGCAATAAACTCATTACGATGGGCGACGATGCATTTAAACAATTTGTGCACTTTATAGCACTCAAACAGAAGCTTGAAAAAATCTTTTCCAATATTCCCGAAACCAACTATGAAACAGCAAAGAGTAAGATTGAGAAACTTGTCACTATCCAGATGACTTACAAGATGGATGAACGGGTCATTGAATTCTCCCAGAATAGTAGGGCTACTGCCACTACTTTGCGGAAAATTATTCAGAAGAAACAGAAATTCCCGCGGGAGGAGTTCTCTAAGCTAAGGGAATCGTTTCCCTGCATTCTTGCCGGAATCAGGGATTACGCTGAATATATCCCTCTCCAACCGGAGATTTTCGACTTGGTAATCATTGACGAAGCATCGCAAGTTAGTATCGCGCAGGCATTCCCTGCACTATTACGAGCAAAGAAAGTGCTCATCCTTGGCGACAAGAAGCAATTTAGCAATGTAAAAGCAGCCCAAGCCCGTTCAGACACGAACCGGGAATATTTGAACAACCTGCGCGATACTTTCATCAAGAATGTTTCTAATGAGCCACAGAAGCTTGTCCGACAGGACAACTTCAACATCAAGACTTCTATCTTGGAATTCTTCGAATTCATCAGCAACTTCAGCATTCAGCTTAACAAGTACTTCAGAGGCTATAAGGAAATCATTTCCTACTCGAACAAGCATTTTTACAAGGACAGCCTGCAGGTTATGAAGATACGCGGGAAGGTAATTGATGATGTCCTGAAATTCGAGTTTATAAATCATGATGGAAAAATCGAGACAACGCCAAAAACAAATAGCTTGGAAATAGAATTTCTCATTAATGAACTTAAGAGTCTTAAAGATGGAGGCATCAAAAGTTCAGTAGGTATCATAACGCCCCATACCAATCAGCAGAAGCTGGTTTTGGATGCTGTCAACAAGCTGCCGGACAGGGATTACTATTTTGAAGAATTGAATCTCAAAATTATGACATTTGATACCTGTCAGGGCGAAGAGCGGGACATTATCTACTACTCGATGGTAGCGAACGCGGAGATCGACCGGTTGTGGGGTGTGTTCATAAAGGACCTTAATGCAGTTGATATCGAAGAAGATGGCAAAATAAAGGCGCAAAGGCTCAACGTCGGCTTCAGCCGGGCCAAAGAGCGTATGCACTTCGTGGTCAGTAAACCACTCGATGCCTTTACAGGTTCAATTGGCGATGCACTCAGACATTACTGGAATGAGCTTGAGGAAGCAAGGAAAGAGCCGTTACCTGATGCGGTAGACCCAAATTCGCCCATGGAGAAGGAAGTGCTGAACTGGGTTGCTCAAACAAAGTTCTGGCAACAAAACAAAGGGCTTGGCAGGGTATCGCTTGTTCCACAGTTTAACGTTGGTGAGTATCTGCAGCAGCTTGACCCAACAAGGGCCTATCAGCACCCGAAATATAAGGTCGACTTCCTTCTGATCTACAGGAACGAAAAAGATCGGGAACACAAGATTGTCATTGAATATGACGGTTTCAAAGAACACTTTACCAAGTATGGCGAAGTGAATGAGTTCAATTACCGCCAGTATTATTCGCATGAAGATATGTATCGACAGAAAATCATTGAGAGCTATGGATACAAATTCATCAGGATAAATAAGTTCAACTGCGGAAAGAACCCGATAGAGACTTTGGATAAGAGGCTGCTGGCCGCAACGACAGAAAAGAATGGAAACGTGGATGTGCTTCGGTCGATACACGAAACCATCGATCATATTCAAAACAATGGAGCCAAGGAGTGTCCGAAGTGCAAGCTTATACGGGATGGTGAAGAGTTCAAAGACCCTGCATGCTCGACCGGTTATGGCAGAATTTGTGTGTACTGCAAAAAAATCAAGGCAGCAAGGACCGAACCACGTGGGGAATCCCCAGCTGATGCACGAAAGATTTGCCCGAAATGTAAATCCCGTATGATTCTCCGTAATGGCAGATATGGGAAGTTCTATGGTTGTTCGAGGTATCCTATGTGTCATGCCACTGCTCCGTATAAATAAATATAGGGATAGAGATGTGTTATGTCATTGAAGGTTCCGTGCAAGCATTGCGGGAAAGAGATAAGGTTGTTTTAGTGCTGATATTGTTTAAGCTTAACAAATGATTTGGGAAATAACATATGAATGATCTCAAGCTCTTCTTCTCTTCTCCTGAAAAGAAAAGCAATAAGACCGAGGCTCAACATTACGGCATCGACCTGGGCACCACCAATTCCAGCGTCGCGGAGGCTTCATGGGCGTCCGGAGAGAAACCGGTATGCAGGGTCCTGGAGATCGATCAACCGCTCTGGCCGGCGGGAACCATGACGAGTTCCCTCGTGCCTTCGGTGGTCGCCGTTCTGGACAACACGGGCGTGATGCTCGGCGAAGGAGCAAAAAGGTTGCGAACCAGACCCCAGGAGGCCAACCTCTTTCCGGAAAGGAACCTGTTCTACGAGACCAAGAACGATATGGGGTTGCGTAAAACCTATCATCGAGCGTCAGAGTCCTTCAATCACGCCTCCAAGATCGCCGGCCATATCCTCCGTTTTCTGAAGGACGCCGTATGTCAGGAAGGGCAAGACAAGCCTGCACATTTCTGCGTCACAGTGCCCGCATCCTTCCAGCTCAACCAGCGTCGGGACACACTGCTCGCCTGCGGTTATTCAGGCATCGAGCTTCAGGATGACGATCTCCTCGATGAACCCACGGCTGCCCTAATCGACTACATCATGAGCGAGGGGGCCGACCGCATCGTCGAGGCGGGCCGGACGACCCGGTGCGTCGTCTTTGATTTCGGCGGCGGCACCTGCGACGTATCCGTATTGGAAATCACAGCCGACAAAAAAACGAAACAGATTCTGATGGGCCAGATCGCCGTTTCCCGCTACCATCGCTTGGGTGGCGGGGATCTGGATGCCGCGATCGTCCACGAACACCTGATTCCCTCGTTACTAAAGGAAAACAGCTTGGGGCCGCTTGATCTTACTTGGGCGGAAAAGAAACGTGGGCTCGAACCACAGCTTCTGGGAACGGCGGAAGCCCTGAAGGAGGCCCTCTGCCGAGAGATCGACCGGCTGAAGAAATTTGGCAAATACGACGAAGCAGACAAAGAAGAGGTGATGGCGAGGCAGCCGGGAATTACCCTTTATCTGGGAAAGAGATCATTCCACCTGGCCCGCCCGACCCTGACCGCGATGCAATGGGAAACAATCTTGGCGCCGTTTCTCGACCGAGATCTCCTCTATGCCAGGCAGACGGAATTCCGTCTGACCCAGTCCATCCTCGCCCCCCTCCAGGATGCCCTGGATCGGGCCGGCCAAAAGCCGGAAGAAATTGATTTCTGTCTTATGGTTGGAGGGAGTTCCCTGATTCCCCAGGTACGGGAAGCGGTCGAGGCGTTCTTTCAGAAGAGCGCCGTCGGTTTTTTTCAGGATCCCCTCTCCATCCAACTTTCCGTCGCCCGGGGCGCTGCTTGGAACAGCCTCTACAAGGCCATTACAGGGCAGAACCTCATTCGCCCAGTTCTCCATGACGCTTTGGCGCTGGTCACCACGGGTGAAGGGCTCTTTCCTCTTGTCCCGGCGCAGACGGCCCTCCCCTATCCTGCTGAAGACGACTGGGCTCGGGTTGAACTGATCGTGCCCGCCCAAGAGGATCTGTTCACGGAAAATCTACTCTTAAAAGTCGTGAGTGCAAAGGATGGACAGACGATATTTCATGAAATATGGAACATCCCCGAGCATGTGACGGCCGGGACGGAGATCGTCATGGAATATCGAATCACGGCGGGTAAACAGTTTCAATGCCGGGCCTTTCTGAAGGATGATCCGGAGGCCGTTTTCGAACATGCTGTGGAGAACCCGTTTGTGAACGTCGTCAATCCCGGCAGCATCCGGCTGCTCATCGAAGAGAAAGAAGAGGAGTTGAAGAAGAAGGGCGGCGGATCGCCTGAAGACCGGGACGATTTCATCCAGCTTGCCCGGTGGTACGCCGAGTTGAATCAGAAAGAGAGGGCCTTGGATTGGTTGAGATCGGCTTTGAAAAGCCTCGGAAAGCCCGATGTGGAGATTTTAAATCTTCAAGGCATCTATTATGGAGAACTCGGCGACCATGAGCGGGCAGAGAAACTCTACCGGGAAGCGGACCGCGCGACGACATCCTGGAATGGTCCCTTGTTCAACCTGGCCCTGAGCTTTTTCCGAAGATCGATGTACCAGGAGGCGGTCGATACAATCGAGGCGGCGATCAAGAAGGGTGGGCAAAAAGGTGAATGTCTGACGCTGAAGGCAATGTGCCTGAAGAAGATCGATCCCGACAAGGATTACAAACCCATCTACCTGCAGGCCATCAAGGCCTTCAGGCGGCCCGACAGCCTGTCCGAATGGGAACTGGGTTGGCTTATGGTGGCGGCGCGTGGGGCGGGGGATGAAAAGGCCACCCAACATGCAGACAAGGAAAAAAGCAAACGAAAGAAAAAAGGGGAACCTGATGTCGATTTCAAGACGCCACTACCGGGAATCAAGGGCGGACTGATCGTGAGGGGGTAACGATGGGAACATGGCTATTGCCGCCGGGTGATCTAACGCCGGACCAGACCCGGGTAGTTGAAATGAAACCGGATCAAAACCGTGTCGTCTTCGGCGTGGCCGGATCCGGAAAGACGCAGGTTCTGATCCACCGGGCGGGCTACCTGGCAAGGGCGTATAACGTTTCTCCTGAAAAATACAGGGTTTTCGTCTTTACAAATGTCATAAAGCAGTACATCAAATCGGGCATTCAATTCCTGGGACTCCCCGATGAAACGGTCAGCACCTTCGATCACTGGTGCCGCCTCATCTACGAGAAGGAAATATCGAAAAGCCTCCCTTGGGCAGGGAGAACAATCGATTTTGAAAAGATCCGTCTATCCGTCCTGGAGCGCTTGAAGACACGTCCTGCTCTTCAAAAGACCCTGGATTTCATCCTTGTGGATGAAGGGCAGGATTTGAGCCCACAGGCCTTTGAAATCATTTCCCTGGCGGCACGGCATGTCACCGTCTTCGCCGACCGGATGCAGCAGATATTTGAAGAGGGAACCGGGGAAGAACAGATATTGGCAAGGATGGGGCTCAGGAAGGAAAACGCCACGCTGTTGGGAGCTTATAGGAACTCACCCTATGTGGCACAACTGGCGGCGTATTTTATACCAGATGCCGTTCGGCGCGGTCAGTATCTTTCTCAAATCGGCACACAACAACTGACGAAGGAACGGCCGCTCTGCTTTATCGCCAGCAATCATGACGAGGAGATGGATCGCATGGCCGATGTCATCCGACAGCGCCAGTTGATGAACGAACGTGTCGGCATCGTTGTGCCGAAAAACAAGCAGGTACATGGTTTTGCCACCGCCATGCAGGAGAGGGGGATCGATATTGAGAAAGCGGTACCTCCAAAGAGGCCAGGTATGCCGGCGGATTTTGACTTTGGCAACAACCTTCCCAAGATCGCAACGTACCGCAGCGCTAAAGGCCTTACGTTTGACAGTGTCCTTCTTCCTTCCGAAAATAACGGCGAGTGCCTTCGATAATATTCATGACAGCAGGTTGAAGCAACGCATGTTGTTCGTTGGTGTCGCCCGCGCAACCAAGTGGGTTTATCTCAGCACAACAAAGGGTATGGAACTTGAGGAATTTTCTATTCTCAAAGATGCGGCAGCCAAGAACCACCTGACCATTCAGGACGGAAAAACATCACCGGTCAAACCCAAGATGGCGCAGCCGGATGACGATTATGAGGCTCCGTTCTAAGGTAATTGCTGGCTTGGAGATAGGTTATTGAATCATCTTTTCAGGGGGCAGCTATGAAAACCATCCGGATATCCGATGAAGTATGGGATGAAATCGCTAAAAGAGGCAAGTTCGGTGAGACGGAAGACGATGTTCTCAGACGCATATTCAGCATTGCCGGTTTGTCCCGTCCATTACCAAAGCCAATGCCATCAAGGATCAAAAAGGCGATCCTGCGGATGTCTACGTTTGTAAGGAACGGGACCTTGTTTGTCGAGTTTGAAAATGGCAGGAAAAACCAATGGGGTTTGCCCGATCAAAAAGACAGGGATGGGATTCGAAAAGTTCGGGATATTGCCGTTGAGTTTGCCCGACAAAACAGCGCCTCCTTCGGTCAAATGAATGCAGTAAAAAAAGCCCTCACAGATGCGGGATATTATGTAGCGAAATGACGGAAGACAGTCACCTGATTGAAAGCACCGAATTCAATTATTTATGGCAAAAATACATTAGCAGCAGAAATCCTGCTATCCAAACCCACGCTGGGATTCTTCGAGGACTCCGGTGAGAAATTCCGGTATCGATATAGGTAGACGCAGACGAATGACTTGGGGTTTGCGGAACTGAATATTTCTCTTGAGGCAAATCCAATACTTCTATTGAGGTTATGTATTTAAACAAATTGCGCTTTTTTCATAAGGCGTAACGTTTTGCCGTATTCCATCAGTTTCTTCAAACGAATGTTCACCATCTCGGATGAACTTATTAGTGACTGCATGTTTCTTTAACCTCATTTACGGTTATCTCCACCCCAGGTCCAGGTTCATATCTTCGGGGGCGGTAAGGACGATGGTGGTAAGAATGGATTTCTTCTGTCCCGCCGGCAGGTCGAAGGACCAGATCAGTGTTGCCGGGTCTTGTTCAGAAGGAGGCGGTTCGTGCTGGAGAGACAGTTTAATCCTTTCGTCACGGGGCTGTGGGCAAGGGTCCTCGAGGCGAACCCTGGCAGGAGATATCCTGGCATTCTGAACATCAATGCGCCAATCCCATTTGTAAGTCTGTTTGTTTTCTAAAAATGTTTTCCCCCCCGATTTTTTAGACACTAAAAGTAAATGGGCCGTAACTAACGGATCCACGCCGAAAAAGAACGTCCCTTCCTGTCCGGCGAAGGAAAAGGTCCGCTTTCCGAGAATGGCGCCATCTACCATGAATGTAGCCGTTCCCGGGGGGATATCCGTCGGCTCCGGTAGATTAATGGCGGCCCTGAGGAAGGCCTGGGCACTCAGGCTGGGTCTCATCAGGTGGGTGAACTCGGCAGGCCACGTATCCTCCTGGATTTTCACCCGTTGTCGCGATCCTGCCGGCACATTCTTCCTGCCTAACCGCCAGAGAGAAAAAATGCTTTGCCTGATCTGGTGTGGTGCAGATGGGATGGTCTCTGTCAGGTTATCCGCTTCTGAAAATGCCGGCAAGGCCTCTGCTTTATCGCTCTGTCGCCCGCCCTTCCCCCTGATCTCGGG
>Ga0100400_1003859_pt1 | contig 10069 bp, 9 predicted proteins | sample CryGeymeta201524_FD_80420 | JGI IMG/M metagenome (GOLD analysis project Ga0100400, IMG submission 80420) | Groundwater microbial communities from Crystal Geyser aquifers in Utah, USA - Crystal Geyser metaG 2015-24 | ecosystem: Environmental > Aquatic > Deep subsurface > Groundwater | place: USA... | reverse complement strand
GGTACGTGTTTAGCTACTTTTCCAACGGAGGTCATTTTGACCTCCTTTTCCAAGATTTTCCAAATTTTTGCTAAAAAGAAGGCAAGATTGAGCTCATTTTTATCGAGCTAAACACATACAAATAATGATAAAATAGTGCGGCTTTTTTCCAACTGGAAAATATCCCCCTGCACCCAAACCTCGGCAGTTTTTCCCTAGCCGCACCTACAGATAATTCAGATTCTGAGATATTAAGGCTTTTCAATGACAAAGGAGTCAAGGTACTGGCTAGCATCGATTGGAGAGAAATCGAGGAAATTCTTTGGAAAGTGAAAAACAAGAGAGGAAAACCACCTTTTTATCAGGATATTAGCAAGTTGAAAATGATCATCTATTTCAGAATACATGGAATTTTTCAAGCCACAAAAATGGTTGAGGAATTGAATGGTAAAAAGATGGTAATGAGATTCTGTGAACTCCAGAAAATTCCAAGCCATGATGTGATATCAGATTTCTTAGGAAGAGTAGAGCCAGTAATAGAGAAAATATTCGAAAATGTAGTCTATCAGGCTATTTTTCTGGGAATTATCAAAGGAAAAAGATTGGCAATAGACCCAACATCAATCGAAACAAAATACAAGTCAGATAAGGATGCAAAATGGAACAAGGATATCACTAGAAACAAATGGTATTTTGGATATGGAGGAAATGTTGTTTTTGACCCTGAAAGTCATTTGCCAGTAACTGGAATGTTGACAAAAGGCAAGAAAGCAGAAACTGGCGAGCCTGAAGAATTGATGGAAAAAACAAAACCATTGATGAATTTGCTTGGAACTGATGTTTTTTTGGGAGATGGAGAATTTGACATGATTAAACTCCAGAAAGATTTAATATCCCAACATATACTCCCAATAATACCCTACAATCCAAGAAACACAAAAATACCATTACCAATAACATTCAGGATTGAACAATGGACAAACATTCCAACTATTGAATGGCTGGAAGATGAACACAAATACAGGGCAGAAGCAGAACATGCATGGTCTACTTTGAAAGAATATTTTGGTCTGGAAAAAATCTATTGCAGAGGATGGAAGAAAATCAAATCCCATTTCTTCCTTTGTCTGATAACGAGAGTGATGTATGCAATAACAGTCTTCAAGAACTGTCCTGGTGTCTCTGTAAGAAAGATTTCAGTCGGCTTTTAATTGGCAAACTCAACTCTAATTGTGTTCTGCTTAGATTTATTTCTATTTCAGAAGTTGAAAATCACTGACTCCTACAATGTCACAAATTCAATTTCTATTCATCAACTAATTCTGTATCTGCGAATTGATTATATTATTGCTAAAGGGTCAAGAAAAATCAAAAATAGTTGAAATTTAAGCGATTGGCTTCTTTTTATCAACACCCAAAGTGCCGATATCAACAGAAAATATTGTTGTCAGCCTGTAGGAGTAGTATGGAAAATCAAAATAATATATCTCATTAGGAGCAACAGAAACCAAGGCATCATCATACTTTATTTTCGGCAAGATAATATCATCATCTGTATAAGTTATCGGCTGATTAACTATCACATAAACATGATCGCCTATCATCCTAGAGTCGTAATAATCGCCGTCAAATACCACATCTTTTACTAAATTAGGGTTTTCCCTATCTGAGATGTCATATATTCTGATGAAAGATTTAGGGGAGAAATAATACGGGGGCATAAAATCAGATTTCGCAATTCCAACGGACTCTTCCGCCCAGTAAAAATCATAGTTTTGCCTGCCAAAAACAACCAATTTGTCTTGATTTATAAAAATTTCTTCAGCAGTTCCATTCACATCTATAAACGAAAGAATTTTTAGGTTGTCGGCTGGATATGCATCAACAATGCTCACATTTCTAACAGAAGCCACATATATATACTTCCCATCATTCTTTACAATATCTGCCTCGTCTACACCTTCAACCTGTATATTTGTTCTGGAATAATCAGCTGAGCCTCCGCTTAATTCTTTTGAAGCCCCAGCAGGAGCTCCGCCAACAGCCGTAGTTCTTAACAAATCAGCACCAAAACCCTGATATCCATATCCGCTTTGCGACGCTGTTTTCAGGAAATTTTTCAACTCATCATATGAAGAGAAGGAATTTATTTCAACTGGATGCTTCTTTAGATTTTCATTTATAACTGAGATTGACGCTATTGTTAATGCTAGAGCTAGAAAAATAAAAATATAAATTCCAGTTTCTTTCATTTTTTACACCTTTAAACAATAAATATTATTGGGAGTAGCTTTAAAAATAGCTATTATTTTGTTCGGTAATTACCTTACATCCTATTCAGATCTTTTAATCAATAATCAAGTTTATAGAATTTTTTTGGATTTTATCTAGCCCCGCCAGCCTCTCTCTCAATCCTTTCCTTCTCTTTAATGGCTTCAGATTTAGTGGCATCATTCTTGTAAGCATTTATTATTTCATCGACCAAAGCATCTGCCATGGATATCTTCTTGCCAAAAGACCTTCTATAGGAAGATTGGGTTATTATTGTCAAAGCCTTGTCAACACGCCTTTGGGGTGATGTTATTACAGCTTTCCTTATCATTGTTCCACCCATTTGGTAGGATGTGATTTCTTCCCTGAGAGAAGCGTTTTCAACTGCGCCAACAAAAATTTTCAGCGGATTCTCCTTTGTTTTCTTTTCTATCTCCTCAAAAACATCTTTTATTATATTGAAGATTGTCTGAGTTTTCCCAGTATTCCTCCCAGAAGTCAATAGGTGTTTTCTTCCTCTATGCCCATCCACCATCATTTTGTTTGCAAACCTTTCAACTATATTCATCTTCGACTTATGGAATTGTTTTTGGGTATATTTTCCACCTGACTTTGGAATAATAACTGGCTTGAGGTTTATATATAATTTTAGGCCAGGGTCATTGACAACAATACCTTCAAATGACCATCTATTAAAAAGCTTGATATCTTCCATTAAATTACCTCATCGGTTTTTGTTTCTTTCCTTTAAGTATCTCGGATAAAGCAATACCATTAACCTTGATAACTCTGTATTTAATGCCCCATTGGCTTCCTATAGGGCCGCCTTGTGAGCCGCCTATACCCTCTACTACGACTTCATCATGCTCATTGATATGGTCTATAGCCTTATTCCCAGGGACAAAAGCTGTGACTTGAATGTTATTTTTAACTAATTGTATTCTCACGGTCTTTATAAGACCAGAATGGGGTTGTTTTTGTTCAGTTGTCCTTTTGGCGATTACTATTCCTCTTCCCTGCGGTGAATGGCCCAAGGGCTCTTTACGCTTCAAATTCAGCTTCCGCTTCATATAATGGACATCCTTCCACCTCATTCTTTGCCTGTCCTTTTTCAGTTTTCTTGCGGAAAATTCCCCTCTAGTCATCATTTCACCTTTAAATCCGAGATGTTGTAAACTCTTTTTAATATCTCCTTATATACTTTTATCTTTTCCCCTCCCCTTCCTATAACAAACCCGCGGTCAGATTTATCGACTTTTATATGAACCTCTATAGATTCCCCGTTGTTTAATGTGCTCACTTCCCTTGCCTGCGGTATTAAATTTCTAACAAAATTAGTAAGATTTGACGAATATTCGAATACTTTGACTTTTTTCCCAATTGTCTTTTCAACATTTTTTATTGAGTTTCCGCCTTTTCCTATAGCTAAACCGATCTTACCCTCTTCAACTATAAAATAAACACTATCATCATTTACATAACAATCCTTTACAGGAACGTTTGTTATATTCTCAAATAAGTTCAAGAGCCTTATTGTATCCATGTTAAATACTATTGTCATTTTTCACTCCCTTTTATCGCTAGCACACTGACTGAAAATGGCTTCCCGCAAAATAACCCTAAGTTTACATTATCGTCTGGATATTCTTTGACATCAACTCCAAGAAGCTTGGAATTGTGGGTTATATTTTCTAATTTTTCTTTTGGCAAATTATTTGCATGAATAATCATTTTTGGTTTTTTTGTTTTCAGTTCTTTCATGGTTTTGTCATATCCCAATATTGCTCTGTCATCTCTTACAGCATCTTTTATGATTTTTTTCAGGTCCACTAATCTTCACCTATTTTTGCAACTAAATCAAACATACCAGTGCCAACAGGTACTTGTTGATTTATCATCACATTCTCAAATATACCCTTGAAATTATCCTCTTCATTTCTCACTGAAGCCCTAACTAAATGTTTAGTTGTTTCTTCAAACCCTGCTTTTGTTAAAACTGACGATTTCATCCCAGCAACACCATATCTTCCTACTGCCCTAATTTCACCTGTAAACACCATAATATCCGCAATTAACATTATGTGTCTTTCATCAACATTTAGCCCTTGCTGCGACATAGTTTCTCTAATTTCTTTTATTAAGGCTTCTCTTGCAGCTTCTATCCCAAGAACTTCTTGAATTTCATGAAGATTGTTTGTGTAGGATTTGCTATAATCAACTTCATCCATTTTAAGTATATGTGAAAGGTTGGATCCAAAAGTCTTGACTATCCAGTCATTTCCTTCTTTTATAACAACAACATTTATGATTTTATTTACACCAGAAACAGTTAAGTCTAGGATTTTTTTCTTCAATCTTTGGAGATCTCTTATGCTTAATTCATGATTCTCAGGTTCAATTGAAATATTATCTTCCCTGACTTTTATGTTGATTTTTTTTATTTTTTCCTTTATTTTTTCTATTGTTTCATTCTTCTCAGATTCTTTAATTTTTTTAAGCTTGATCTGGATTTTTTTGTTTGTCAAATCCAAAGAAACGGAATCCAAAAGATTCCTTAGTTTTTTTTCTTTTATTTTTTTAGCAAAATTCTCAACATCTTTCTCGTTGTTGAATTCTTTTTTAAAATAAACTGTCATAATAGGTGTTGCTGGTTCTTTTCTAGAATCAAAGATTTCTATCAAACGGGGAAGACCAAGCGTAACTTGAAGCCCAGCTGAACCAGCAAAATGGTAAGTTCTCATTGTCATCTGAGTTGCGGGTTCAGATAATGATTGTGCAACGATTATGCCTATGGCTTCTCCTGGCTCAAATGAATTCTCAAGATATATTCCCTCCAATGTTTCTATCAATTCAGATTTTTTCTTTTCCCTAATATTTTTTAATTTGGAGATTTTCTCAACTTCTTCTAAAATTATAGAAGGTAAAATTGATTCATTTTCCAATGATTTCTTCTGAAATTCTTTTAACATTTATTCCACCTTTTTGTATTTTCGATGGATCTAATCCATCTTCTCCAGCGACAAACTGGACTATTTTATTGCCGCTGTCTCTTACAGTCCCATCATAATCAACCTTTAAATCTTTTAAAGCCCCGACAAGCCTTCTTTCCAAGTAACCGCTATGTCTTGTCTTCAGTGACTTATCCATCAGGCCTTCCCTGCTGTTCATAGCATCAAAGAAGAACTCAAATGGGCTCAGCCCTTGCTTATAACCATGAGTTACAAAGCCTTTTGACTCCATATTCTTATCTCCCTTCTTGAAGTGGGAGAATGTTCTGTCATGGAAGCCTATTTTAATCCTATCGTTTTTAACTGTCTCCTGCCCGATCATAGCTGAAGACTGGACTATATTAACTATGCTCCCCCTTGAACCGCTTTTTGCCATTAGAATAAGATTATTTTCTGGTATCTCATCCTTGACTATCTTAGTCACTTTATTCAATGTTTCTGCGAGTTCTTTTTTAATAATGATTTCAAAAGCCTCTTCTGAATTTTTTTCAACAGTCAGCTTAATCTTTCCCTTTTCAAAATCCTTAATCAAATTATCTGCGAATTCTTGGGTATCTTTTAATAATTGCTCTATCTTCTTGTTGGCTTTTTCATTTAATTCATGTTCTGAGAGAGAAAGTGTAAAACCGTCTATGCTAAGAATTTCAATCGCAAGCTTTGTCATATTAAACAAGAATTTTTTAGCAAATGTATGGCCATACTTTTTGTCGACTTCATCTAGTATTTTGCCCTTAAATGCTGAAATTCCTCTCCCATCTATTGTTCCTGATATTAGCTTGCCGTTTTTAATGACTACATTATCGCTCTTGCTGCCATATTCAAAATTAAAATCTTTCGGGAGGAACAGGCTGAATATTTCTTTGCCAGTGAAAGTTTTTTTCTCAGGAATTTCTATATCAATGTCGCAAGCCCTGACAATTCGAACAGTATTTTCCCTTGTGAATGACCTGTCCCCGTTTGTTAATAAATAAAATCCCGTAATGTAATCATTTTTGGGTCCAATTATAGGACCGCTGAACCTTGGGCTTCTCATTTGTGTTGCAACTGCTGTTAATAGCTCGGTTTCTGCCTGCGCCTCTTTTGTTTGAGGGATATGAATATTCATTTCATCTCCATCAAAATCTGCATTGTATGGCGGACAAACTGTCGGGTTTAAACGAAATGTTTTGTATGGCATCACCCTTACCCTGTGGCCCATCATACTCATTCTATGCAGAGATGGCTGCCTATTAAAGATGACCCAATCCCCATTCTCCAATTGCTTCTCTACTGTATAACCAACCTCAATCTCTTCTGCTATTTCTTTTTTATTGGTTTCAGCCACTTTTTTTCTTCTGCCATCTGGCCTTATAACATAATTAACAGTCGGCCAATCCGGATAGTTTTCTATTAGTTTTTGGATATACTTAACGTTCTTTTTTTCAATAACTACAGGTATTGTCAGCTCTTTGGCAATTTCCAAAGGCACTCCCACCTCATCTATATCCAACATAGGGTCGGGACTAACAACGGTTCTTGCAGAGAAATTGACTCTTTTACCAATCAAATTATGCCTAAATCTCCCGTCTTTTGCCTTTAATCTTTGGGTTAAAGTCTTCAGAATTCTTCCTGACCTATGCCTAGCAGGAGGCACACCAGTTATTTCATTATTTATATATGTTGAGATATGGTATTGGAGTAATTCCCATAAGTCTTGAATTATAAAATCAGGAGCGCCTAAATCTATATTCTCCCTAAGCCTTTTGTTTATTCTAACGATATCAACCAGTTTATGCGTCAAATCATCCTCGGACCTTTCGCCAGTTTCTAAAGTAATAGAAGGCCTCATTGTAACAGGCGGAACAGGAAGCAAAGTGATTATAAAGTATTCTGGCCTTGTATTTTTTATCCCAAGGTGAGGCAAATCCTCATTCGGTATTCTTTCGAGCCTCTCTCTAACATCAAGAGATGAAAGTATGCTGGCGCCTTCTACAAAACTTGACGGCTTAAGGAATTTGATTTTCTTTTGTTTTTCCCCGCAAAATGGGCATTTGGGCTTTACAATATTCTTTAGCTTTTTCAATGACTTCTTTCCATTTTTGAATTTTTCCATGCCTTCCCCATCTGCAAGAATCCTTCCGCATTTTCTGCAAGTAAGCCCCAACAAATTATAAACTAATTTAGCATAGAGAACATTTACTACAGGTTTTGTCAATTCCAAAAACCCAAAATGCCCAGGGCACTCCCCGATTGATGCGCTGCATGTCCTGCATCTCAGCCCAGGATCAATTGTCCCCAATCTTGGATCCATTAGTCCCCCTTCTACTGGATAACCTTCCTGGTCATAAAGTTCTGTCTTGCTTAATTTAGCCGCAGACATTTTCTTTATTATTTCTGGATCGAGCACTCCAAATACTATCTTATCTATCATTTTCTATTCCTCTTTTGTTATTATCTTTGGATAAATCAGCATACTCTTCAATTCATCCAGCAATAGTTTGAAAGCATAAGCCATTTCCACTTCCACAATCTTTGATTCTCCGCAGACTGGGCAGAATTTTTTATCTTTGACCTTGTCATGGAAAGCAGGCAAGCCGCACTCAGCACACACAGGCAAAGTTGTTCTATCGACATCAAATCTTTCTTTAAGGAGCAAAGATGCCCCATGGGCGATCAGGCAATCCTTTTCCATTTCCCCCAATCTAAGGCCCCCTCTTTTGGATTTTCCTTCTGTAGGCTGTTTTGTCAATAGAGTTATAGGCCCCCTAGACCTTGCATGAATCTTATTTGAGACTAGATGATCTAATTTTTGATAAAACACATTTCCCATAAATACATCTTGGGTATATTTTTCTCCAGTATCAGCATCATAAAGCGCTTCCTTTCCATCTCCTTTAAAGCCATTTTTTTCTAGAGCTTCTACAAAATCTTTTTCCGGTGTAGGATGAAAAGCGGGATTGCTGCTCCTTTTTCCATTTAATGCACAGACTTTGCCGCCTATTATCTCCAAAAGCTTGCCGATTGTCATCCTTGAAGGGATGCTGTGGGGGTTGAAAATTATATCTGGAATGACTCCATCTTCTGTAAATGGCAAATCCTCTTCTGGGATAATTAAGCCTATAACCCCTTTTTGGCCGTGCCTGCTCGCAAATTTATCCCCTATTTCTGGCCTCTTCAAATCCCTAACAACTACTTTCACAAGCTTATTCCCGTCAGCACTCTCTGTTATAAAAACCCTGTCAACTATTCCTTCTTCTCCATGCCTTAATTTCACCGAGGTTTCCCTAATATTTTCCAAATCTGTGATAAATTGATCTAAACTTCCCAAGAATCTCAAAGGCGATGTTTTTCCAACAATTATCTGCTCGTCTGTCAGATGGATTTCTGGATTAATAATCCCATCTTCCGGGAGATGCTTGTAAGCCTCTTCACCGGCATAACCCTTGACTCCTGGCTCTGGTATTCCAATAATATCTTCCTGACCGCCCATATACTTTTTCTCTTCAGCCTCATATGTCCTGAACAAATAACTCCAAAATAACCCTCTTTCTACAGAGGATTTGTTCATGATTATAGCATCTTCTATATTGAAGCATTTGAATGACATAACAGCAATAACTATGTTCTGTCCTCCAGGATGATTCTCAGAATGAAGCACATCATCAATATGAGTTTTAACAAGCGATTTTTGCGGGTAAACTAGGATATTAGATTTTGTGTCGACTCTCCTTAGAAAATTAGTAGAATATAGACCGATAGATTGCCCTACCATCTTAGATCCAAAATTAACCCTGTCCCCACGATCAAATTCTGGGAAAGGAACGAAAGAAGTCGATATTCCAAAGATTACTAAAGGGTCAAGCTCAAGGTGCGTATGTTCTTTTGTCAGATTCTCAGACCTCAAAGCAACAAGAGCATTCTCTTCTTCTTCTGTATCTAAATATTCAATGATCCCATTGTTGATTAGGTCATGCCACATTATTTCCCCTTTTTGGATCTTCTCTATATGCTCCTGAGTTAATTTTGGCTTGCCGTTCTCTATTATTATCAAAGGCCTTCTGACCCTGCCCTCGTCAGTAACCACTCTGATCTCATTCAAATAATCAAGATAAGAGAAATTGACTTGATCTGGTATTTTGCCGGCTCTTCTTTTTTCCCTTAAAAACTCTATCATTTTCTCAGGCTCCTTTGCCTGGCCTACAAATCTTCCATCAATAAATACATCTGCCATAATCAAGCACCTATATTCTTTTTAACAAGGTCTGAAACCATTTTTTCATCATTCTCAGCCAGGCCTGTTGTTATTTGAGCCATTATCGCTAGATATTTCCTCAAGCCGATTGTAGCCCCTTCTGGCGTCTGGGATGGATCTATTCTCCCCCAGTGGGTTGGATGCAATTCTCTTGCTTCAAAATGCTCCTGTGTTGATGTCAACGGCGACAAAACATTCCTTATATGCGACATTGTTTTGACAAAGCTGTCCCTCTCTAATCTCTGTGAGACGCCAGTCCTTCCTCCAACCCATGATCCTATCGCAATAGAAGAGACTATTTGGTTTGTAAGAACATTTGACTCTACTATAGACGGCAAAGGAGGGAACCTGCCTCTTTTTGTAAGTTTTTGATAATTATAATTAATTCTAGTTATAAGGCCCCATTTCCCAAGCAAGGTCGACCTGAATAGGATTTCTAGCAGATCCCCCACCAATCTCACTCTCTTGTTTGAGTAATGATCAAGGTCATATTCGGGAATTTTCTTAAGATAGGACAATATAACTTTTTCAATTGCTTTTGCAAGGAACAAGCCTTTTTCTTTTCTATCTTTTTTGTCTT
>Ga0100400_1003847_pt1 | contig 10086 bp, 8 predicted proteins | sample CryGeymeta201524_FD_80420 | JGI IMG/M metagenome (GOLD analysis project Ga0100400, IMG submission 80420) | Groundwater microbial communities from Crystal Geyser aquifers in Utah, USA - Crystal Geyser metaG 2015-24 | ecosystem: Environmental > Aquatic > Deep subsurface > Groundwater | place: USA... | reverse complement strand
TCATCAACCGATGCAGTTGAAGTGTAGATGAAACCCGCAGCCCCGTTGAGGCAAAGTCGAGATCACTCGAGTCAATGACCAAATCAGTTTTCAGTGGACTGGCTGGAATGCGGCTTGTGATGAAAGCCAGAATGAGATGGTCATGCAGACCGATTAAATCAGTAAGGCAGACTGCTGGACGAACCTTGGTGCTGGAAAGGTCATCAAAGGGAAATGGAACGAGAACAACTTTATGCTTCGTCATGGTATGGTTTCCCGTCTGTCATCTTGTATATGTCCTCTTCAGGGTCTTTCAGAAAGTCGAAGGCAGGACTGAGCGTAGCCGTATGCAACCATTCCTTTTCATCCCATTCATCAACCGGCGAATACAAGACAATGACTCGCACGCGCTTTGGGCCTGGGATGGGAAGGATTTCATCCAGTTGCAATTGATGACTTTCATTGACCGTGCCTGACGTTTCTATGGCGGTCAACGTGGCCTCCATTTATCGTTCCCCCTTTCTGATTAACATTCGCTCGGTTCGGCAACCTATCGCGATTAAACACCTTGGCCGTTGTAAAGTCAATGTCCTTTCCCGATATTGAAGGAAGAGACGCCATCAGACGGCCACCTCTACGAAGGTAACCGGTCTCCGATCATCGGGGAGCAGTTCCTTGTCCAGGGCGAGAAGACAGGCGGAGATGGCATCCCGGATGTTGTCCAGCGCCTCGTCCATCGTATCGCCCTGCGAATGGCATCCCGGAATCGCCGGGCAATGAACGATATACCCGAAATCTTCTCCCTTCTCCACCGCGACGCGATAGTAAACCATAATGCTGCCTCCTATTACATTTGCTTTTGTGAAAGTATAAATTTCACAACAGTTTATGTCAATCGAAAACCCTGGCGCCGATCTTTTTACCCGACAGACGGTTCACAACCCCCTTTTCAGTGCGAACGAATCGGGAAAACCATCGGGAGTTGCGCATGGGTCTCGTTCCATCGGACAGTTCCATTGGACAAGACTTGACCGATCTGCGGCGATGCGGTAAGGTACCGCCTCCAGTAGATTCCATCGGCGGTTTTGAATAACTTTAAGGGAGTAAAAAATGACCTGGCGCAAGAGGATCGTCGATTTCTTCGGGCTTCGTAAAAGCATCGTGGCGCTCTTGTTCATGGCGGTCCTCGTCGGCCTCGGGGAAAAGATGGCCGAGCGGTTCCTGCCGATCTACCTCCTCGCCCTCGGGGGCGGCATCCTGTCGGTCGGCTTCCTGAACGGGATGGACAACCTCCTCTCCGCCCTCTACTCCTTTCCCGGCGGCTATCTGAGCGACCGCCTCGGCTACAAACGGGCGCTGATCGTCTTCAACCTCGTCGCCATGTTCGGTTATCTCATTGTCATCGTCTTCCCCCACTGGCTCGCCGTTCTCGTCGGCGCCGCCTTTTTCCTCTCCTGGTCGGCCCTCTCCCTCCCCGCAACGATGAGCCTTGTCTCCCGGGCGCTCCCGCCGGGGAAGCGGACGATGGGGGTGTCGGTCCACTCCCTCGTCCGCCGGATTCCGATGGCCCTGGGACCGGTCATCGGCGGCGTCCTGATCGGGATCTACGGCGAGAAAACCGGCATCCGTCTCGCCTTCGGGGCGGCGTTCCTACTGGGGATCGTCTCGCTCATCTTTCAGCAGGTAATGATCGCGGACGACGGCAAACGGGGAAAGGGAGAGAAATGGCCCTCGCACCTCTGGCGGTTCATGAGACCGGATCTCCGGAACCTACTCGTCTCCGATATCCTGATCCGCTTCGCCGAGCAGATCCCCTACGCCTTCGTCGTCATCTGGTGCATCAAGATGAACGGGATCAGCGCCGTGCAGTTCGGCCTCCTGACGACGATCGAGATGGTCACGGCGATGCTCGTCTATATCCCGGTTGCCTACCTCGCCGACCGGACGGGAAAGAAACCCTTCGTCCTGATCACCTTCGTAAATTTCACCCTCTTCCCGCTCTTTCTGCTCTTTTCCCACACCTTCTGGATGATGGCCATCGCCTTTGTCATCCGGGGGCTCAAGGAGTTCGGCGAACCGACGCGCAAGGCGCTGATCATGGACCTCGCCCCGGAGGAGCAGAAGGCGGGGATGTTCGGCCTTTATTACCTGATCCGGGACATCGTTGTCTCTGCGGCGGCCTTCGCCGGCGGCTTCCTCTGGCAGTTCTCCCCGACCGTCAACCTGCTGGCGGCGACCGCCTGCGGTATTCTGGGCACGATCTACTTCGCAATCCGGGGACGGGATTTGAAAGGATAAAACGGATATGAAACCCGTCATCGCGATCATCGGCCGGCCCAATGTCGGCAAATCGACCCTCTTCAACCGCCTGGCCGGCCGGGGCAAGGCCATCGTCATCGATGAACCGGGAGCAACGCGGGATCGCAACTACGCCGAGTGCAACTGGAACGACCGCCCGTTCACGCTGATCGACACCGGCGGCTTCGAACCGGCCTCCGCGGTGGAGATCCTCGTCCAGATGCGGGAGCAGACGACGCTCGCCATCGAGGAGGCGGACATCATCCTCTTTCTGATGGACGGCCGGGATGGGCTTACCCCCTCGGATCAGGAGATCACGCGGCTGCTCCGGCTGACCGAGAAGAAGGTCTTCTTCGTTGTGAACAAGATCGACGGCCCCCGCCACGAGGCGCTCGTCTCCGACTTCTACCGCTTGGGGATCGAGACCCTCTACGCGATCTCCGCGCAACACGGGCAGGGTCTGGACGAGCTGATGGACGCCGTTGCGGAGAAGCTCCCCGCCGGCGGACCGGTGAGGGAAGTGGATGAAGAGCGCATCCGGATCGCCGTCATCGGGAGACCCAATGTCGGCAAGTCCTCCCTCGTCAACCGGATCCTCGGCTACGAACGGACGATCGCGAACCCCGTCCCGGGGACGACGCGGGACGCCATCGACACCCCCTTCACCCGCAACGGGAAGAGATTTCTGCTGATCGATACCGCGGGCATCCGCCGCAAGAGCCGGATCAGCCTCACCCTGGAGAAATACACCATCGTCCAGGCCATCAAGGCGATCGACCGGGCCGACGTCGCGCTCATCCTCCTCGACGCCCAAGAGGGGATCAGCGAGCAGGACGTGAAGATCGCCGGTCTCGCCATGGAGCACGGAACCGCCTGCATCCTCGTCGTGAACAAGTGGGACCTGATCGAGAAGGACAACAGCACCATCGGAACCCACGTCGAGAATATCCGCTACAACTCGAAGTTCCTCGAGTTTGCGCCCATCATTTTTATCTCCGCCCTCTCCGGCCAGCGGGTCACAAAGATCTTCGATCTGGTCGAGCGGGTTTACGCCCAGTACACGAAACGCGTCGAAACGGGCGAACTCAACCGGAAGATCCGTGAAATCATTGAGATGAATCCACCGCCAGGCCGCCGGAGCCGGCCGCACATCTTCAACTACATCACGCAGGTCGCAATCAAGCCGCCGACCTTCGTGCTGTTCGTCAGGAATCCGGACGCCATCCACTTCTCCTACGAACGCTATCTAATCAACCGGATCCGGGAGGCCTTCGGTTTCGCCGAGGTCCCGATCCGCCTTTTCTTCCGGAACAAGGGAGACTAAAGCGACCCGGTTTGGAATGGCGGCATCTAAATTCGCGCCAATCGTCATAGAGCGTATTATTTGCAACAGGAGGCTTTACCAAGGTGGGAAAAAGCAGAAGCGGCTTGGTATTTCCCAGCCGCCTCTGCTTTTTCTTTAAATGTCTGACAGGCTCATGCCTGTTTCCCGTGCAGATAGTCAATCATCGGCTGGGTCACCAGAGGGACGACCTCGCCGATCATGTGGGGCATGAGGTTGTCCATGACCTTGGGCATGAGCGCCGGCATCTGCTCCAGCATGTAGTCGGGCATGGGGACACGGTCGGCCACCCTCTGGAGCATTGTCGGCATGACCTTGGGCATCATCATGGGGAGCAGCCTCGGGAAGAGGATCGGGAACATCGGCTTCATGAGATCGAGCGCGCACGGGATCTTCCCCATGACCCGCATCATAGTCCCCATGCCGAACGGCATGGCACTGATCAGCTCGGGCCACATGGTGGACATCAGGTTCGCAAAACCCTGCGGCGTCATCAGTGCGATCATGGCCTCGAACACGGCCCACTGTCGCTTGACCTCGGGATTGGGGTCCGGGAAGTCGTAGCCCAGTGCGGACGAAGCGAAGCGCGCCAGGTCCACGACCTCCAAAGGCATCTTTTTCTTTTCCGCAGTTACCCGGAGCTGGAATTCGCAGCAGGGGCAGAGAGCCAGCACCGTGCCCGCGCCTGCCTCCAGGGCCTCATTAAGGCGCATCTCTCCGATGTCCGCAGCCACCGGCGGATCCTTGATGAGGGTGAGTACACTGCCGCAGCAGTGGGCCTCCTGGCGATTGTGGTCCATCTCCACGAACTTCACATGGGGGATAGCCCTGATGAGGTCCCGGGGCGGCTCGTAAACGCCTGAGACGCGGCCCATGTGGCACGAGTCGTGCCAGGTCACGGTGACCGGCGCCTTGCCGGTGTCCGGGAAGATGAACTCGCCATTTTTGATCTTCTCCGAAAGGACCTCGCTGTAGTGCCTGGACTTGATATCATAGTCGATGCCGAACTTTTTGGCCCAGACGGGGTAAACATGCCGCCACATCATATCGCATGCCGGGCATGAGGTGATCACGCTTTTGGCGCCCGCATCCGTTACAGCCCGGATGTTCCGGCGCATGATCTCCTCGAACACCTCCCACTTCCCGGCCACCAGCATGGGCGTGCCGCAGCAGTTCTCCTTGTTGCCCACATAGGTGAAGTCCACCCCTGCCGCGTCTAAGAGCCGTACGCTCGCCATGGCGATGTCCTGTTCCACGTAGCTCGCGGTGCAGCCGGCGAAGTAGGCGGCCTTGGCCTTCTTACCGGGGCCGTGCTTTTCTTTCAGATCCTCGGGGAACCACGCCGAACGGTTCTTCCGATAGCCGGCCCAGATGTTCCCCTCCTTCAGGGTGGCCTCGGCCATCATCTCAAAAGGCGGGAACGTCATCTTCTTTTCCTCGTGGATGAGCTTGCCGCGGAGCTTCATCCAGGAGGACTCGATGGGCAGTGCCGCAGAACAGCGGATATTGCAGAGTTCGCACGTCGTGCAGACGAGGAAGGCGTCCACCACCTTCTGGCTCCACTCCTGCTTGCCCTTCATGTACTCCCGCAGCCAGTACCACTTGCCCCGGGGACTCTGGCTCTCCCAGCCCCGGCCGTAGAACTGATCGCACTCGTTCACGCAGTAGCCGCACTGGGAGCAACTGTGAGCATACCAGGCCACGTCCGCGGGGATATCCCGCGAATCCGTCGTCGGCCTCTCTCCCACCTTGGTGAAGACCGCGTTGCCGAAAGGCCTTATGAGCGGTTCGAACAGGCTCCCGAGCATTACGGCCGTCCCGATGAGCCTCCCTCCGAGCACCTTTCCGGGATTCAGGATGCCCTTGGGGTCCACCTGTTTTTTGAATGCCGTGAGCCTGGCAAGGCGGTCCTTTCCGAGCACGTCCTTGGCCTTGGGTGAGAAGTAGAGTCCTGTGGCATAGGCCCGGCCGCCATGCTTCTCCGCAAGTTTCATCATGGAGAGAGAAAGGCCGAAGACAAAGTTGTAGTTGAAGGCCCGCTCGTCGCCGGGGATGAATCCGAGAATCACCACCTCTGGCTTGCCGGAAGGCGAATTCCGGATCATCACACCCTCCTTGACGACCGGCTGCCGGATCGTCTTTTCCACCTTGGTCATAAAATCTCCGAAAGAGGAGAGAGGGATGACCACCTCGGCGGGCACAAGGCTGGGTCCGAGGCGCTTGACCACCATGAGTTTGAAGCGGTGTTTCCATTCGTGATGCGCGATTTTGTCGCTCAGGATCTCGGCCCCGCAGTGCGCGACGATTCGGTTGAGTCCTTCCATGACTTTCTCACGATCTTTTGTACGGAAGGCGAGCGTGGTGATGTAGGATGCGGGGAGAAGCACCCGCTCCTCCGCCGGGTGGCCCATGTGCTCCATGAGCGGCGCCTGGTTCTTCATTTCCGCCATCCGCGGGTTGATGAAGACGAGCGACCAGATGGGGAGGTTCTCCTTGTGCATCGCCTCCATCATCTCTTGCAGATCATGGGGATTCGAGCAGCCGATGGAGACCAGTTCCATCGGCTCATCAGTCTGAACGCGGATGGTGATCTCGCTAATGAGGCCGGTGATGCCTTCCGCCTCGCTGATCATGTCGAGCTCCTTTCCCTCGAACAACCGTATGGCGCCGTCCGGCAGTACGACGCGCGCGGAAAGGACCGTGTCCCGGAACCAGCCCGCTTCATACGATCCGAAACCGGCGCCTCCCTGGGCGAGCCAGCCGCCCACGGTAGTGCCCGGATAGCTCGAGGGGTATGTAAGCAGCGTCATGCCCTCCTTCTTCAGCTCGCGGTCGAGCTTTTCCCATACGATGCCGGGCTGGACCGTTGCGGTCAGCTTCTCTTTGTCCATGGAGAGAATCTTCTTCAGACGGTAGAAATCCACCACAATTCCCTGCTCTACCGGCAGGACCCCGCCGTAGCCCGAAGAGGCCTTGCCTCGCGGGGTGAGCGGAATCCGGTTCCCGGCAGCCCAGGATGTCAGCTTCTGCAACTCCTCTTCGCTTGCCGGCTGCACGACGGCATCCGGGATGGTATTCCCGATGAGGGGTTTGATTAGGCTCGGCATGGCGGCGATATCGTGGCCGTAGAGTATCCGCTCCACATCATCGAACGTCACGCGGTCCTGAAATGTATTTTTTAGATATTTGATCAAGGTATTGTTCAGTTTCGTCATGAAGATTTCTCCTTTTTGGCGACCCGGGCATGTCCGCAACCTTTTTTCTCTCCAGCAAAAGGTAAGGGGTTAATAAGACTGGTGCGGTAGTGAATCATCCCCGCTGCTTAACACTTTTTGATTCAGGGCTTTTCTTCGGGGTGTTGGTGAGAATGGAGATGATTCGTCCTTTTTCCTGGATTTGCTCCGCGAGAACTTCCTTCATTAAATTACATGCCTGGATAATCTTGGGGTTGGCGATGCGGTAATACATGTTGACGCCTTCCCGCCTGGTTAAGATAACCCCTTTTGCTCTCAGAGCCGCCATATGCTGGGAGAGATTGGCTTTGCTCGATCCTGTCCTTTCGATCAACTCGTTTGCCGATGCTTCCCCGTCCTTCAGAATATTGATAATTTCCATTCGTTTGGCATTGGCAAAAATCTTACAGATGTCGGCCTGGAGTTCATATATTTCTTCCATTCATTCCCTCCTGTTGTTTAAGAGTTTCAATAGTTGTAAACTCTAATTAATTGAAACAATGTTGTCAAGTGTTTTTTACGTGTGCGTTGGATAAGGGTAGATTATCTTGGACAATAAACCTTGGTTGGTTGCTGAAAAGAGATTGCGTTCGGCACCCGGGACAACCGGATGAGTGAAACCATTTACTTCCATTGGGCGCCAAGTCCTGTTATATACGCGCCGGAAAATCGATTTCTTGCATGGAGATTCAGGAACCTTGATTTATCTTCGGGACATCAGCCTCTCTTTCGCCGATCGGAAGGTCTTCGAGAAGATCAACTGGACGATCACCGACCGCGGCCGGGTCGGCCTCGTCGGCGACAACGGCGCCGGCAAGACGACGATGCTGCGGGCGATCCTCGGCAGCGTCGATCTCGACGGCGGTTCGATCGAGATCCCCGACCGGAAACGGGTTCGGATCGGCTACCTCTCCCAGGACCTGGTCGAGCTTGAGCCCATCCCCCTGCTGGATTATCTTCGGGAGAAGAGCGGCATCGCCGAACTGGGGGAGGAACTCAAACGCTGCGAGGAGGCCCTCTCCGCCTCCGCCGCCGACGACCCGGACCACGAGAAGCTCCTGAAGGGGTACGAGACCGCCGTCGCCCGCTTCCAGGCGAAGGACGGCTACGCCTTCGAGTCGCAGGCCAAGCAGATGTTAGCCGGCTTCGGGTTCCGGGAGAAGGATTTCACGAAGAACTGCGTCGATTTCTCCGGCGGCTGGAAGATGCGGATCATGCTTGCGGTCATCCTCCTGTCGAAGCCGGACATCATGCTCCTCGACGAGCCGACCAACCACCTCGACACCGAAAGCCTCGAGTGGCTGGAGAGCTGGCTGAAGGACTACCCCGGCACGATCGTCACCATCGCCCACGACCGCGTTTTTCTCGACAAGATCGTCACCGTGATCGCCGAGCTTGCCAACCGGACGATCGCCCTCTACAAGGGGAACTACTCCTACTACCTGGCCGAGAAGGAGCGGCGGCGGAAGGCGCTGAAAAAGGAGATGGAACTCCAGCGGGCGGAGATCAAGCGGATCAAGGAGTTTATCGAGCGGTTCCGCTACAAGGCGACTAAATCCAGCCAGGTCCAGAGCCGCGTGAAGATGCTGGAGAAGTTCGACCTCCTCCAGGAGGAGGGGAGCGGAAAAACCGTCACAATCCGCTTCCCGGAAAGCCCCCGGAGCGGCAAGGAGGTCGTCTCGGTCCGCCGTCTCGCCAAATCCTACGGGGATCTCACCGTTTTTCACGACCTCAACTTCACGCTCTACCGCGGGGAAAAGGCGGCCGTCGTCGGGGTAAACGGCGCGGGGAAATCGACCCTTTCGCGGATCCTGAGCAGCGACGAGACGCCGACGGCAGGCGAGGTCGCCTGCGGCCTCAACGTAAAGATGGCCTTCTTCTCCCAAGAGAGCGCCCAGAACCTGAACTACCAGCGGACCATCTGGGAGGAGGTCAGTGCCGCCGGCACGCGCAGCAACGACCAGGAGCGGCGGAACCTTCTCGGCGCCTTCCTCTTCTCCGGCGACGACGTCTATAAGCCTATCTCCGTCCTCTCCGGCGGCGAGAAGTCGCGGCTCGCCCTGTTGAAGATCCTCCTGACAAACACGAATCTGCTGATCCTCGACGAGCCGACGAACCACCTCGATCTGAAGACGCGCGAGATCTTCCAGAACGCACTCCTCCGCTACCAGGGGACGATCCTGATCGTCTCCCACGACCGCTATTTTCTCGACTGCCTGGTCGGCCGGGTCTTCGAGCTGCGGGACGGCGTCTGCCACGAATATCGGGGCAATTATTCCTACTTCATCGAGAAGCGGCGGGAGGAGCAAAACTCGGCTTCGGTCTCTCCCTCCCCTTCGGCGACCCCGTCATCGGCTGCGTCCGGTTCGCCTGCGGGATCGGCGGGCGCCGCAACGCCGCCAACCGGAGCTGAGGCCAAGGCCGGTTTGTCGCGAATGGCAGAGGCGGCCACGGCCGACCGATCCGCAACGGATGGCGAAACTTCCTTGAAGAACAGGGGCGCCACGAAGGCCGGGGACTGGATCGGAGAAAAAAGGGACGGAGGGAGTCGCAAGCCCGTTGACGGGGATGGGCGGCCCCCCGCGGGCGGGGATGGCCTCAAGACCAGCGCTACCGGCAGGAAGCCGGAGGAGCGGAGCCGAAAGACGAAGGAGGAAAAAAGGCAGGAGGCCGAGGAGCGCAACCGGATCTCGCGGGCGACCTCGTCCCTCCGGGAGAAGCTGGCCGCGACCGAAGAGCGGATCGCCGCCCTGGAAACCAGGCAGAAGGAGGCCGAGCAGATCCTCTGCGAACCAGAGATCTACAAGGAGCCGGAGCGGATCAAGCCTCTCAACCAGGAACTCAAGGCGATCGCGGCGGAGCTGGAAGATCTCTACTACCAATGGAACGACATGACCCTCCGTCTGGAGGCGCTAGAAGGCTCGCTCCGGGGGTGAGTGCACCGCCGTTGTCTGCACCGGAATGTGGAGATCATCAATCGGTCCCGAAAAGGAGAGACGTCTTTTGACGGCGTCGATTCTTTTTACGAGGATATCGCTCGTAGCCGGCCCGGGATCCTGATGCTTCATTTTGGCATAGACGACGCCTATGCCGCCGTTTATCGCTCGAGGTAATTGCAAAACTCCCCATTCTGTCATTCCCGCAACGATTCTGAGCGGGAATCTGGTTCTAACGGCTTGAAAAACCATATTCCCGATAGAGGCATTCGGGAATGACAAATGGTTTTGCAATTAC
>Ga0100400_1003840_pt1 | contig 10097 bp, 10 predicted proteins | sample CryGeymeta201524_FD_80420 | JGI IMG/M metagenome (GOLD analysis project Ga0100400, IMG submission 80420) | Groundwater microbial communities from Crystal Geyser aquifers in Utah, USA - Crystal Geyser metaG 2015-24 | ecosystem: Environmental > Aquatic > Deep subsurface > Groundwater | place: USA... | reverse complement strand
CTCGGCGATGATGCCCGCGAATGCTTCAAGCGGGCGATGATCGGAAACGATGTAGGCACGGCCGTTGGCTGGCAGTGTCGCATGGGCACATGCCAGCAACGCATCAACGACATTCTCCACATGCACGTAGTTCGCCGTTGCGCCACGCGGCCCGATGAAAAAGAACAAGCCCTTGTCGATCATGCGGATCAGCTGGAACAGCGACTGGTTGGGCATGTCGGCGCCATAGACGTTGGATGGCCGCAACAGAACGCAGGACAGTTTTTCTGCCGCTGCAAGCACCAGCGCGTCCGCTGCCGCCTTGCTTCGTTCGTAGGCATTGCCCGGTCGGATGTCGGCATCCTCGCGCACTTCGCCGTGACGCACGGCACCGTAGATGCCGGTGCTGCTCAGTTGCACCCAGCGCCCGATCTCGCCGGTCGCCGCCTGCAGCAGGTTGGCCGTGCCTGCCACGTTGGTTTTTTCCATCGCGGCGGCATCGCGCAGTTCGGCAGCGCAGTGGTACAGCACGTCAGCCCCCTGCACGAAGCCGCGTAATGTTTCCGATGCAGAGAGATCGCCGATGAAAATCTCTGCACCCGGTATCGATTCAAGCGGTTTTTTTCTGGTCAGGTGGCGCACGCGGTCACCCAGCGCAACATGCCGCGCCAGCAGATGCCGGCCGATGAATCCGGTGCCGCCGGTGATCGCGATGTTCATGTTCTATCCCTATCCAAGCGCCGCATCGCAACTATTATCAAACGCCGCACGTACTTGATCAAAGAATACGCAAGAAAACCCAGAGTCAGCGGCAGACCCACCAAACCATCTTTATATATTTGCCAATAGGCACCCAGTTCGCCCAGCTCCATTTTCCACAATTGTGCGCTTAACCCATCCTCGCCATAGTCAGCCTTAAATGTTGCGGCCAGCGGGGCGTTAATGAAGGCTGCAGGCACTCCTGAAAGAATGATTTGCAACCAGAGTAAATAATCCTCGATATAGCGCTTGCCCTCCTTAAACCTGAAAGGCAGTTTGCTTTTAAGCATTACTGTCAGCGTGCCGAATGGATTGGAAAGCAACGCACTGAAGTTGGACACAGCAGATACCTGAAAGCTGCACAAAGGCTCTGCCCAATCAGCAGTATCCCCATCAAGCAACACATGGGCATGCCCGACCAGACCGTATTCCGGGTTCCGCATCATGCAACCCAGCTGAACCTCGATTTTCTTGGGATGCCAAGCATCATCCGCATCCAGAAATGCAATGTAGGGCTGCCTCGCCGCATCCCATCCGGCATTGCGTGCGCCTGCTGCGCCTTTATTCTCCTTGAGTGCAATGACCTTCACATAGGCTGAATGCTGCTCTTCAATAGAGCGCAATACTTTCAGCGTGCCATCGCCACTCGCATCCTCTACCAATATAACTTCCGCCGGCTTTTGGGTCTGATGAACGATGGAGTCTATTGCCCGCCAGATGGTTGCAGAACAACGAAAGCAGGGAATGATTACAGTTATCGGCGCGTCACTGGCAACTTTTTGGTCAGGCATCGCCATTTATGAACGCTCGCTTGTCTTGCCAAATAGCAGCTTGGTTAGCTCCCCGACACTGATTAATCGCAGATATACCTTTACCAAAATGGCCTTCAATTTTTCGACGAAAGTAAGTTTCTCTGTGCGAAAAGCCCTATATATTGAAAAGACAGGAGGGGAAAGCGTTACAAAATATAGTGCCGCTATCGCCACGTATCCTTTCTTACTTGCCATATCATATGCGCCGCCAACGATTCTTTTATTCTTGGCCAACAACTCCTGAAATGATCGCGCCGGATGTTGTACGCGAACCAAACTGGAAAAAATGATTGAAAACCCGGCATGCTGTGCCCTGTAACCCCATTCAGCATCGCCACCCGACTTTAGTGAGGCATCAAAACCGCCCACGGCCTCGATCACTTCTTTTCTTGTGAACATATTGGCTGTAATGGCCGCACCATTCTTCACGAATTCCGTCTGCTCCAAGGCAAACAAAGATTCATAAGGCAGCGCAATGTCCGGGCTATTCCCCTCTACGCTGAACACCTGCACCTCACCGCCGATACGTGAAATTGATTCGTCACTCAGAAATATCTTTACGGCACTCTCAATCCACTGCTTGTCTGGCAGACAATCCGAGTCGGTAAAAGCCACAATGTCGCCTCTCACCACCTTGAGCGCCTTGTTTCTTGCGGCGTATGAACCATGCCCGTCTTCCTCGATCAGGATACAGTTTTCGGGACATTGCAAATCTGCAGGCGGCCGGTCTTCAGGGTCATTATTGACCACGACGATTTCAAAGCCCCTTTGAGGATATGTTTGCTGACTCAAGCAGTTCAAACACAACTGCAGCCGCGGCCAGTCACGAAAGGTGGGCACGATGACCGAAATAAATGGTTTTTCAGATTTTTGCAATTCTCAAGACCTGGGATCGGCTGAATAACATATACGCGGCAGCCTCGAGAGTTTTGGGGAACGAATACATACCCTCGCAACACCGGTGCTGTACGTTATGGCTTTCTGGCTTTAACGAAATAACCCGCCGTTTCTCCTTCGCACGACCAATATTTATCAAGCCAGGGGGCAATACGCTGATCAATCTGCCAAATCACAAACATCACCGCAGACAGGATCTTTCGCACCGGCCAGGGCCCCCGAATCAGCCGAGCCGATTGATAGTTAAACTTAAGCACCCACATTGCCCAGAATCCCGTCTGCGGAAATACTTCCACCTCCGCGAATCCCGCTTTTCCAAACATGTATTCCAATCCGTGGCGAGTATAGCGGTAATAATCATAGGGAGCTTCATGCACCCACCACATGAACGGCACTTGCAATACAATGCACCCACCAGGCTTAAGAATACGAAAGGCCTCATTGAGCATAGTTTGTGGTTCACACAAATGTTCCAGGACGGAAAGCGAAACAACTGAATCAGCAGCCTGATCCGCAATCGGCAAAGCCTCATTCAGATCGGCGACAATATCAGCCCTTAACTCATGTTGCGTTCCAGACCAATCCACCCCGATATAACGATTTGCATACTGCAGAAACCAGTTCTTGTATGGCATCTCGCCACAACCGAGATCGTACATAACACCTTTAAAGTTGGGCGATAGCATCTGCAAGAAGTAATCACCAGAATCATAGATGAGCCAGTTGTACGCTTTACGGTTAGCGTGGTGATGACTAATAGCTTTGTGCATCACCGGCCCTTTTGCATTCGATTGAGCTCGCATCTATTTACCCAATTGCGATATTGCTTTTACGTGTTTTATACCCTGCGCACGCGACCATATATTCAACAGAATTTCCTTATTCTTGAGCACGTCATCGCGGCTGAGTGGCGTGTCCAAATCCTGGATCGTCATGCCATCAATAAATGGGGAAAGTTTTACGCCCATGCGTGTGTAGTACCTATAAATCGGGTTCTCCGGTCGGAGGAATACTCTGCCGCCGCGAAGCAACGCAGAGCTTATATTGCCCATAGCCTGCTGCCGAATATGATTCATGACCAGATTACCGCAACCAGATACCGCCTGGTTGTATTCAGCCAGCGGCATGAAACTTATAAGAGGCACAAAAGATTCGCCAAGAATATCTGCGCCAACCTTCAAAATCTTCTCTTTATATTTCATATCACCATAGCTGAGCGGCACGACAACCTTTCTGCCCACCATACCCAGTTTACTCAAGACCCGCATTGCCTCAATATGATTATTGGACGCGGTCGCGGAATTGCCCAATAAGATGTCACGACCCGACAAGTCCTGCAGATTATCACCGCGAAGAAATATATCTTCTGCGCTGTAGTAATTCAACGGCAAAAACTGCGCCCCAAAATTGGGAGCCCCGCGCTGCAGAACCTCGAATTCATCCGGAACACAGCAAGAAAAATAGTTAACTCTCTCAATTAACTTACTATTTATATATTGCCCCGCAATTCTGGAAATGATCGCATTCAGCAACTTTTTTGGAAATTGCTTAACAAATACTCGTTTCAATGACCCGTCCCCGCCCATCAGAGTACTGGTCTCTGGCAAGATGAGTTGCATACCCTTAGCCTGCAGGATGCTGTAGTAATCTGCACCCCATCCCCGCCATAACACAGGCGTATTTTTCGGAAGTTGCAGCAGCACCAATAATTGCTCCAGGCTCGTCAGAAAAAACGAATGGAAGATTATGCTATCTGCTTTCTGAATATCCAGCTTGAAGGCTTCTGACCAAAAATAGTCCCTGCCAACAACTTGTTGCCTATCTGACAGCGCAGCGAAAGATTGGGTTGGCTTGTCTGTATACACACGCCACAGGCTCTCACCGGGTACCGCCTCCTCAAAAATATCCAGCAGGAAAGGCACAAATTTATCGTCGGGCGATATATTCAGTATCATGTGTCCACAGCTCTTTTTGTGATATTGCTGCCAGCTTGTCTCAACGTGATTTTCTTGCCAACACCAGCCTCATCCATTCCGCAGTACGTTCGATACCTTCACGCATGGACACAGATGGCGCCCATTTCAATTCCGCACGTGCCAAGTCGTTGCTTAGGATGCTCACAGGCACATCAAAGGCGCGCGCGGGATGGTAGACCCGCTCTATGGATTTACCCAATACACCCTCAAGCATGTCTAGTAGATTATTCAAGCTCACCCCCGCCCCTGAACTGATGTTAAAAACACCTTTCTGACCGGTATATTCTGCCGCCAGAATAGCTGCCTCTGCCACATCGCGGATATGAATATAATCCCGCGTCACGCTACCATCACCCCATATATCGATTGGCTTTCCAGTTAATCCCCTATGAAGAAACACCCCGACAGCGCCCTGCCCTGTTTTAACACGCTGCCGCTCACCATAAGGATTGGCAACTCTCAGAACAATTGCTTTTATGCCATGCATGCGCTCATACAAGTGCAGGTATTTTTCGATAGTCAACTTGGTAATCCCATACGAAACCACTGGTTCGGTAGGGTGTGTTTCATCAATTGGTATACATTGCGGCATGCCATAAACCGTGCCGCCAGATGAGATAAAAATAATTTTTCCCACACTGTGAGTCACCATTGTGTTGAGCAACTGCAGCGTCCCCACCACATTGCTTTGCACATCGTAAATTGGGTCGTCGTTGGAGCTCTTCGGAAGGGTGGTGGAAACCAGATGAAAGACAATATCGACGCCTTCAACAGCACGGCTCACATCATATGTGCTCAAGAAATCACCAGTGATCCATTCTACTTGCTCGCCATCTTTGAATCTTCTATAAGGTTCAACACGGGGCCGTTCGAAAATTCGTACAGCGTGACCACTCTGCAACAATCGATCAGCAATCGCCGATCCGATAAAGCCGCCACCGCCAAAAATCACACATTTCATGCTATTCAATCTCTCAAGTGCGTTCGCTTACTCATTTATCCAGCCGATGTTTGTCAGGGCACGAAACCACTCAAGCGACATACATCAATGTATATGTCATAATTTTAACGCTTACTATTCGCGCACTCTAGCACATTAGTATTTTCAATCTGTTAGCCACTAATACCTGTTCAAAATGAAAACACTGAAGCGATGCGTCAAGTCCATTTTTAATACGGCCGGTTTTGAATTAAGAAGGACATCTTCATCAGCCGGGCCGCAGGATAAAATGCCCGTAGAGCTGAGCATAGAAGAACAAGAAATCGTGTCCTATGTGATTGGCAACCACCTCTCAATGACGTCACATGAAAGACTATGGACGACCATAATGGCCTGCAAACACGCAGTCAGTCGGAACATAAGCGGCGATTTTGTTGAGTGTGGCGTGTGGCGTGGCGGCAACGCCATTCTGGCCGCTGCACTTTTTAAACTCTATAAATCCCCCAAGCGCGTATACCTCTTCGACACCTATGAAGGCATGACCGCCCCAACCGACAAAGACAGGCAAGCAACCGACAACACGCTTGCGATGGGCAAATATCAGGAAAACAGAAAGGAAACACACAACGAATGGTGCTTCGCTTCGATAGAGGATGTCCAGGAAAACTTCAAGAAAGCCGGCCTCTTGGATGACAGCATCAGCTTTATTAAAGGTGATGTTTTACAAACTCTGTCCATTGAGGAGAATCTGCCGCAAGAAGTGTCCGTGCTTCGATTGGATACAGACTGGTATGAATCGACAAAGAAGGAGTTGGAGATTTTATATCCAAAATTAAGTATCGGTGGCGCACTTATAATTGATGACTATGGACATTGGGCAGGAGCAAAGCAAGCTACGGATGAGTATTTTTCCATTCATGGCAAGCGCCCTTTCCTGCAATACACTGACTACACTGGACGGGTTGGAGTCAAATTTGACTAGCACACCATTATTGCCAATGCGGTAGGGAGAAAAAGCGGCGACTCAAATCGGAACTCAAGCGCGTCACCAAGGTACGCTACATCCTAAAAAGAGCTGCGGTGAATTCAACCGGCAATGCATGCCGGCGTTTCATTACCATAACTTCACACACGTTTATTTGGGCGTTGTCGTAGTTGTTTTACTCTATCAAGCAGACCACGCCTTTCAAGATATGCGACCAAGGCAAGTTTGGGAATCAAGTACCATTGTTTCCAACTGCGGAAAAATTCACGCCAAAGTAACCACAATATCCGCCTTCGTGTAACCTGCGAATCCAGCCCCAACAATGATTCGGCAAAGGAACGCTGTTCAGTTGTCACACTATCCACGGGCAACCTGAATAACGCCTCGGCTTCTTTTGCATACACCTCGTGGAATTCATCCCAGTATTGTGGCGCCTCGCCATCGGGTAAGCACGGATTGGAAATATTGAATAACTTTGGTCGCTCCCCTAAGAAAAAATACGGGATTCCAAGCTCTATGCAATAAGCAACGTGTGAACCCCACCCTTGGGAAGTCGCATAGGAATAACTTCTCACCATACTGTAAAAGCGATCGACAAAGTCGGCTGAATATATGCTACCTGCCGTGACAATGGGGAATCCGTATTGCCTAAGTTTTTTGTGTGTGCCTGCCTTGATGTCATGCATATGAAGGCATAGGACTATAGGGTGATACTTGCTGGGTAATTCTCTAAGTTGTTTGAAGTACTCTTCAGTATCGTGCCCTACCCACTCCACAGTGGGGGTGCTGTGAGTATAAAAAACTATCGTACCCCTAGGCGATTTTGATCTAGCTATACCCCTCATCCGCCTGTAGGGTACCCACGGATGGGCAATCCGCACCACCTTCTTGCCAACATATTCTTTGTACCGCTGCTCTTTCAAAGGATGCCATGTGAAATATATCTTTGCCGTACTCTCAAAATCACGCGGAAACAGCTGAGATAGCAGTCCCACGCCATGATCTGCCTCTACAAACAAAGGCAACACTTTCGGATACCCAACCCAAGTACGAAAGGCTTTCCCAAAACTATACATTTCAGAAGTCCAATAGACCCATTGGGCGCGGCTATTTGCTTGAGATTCGCATGCGAGCTCCAAATCGGCATCAGTCATTCCAATGTCCAATTGAGCTGATGCAATTTTATCTGCATACAATTTTCTATCAGTGTCTGTTTTCATAGGCCACTGTCTGATTTACTTGTGTTGCCCACACCCATCTTGGACACCTGCTGGGGTGGATAACTCAAACTTACCCGGAGCGGCTTCAGTCCGAGGTTATCTCTCACCCACAATGCCTGACGAGTGCTGTCCTTCCCGCCACCAACTCCAATGATGCAATCAAATTGCTGGCCCGGTGCACGCTTGATGGATTTATTCAGGCCAAGCAGAATCTCATAGCGCTCTTGCCAGTCAATCGATTTGGATTGTATGAAATAGTGACAGGCGGGACAAAGCCCTTCTTCCGTAAAGAGCGTGTTGTGCCTGATGTCCGGCTGCAGGCACAATTTGCAGTATTTCATCTAACAATCACCTGGCTTTTGAGCATTGAATCTCTCAAAAGACGATGCCACAACAACATGGCTTGAGCGCAGCAAGGGAACCCCCCCCAATACGGGATAAGCCGTCCCAGTATCGGGTGAATAATATCCGCCGGGACAGGCGACGAGTGCCGCGTGCGTCAAGGGGCAACGCCATTGGATGGTGGAACATTCCTGTGGGTCCACAGCAGCCTTTTCGATAAGCACCAAACCGCTGGGATTCAACGGGTTCACACAATAATCAAGCAAACGATAGCCTCGAACTGTAGCCCCCAGCCTCTCGGCCGTCTTCTTGAGATCGCGAACATATCCATGCTCCCGCATTCTCGCCTGCGCTTCCGAACCGGCCAATTCATATACGGGCTCAACCAGCACTACTGCCCGGCGCGCGACACGCATCAATTCTCTGAGGGCAGCTTCTTCGCGCCCCCCGTTTGGCTCAAGTGAATGCGCGGTGTACACCACATCGACGCTCGAATCTTCCAATGGAATCTCGAAAAGATCGGCAACAAACAATTCTGCCGAAACCTCATTCTCTGCCAGCCAGGATAATCCGTGGGCACAGCGCGACCAGCTGATATCGAAACCAAAGGAATTTTTCGGCGGATTGTCCAGCCGCTTTACCACACCCGCAAGCGTTGTAGCTTCACCGCACCCCACTTCAAGAATCGTGCTTTGCCTGGTGACATACGGATTCAGTATACCCGCCAACTGGCCACACCAGCGTGCACGGGCTGCCGGGTCGGCTTTCGCACCGGCAATATACGTTCCGGCCTGCAAGTCATAAGCAATCAGTGTTGAAATGGGCGAATTGCCAAGCACCCCCGAATTTTTCCGGGCATATTCCATGGCATTGGCACCCCGTGCATATGCGGCGCGCATACCGATCATCAAACGTCCCAGCTCGGTTACATCGTCGTGACTCAGATTATCAGGTTCAGTGTTCATCAATTTTCTCTCGGCTTCATTCATCATGTTTCACGCCAACAAACTCCAGTCCAAAGCCGTGCCGCGCGCCACATCACGCTTTACGCTCTTACCCAGCAACTGTTCCAGATACTTCGGCGGCAAGCCTAGGCCAGGCCGTATCGCACGCACATTTTTTTCTGTCAGCACGTCTCCTGTTTTCAGGTCTTGTACCACATACAGCGAACGGCGGAACTGAAGAGACTTCTTCTCGGCTGCAGACGACCCATAACTCACCTTGCCCAGCGCTTGCCATGCACGTTCGCTTTCAACGACCAGCGCGGCCATCTCGGCAGGCTCCATCGAGAATGCACTATCCACCCCGCCGTCGGCACGGTTCAGCGTGAAATGTTTTTCGACCACCGTTGCCCCGAGTGCGACACTCGCAACAGAAACACCGACACCCATGGTGTGATCTGACAAACCGACTTCGCAGTCGAACAATTCGCGCAGGTGAGGGATGGTCAGGATATTGGTGTTCTCCGCCGTCGCCGGGTAGGTGCTGGTGCATTTCAGCAAAATCAGATCCTTGCACCCCGCCTCGCGGGCGGCGCGCACCGTCTCGTCCAGTTCCGCGATGCTCGCCATGCCGGTGGAAATGATCATCGGCTTGCCCGTCGCCGCCACCTTGCGTATCAGCGGAATATCGGTATTCTCGAACGAAGCGATCTTGTAGCAGGGAACATCCAGACTCTCGAGGAAATCGACCGCCGTATCATCGAACGGCGTGGAGAACCCGATCATCCCCAGCTCGCGGCAGCGTTCGAAGATCGGCTTGTGCCAGTCCCACGGCGTGTAGGCTTCGCCGTAGAGCTTGTAGAGCGACGTGCCGACCCACAGACTGCTCGGGTCGCCAATATGAAACTCGCGCTCATCCAGATCCAGCGTCATGGTGTCTGGGGTGTATGTCTGTATCTTCAGGGCATGTGCACCTGTCTTGGCTGCGGCCTCGACGATCTCTATTGCGCGATCCAGCGACTGGTTGTGGTTGCCGGACATTTCGGCGATGACGAATGGGGCGTGACCCACGCCGATTTCACGGTTTTCGATTTTGACTGACATCATTTAATTCCCAAATAACCTTTTCTCAAAAGCAGGCCGATCATCTGCCCAGCTTGATGCGAATTTAGCAAGGCACACAATATCTTCGTACCCTTCATTCTTTTTGTAGTGCTCGACAAATCGCCCCTCTTGTACAAATCCG
>Ga0100400_1003838_pt1 | contig 10100 bp, 8 predicted proteins | sample CryGeymeta201524_FD_80420 | JGI IMG/M metagenome (GOLD analysis project Ga0100400, IMG submission 80420) | Groundwater microbial communities from Crystal Geyser aquifers in Utah, USA - Crystal Geyser metaG 2015-24 | ecosystem: Environmental > Aquatic > Deep subsurface > Groundwater | place: USA... | reverse complement strand
TATTTTGAGGAATAAGAAGCAAACTGCACGATAGGTATTAAAAGTGATAGTACAGCTATGAAAACCAGCAGATAAAACACTATCTTAGAAGGCTTTAATCCGTTGTAATCCATGCTCTTCTTCAGTGGATTTATATTGAGTTCCATCATATTATTTGACCTCCACGGTAAATGCAAAGAGGAAATAAGGTCCTTCTTTTGTTATGTCAGTACATTGAGACTCAAAATTTTTTCTGAAATTCAGAGCTTTATCCATATCCCTTGTTCTGACCTGTGCAGTTACCGATTTTTCAGCAATATCAAAAGAAATCGGCTCCAGGCCATCTTTGATAAGGCTGTCAATAATAGAATCGATTGTCAGAGAGACTTTTGCATTCTTCTCGTAATCTATGAATGCAGCATAATCATTTAAAGTCTGAGTATAGGCCGCAACACTGCTCTGAGTCCCCTGGGGAACTGTCATATTTACAAGGCTCTTGACGTAAGGAACAGCCATCAAATGGAAAAGACTGCCAATAATTAAACACAAAGAAATAACAGCAAGTCCCTTAAGGATGGAAGGCATAAACTCTGGATCTTCATTAAATATCACTTTACCGCCTCGAGTTACTTTTGTTCCAATAACCGGTAATATCAGGTCTTTTGCAAGTATCCCCGCATAAATAAAATCGTTCAAAGAGTAGTTGCCTGTATTGGGCGTTATAATGCTTATTCCAAGCGATGATTCAAGAGTATCTAAATCAGATTGCTTCCCGTCAAACTGATTTAAAAATACAAGAGATGTGACAGGATTGCCGGAAGCAATCACTTCCCTTATTGCTTCTCCAAGCATTCCCTTATCAATCTTTCGCATGGTTAATAGTTTGTTCTTGTTCACTACGAATAGATAATACAAATTAGAATCAACATAAATTACTCCTCTAATGGCATCTTTAGACGTATCCTTTATATACCCCCTGAGAGCAGTTATGGCAACAGCTTCGGCATATTCTGAACCAACTTCTTTCGAGTCAGAAAGTACATTCATATAAATAGTTCCATCTTCTGCTTTTACTCCGTATTTTGCCGGTTCATCGCATGAAAGGGTGAACTTTTTTGCAACGAAAACAACGTCTTTCCCTTTTAAATCCATCTTTGGCGATACTGTTTTTTCTGCAACCTCAAAGCCGCCTTCGCCTTCGATAAAAACATTCTTTTTCACTTCTTGCCTCCTTCTTTAAAGTATTTACTTTTTTTTAATGTGACTCTATATTGTACTGGCACTCTTATTTCTCCTTTTTTGTTAGTTGTAATCTTATTTATGATCTTATATGCTTGAACAGGATAGACATGAAATTTAACCTTACCGGTTATAATCACGTCTTTTCCATCTTCATAAAGCGTTGTAAGAAGATAATCAAATAAAAAATCAACAATTAACTTTGAATCCTTTAAGGTAATATTAAATTCTTCCGATATTTTCTGTACCATGTTTGCGGTAGATATTATTCTCTTATTTTGCATCTTTATTCCCCTTTGCAATTTTCAGAAACGATTTTATTTCTGATTTTATGTCTGCAGTGCTTTTGACTGTAGATTTATTTGTTTGAGTTTCTACTGAAGCATCATCATATTTTGTTCTTACCCCAGCGATAAAATACAAGTATAGTATTGAACGAATAATAGTTGCACGCTCCATTAAAGGAATTTTTTGTATAGAATCTATTAGATCTTTGTCACGTTCCCTATCAAGTTTAGCCTCTAAATGATACTTTTTATCTTTTTTATTGATTTTAACTATGTTTCTTTTCTTACCCACAGAAATTACTCCTGACTGGAAGAGAACCCATCAATAAAGAAGCCTAAAGCGTTATCAAATACAGGGTCACGTGAATATATAAACATATCTCCATTAAATTCATTTTTTAAAATTTTTGCAAAAAGCTTAGAGCCTCCGCCAGTGAAGACAACCTTTAACTTACTTCCCAACTGGTTGGCTTGCAATTTAGCAACCTCAATTGAATCCCGGAGGTACTTTTTTAAATCTTTCCACGTCGCATCAACAAGTTTTTCTTTGAGCTCAGTAACATCTATGTCCTCATTTCCGATTATAATTCTCGGACTATCGTTCATGAGAACTGCCTTATTTATTATTTGTGGAGGAAGCGGTATTCCGTAAAGATTGGTAATTTTATTTCTTAGACTTTCGATAATATTCATAGTACCAAACTCAAAAGCGCTTTCAGACCTTCCCTCGTCATATCTTCCATTAGCAAAGAAGATAAAGTTTGTAGTATAGGTACCAATATCGAGAACAGCCATAGAACTATTTGAGAAATTTTCATTAACCCCAACGATGTTGCCATTTTCATCAAATTTCATATTCAAAGATAAAAAAGCTCCAAATCCTTGCTCGAGAATATTTGCTTTAGCAACATTAATATGAATATTTTTGCTATTTTCCCCTTTGTCATCAAACCAACACACTTTATAGTCATGCAAGCCAGAGAGGATAGGCGTAAGATCCGTTTTCATAAGACTGATTGTTGATTTTGGCGCGCCAAAGGTAAGGCATAAATCAACAGAAGCGAAATCTTTTTCTTGCAAAAACATTGCAATAGAGCCAAGTGCCATCACTTCATAATCTATATAGTCTCGTTTTGAAATTGATTTTTCTAACCTATTTTTTAGAGAGCCAGCGTTTTCTCCTAATTGAACATCTGCTCCATCAATGTTGAGCCAATATTTCTTGGTAATATTCCCTGTTTTTTGAAGAGAACCAGGAAAGACAATTCGACCAACCTTCTCTCTCTTAATTGCATATGGGAAGAGGATTTTATTTCTGGAGTTCAGATCATCTCCAATGATAATCTTCACTTGTCCATAGCCTACATCTATTCCTGCATACATTTTTGCCATAAAACCTCCTTTACTCTTTTGTATTCGTTACTCTTTTTTGCGAATATTTTTTCTCTTATGCTTATATAAATATTTCACTTTTTTGAAAGTGACAATTTACCCATTTTATAAATATCTATTTTGAGGATTACGCTATAAATTACGGTTTCGCCAAAATAACCATTTTGAGAATACCTATTTTTAGGTTTGAAACGCGCATTCAAAAAAATTTTGAGAGAGTGAAAATTTTTTTGTCCTTGATAGCCTCATTTTAACCATTTTGTAAATACCTAAAATTGGAAAACCGTAATTTTTTCAGATAAATTCCAACAAACACATATTACATAAAGGTTATTTTGCATTTTAGAATCCACTGAAAAGGATCGTGGATTACAAAAGATGAAGAAAAGAGCATGGGGAGAATCAAAAATTCTCCCCATGAAATTCTTTTAAACAACTGGCTCATAGAGATGGGTATCGGAATCTGGAGCTGGCATCTGAACCAGCGCATCGACCTTGTCAAAAAGCTTATCTATAAGGACAAGGTTCTTCCGAATCTTCTCAACATTGCCATTTGCCCATAGCGCCACATAAGGCACGGAATACTGAGAAGTGTCAAATCCGTACTTGTCCATGAACATGTAGGCAACGGATTCAGCAATAACCTCTGCTTCATCCCTTTTGGGCGTCTCTTTGCCCACAGTAGCGGAGTAATGGAAGAAGTGCGTCAGCTGGTGTGCCAGGCTCTTGACCTGCATTGCAATAGAATTGTCAGCATTGATTTCGATTCTGCACTTAGCAACATCAGGATCGGGATAGAAAGTACCGCTCCTCGACATCTGATGCCCAAGAAAGACAACAGGAATTGGAGAGTGTTCTACAAGAACTTCCTTCAACACTTCTGCAGGGAGCTTTAACAAGGGTTCATCTTCCACATTTGCTGGAGCGGCTATATCTTTCCCCTCGGTCTGAGAAAGATCAAACACCTGTGCAAGTTTAAACCCCATGAGTACTTCTTCTGTAACCTCTACTTCTTCTTCAATCCCGTCTTCATCGACCTTTTTCACTTTTTTCACTTCCTTCTTCTTGATAGGAGCCAGGATAGTGATTCCACGCTCGCCTTTCTTGATGGTTCTTCCAAAATCCTTCCACCTGTAGAAGCCTGCAACAGTAGTTGCAAATGGCCTCTGTGCAAGGATAAGGATTGCGTTCAGAAAGGAGTAACCGTAACTGTGAGCTCTGAGGCTCAACGCCCTTTTAAATGACTCATCGTTGAGCAGTACGCCTGCATCTCTAATGAGTTTTTCTTCGACTTCTTTTTTCATGTTAACCTCCCATATTTATTTAAGAAGGTTATAGAAAATTTATGATTTTTTTTGAAAAACATTCAATCCCACTTCGGTCTGTGATAATGCTTGTTATAGGGAAGCATATCAGCAAGTTCTTTCGTTGTCAAAACAATAATCGGATAAGAAACGAATTTTCTATCTGGAGCTTCATTTAGTCTCAGCTCGAGTGCTTTCTTTTTTCTATCATCTGGCGAAATAAAAAGAAGGGCGTAATCATTTATATCCATATTTACTCCAAAGAAACCTCTCTTATGCTCATAGCTCTCCAGTTTATCGTTGATGCGATCAACTCCACGATTTCCAGTCTCAACTTCCATAAAAATTGTTGCTTCTTTCTTTATTGAACCTTTGAGAGGACGAAGTCCTGGCAGGTAATCGAAATCAAATTTGCAGTACAGGTCAGGGACCGGAATACCTCTCATTTCTTCTCCTAACTGTTTGATTGCAACGTTTGTCGTATAGCCAACCCCATATTTATGCTGCAACTTTTCCTGCCCTTCTTTCTTAATTGTATATAATAGAGATTTCCACTTATCTTCATCGCCAACAAATCTCTCTTCTCCACCTTTTTCCCTTACAATGTCATGCCTGAAAAAGTAAGCAAGAAGCTCTGAGATCAGGAACTTATGTTCCGAAAATGGACGTGCCGCAAGCTCTTTCCACCCAAACTTTTTTCGCTTAATGCCAAGCTTTTGGTACCCCCGTGAACTCAGAGTATAAAAATTTGTGGGCATTTTACCACTAAAGGGATAATCAAACACAATTCTTTTAACGAGCTTAAACTGAGTGAGCATTATTTGCATATATGCACGCATTATAGAAGTTTTAGTATAACCTGTTGCTGCCGCAAGAAGCTTGGGCGTTGCAAATCCCGCAAGCCCAAGAAACCACAAAATTTCCATCTGGCCAGCAAGAAGCTTGCCGTTAAGAACATCTTTACTGGTAAAATGACCTGATGTTTTTGTTTTGCCTAGATACATCCCATCATCTCCTTAATACTTAATATGATTCTATAAAAATAAAATACTGTGAAAATATGATTTCTTATAAAAGGAAATCTTACAAGTTCGAAAGGGAAAAAAGAACAAAAATATAAAAATATTTTTTTAAAAAGTAAAAGGAGGTAAGAATAGCGAAAAAAAATAAAATTATCGAATGAATTTTTAGCAATTATGCCAGATAATATAGTTTTTAACGCAGTTTTAGCGCATATTAGTTTTTCAGAGATTTTCATAATTTTTTCGCCTCACACTTTTTTACAATATGCTCTCTTTGCCATTTTAACAAACAATATGTAAATTACATGAAATTTTCAAATTTTAGCAAGTATCCTTTAATTATCAATTTCATACACATTAAATTGCAAAAATAAAAAATTGCCAACAAACATATGCTGCATAACACTTTATTTATGTTTGAAACTATTGCTTATGGACAGTGAGAATACGATGCTCCCCACTGTTCTGGATTTTGAGCAGAAGAACTGTCTAATGCTTCGCTCAGAGTTGTTCCAGCATGAACTTCATAGTGCAAGTGTGGACCGGTAGAATACCCTGTACTTCCAGAAACTCCTATCTGCTGTCCTCGAGTAACTGTATCGCCTGTACTTACTGAAGTTTGGCTCAGGTGAGCATATTTAGAGACATAGAACATATTATCGACCTTCGATTGGACGATAACAATAAAACCATAACCACCAAGCCATCCTGCATAGTATACTGTTCCATCCATTGCTGAATGAACAGGAGTTCCTTCAGCAATACCAATATCTATGCCGAGGTGAAATTCTTGCTCTCCGCTTATAGGATCTGCTCTCCAGCCAAAAGGAGAAGTGATACAGCCCGACGTTGTAGGATTGCCAAAAGGAATTCCGCCCGAAATGTCTACTGGAGGATAAACTATCTTTGTAGGAGCATTTTTATCGGTACCTTCATTATAACCAGTGAAAGTGACTGCATTAGAAAAAAATGTTAATGGATCTATCGGAATTGTAGAAAAATAATCCTTGGTACTTTCAAAAGTCTTTCCACTAATCAAATTAGCAATGATTTCCTGGTCTACCCAATCTTCTTTTTGAATTCCATCATCCTGCACATTATATACACCTTGCCCAAAAATCTCAATTTTGTAATAGATTGGAAACTGAGTATATCCGTGATTCTCGTGAGCATATGCAAGTTTTGCTTCTTCACTTACATTATCGTTTTCTACGTCAACAGAGTATTCAGTTGACACTCCTGTATAAGTTAATTTAGGTCCGCTCAAAGTGATCCTCAATTTACCGTTTGAGCTTGAAGCAGAAACTGAACCAATTGATGTTGCTCCAAATTTCCCGACATTAACGTAGAAAACGGAGCTCGCGCTAAAATCAGCAGTCGCTACATTACCATTGCTGGTGAATGCAACAAGCTCAATTTTATAAGTCCCTTCTGCGCTTTTCTTGAAAACCAAATCTTTATCTTTGGTTTTGTTTCCATCCACATCCCAGAAATAGTGCAAATTACTGAAAAGGCTCGATGGGAGTATCGCAGAGAATGTTGTTTCTTTTCCAACATCAACATAAGTGCTTCCAGAAGCTCCAACGTTGTAGGTAAACGGAGATGATGTGGTGTTGCCGGCTTTGACAGATAACACAACTTGCATTCCAGAATCATCAGTATCATCAGAGAGCATAACAAATATGAGCCCATCGCTATTTGCTTTGACAGTGAAAGTATTTCCTTCAATTGGACTTATGGCAACAAGTCCTCCTGAAACGCCCCATACTGCCTGAACAGGATAACTTGGACTTAGAACTTGAACCGTATATGTTGCCGTATCTCCCGTTTTAATAACATTAGGGCCTGTGATGTTAATGTTGGAAATAAAATGAGATTTGAATCCTTGATTTACTGTCACGGGAAGAGCTGCGCTTGCAGCATCTCCTGTTTTAATGTCTTGAACAGTCACAGAAACATTTTTATTGCCTGCTTCTTCCCAATTGTATGTAGCAGAACTGCCAAAACAATATTCCAGACCATCCAGGCTCCAGTCAATTTGCGTTGTGCTTTCTTCTGGAGAATTTGTGGGATTTGGCCCCCAAACATGATCTTTTTGATCTAAAAATACTTTCCTCTCCTGGTCTGTCCAATCAATTTTATATCCAGTACCGGTCACTTCTGTCGGATTGCTTGGATCACCATAGATAGGGTAAGAGCTGACAATTGGTACTTGATATTTGCCGACAAAATAGTAATGAGTCATTGCAGAAGACGGATGTGAAGTCTCTGCGATGAATAATGGCGTCTGGTGGTTGCCAGAACCACTTTGGACTGGATGAAAGAAATTATAATTTTTAAATAAATCCCCGTTATACTCTGTATAAATCCTGCCATTACCATTTGGCAGGCCTCCATCTCCCTTTTCTCCCAGCATTGAATAAAATCCATCGGAATCTACTAAATCAAGAATATAATTTTCTTCATAGTATGGCACTAATCCTATATTTCTGAGATCATTAAGCCAAAACTTTAGCTTGCTTTTTGAAAAAGGTTTTGCTTCTATTTTGAGCAGATAAGAATCAGCCGTATCGTAATAAGAAATCGCATCGAGGTACTTTTTCTTATCAAGAGGAGTCAGTTTTCCTATTTCTTCATCCGTTAAGTCATAATACTCTTTTAACAGTTTATCAGGTTCCTTTTGCTTCTCAAGTTCGATGTTTTCCGAACCGTTTGTCCTGAGTCCAGTCAGTACTATTCCAGTATAATAGTGGTCAAAAGTATCCTTGCTTATAACTTTTCCACCCTCATAGATGTGATAACCATCTTTAGAAAAGAAAAAAGAACCTTCCTTAACTCCTATTGCAGGATAAACTTTTTCTTTATCAAGCCCATACTTCTTCAAATCCCAGCCTTCGATTGGAGTATATACCCAGCTTGCGTTAAGTTCAAATTGTGTTTCCGCATATCTCACATGTGCTACATCGATATAATAAACTTTATCAGTACCTAAAAAAGCTGCTTCCTCTGGAGATAAAGTTATATATTGACCTTTAAGCCAATCTGTATAATCTTTCTCTGCTTTCTTCCACCTCTCTTCTAACTGTTTATAAAACTTATCGGCCGGATCGTTAGAATCTTTCTTTGATTCCCAATTAGCTTCTTCCTTTTTATCCTCGTATGGCCCGAACTTTGCAAAAGCATCAGAATTATATAACATGCCGTTCATGTAATTGACCTGAGTAACCTGACTTCTCCAGTCTTTAGATGTTTCTGCATCACTCTGGTTCGTATCGTTTAAAGATTCATCGTTTTCATCATTAACGGAAGGAACGTCTCTGTTATTAGGTGTAATTTGTCCATTATCTAAAACAGACATTTGCCTGTCTATCTCGTCATAATAAGAAACACCTGGTTTGAAATTATCATCAAGAAAACCGTATACTATATTCGCAAGAGGGATAGGATTGCCAAGTGGAATAGTGGTTGCACGAGCTGGCTGACCTCTAAAAAAAAGCAACTTCATAAAAGCTCCAAATGTAGCAATCTTGCTGTAGGTTCCCATGTCCCATACATACGAGTAAGATTCGTTGCTTGAATCTGCCTCCAGGGTATTTTGTCTTCCAGTACCAATACTGAAATGCCTGGTGAAGAATCTCTGAATTCCTTGCACTGTGTTCGCTACAAGTTCCATTGCTTTGGCAACTGGCAGAACAATAGGTCCAAATATAACCAGTGCGGGCAATAGCACTATGTTAGACAAAAAGATTATAAGAGTTAAAATTGCAGCAATCTTTATAACAGTTTTTCCGTAGTTTTCCATCTCTCAAGATTCTCCTTCATTTTTTCAGGTCGTGTATCAAAAAGTGCATACTCTATATTTGAAGTCGAAACAGTGAGAGGAAACCGTTCATCTCCAACAATGAGGATTCCAGAACCTCTTCCCATTCTCTGGAGCATCAATGCTTGTTCGTCGTTAAGCATGAAGATGCTTTTTACTAATGGCAAAGTCGTTTCATTCTGCGTAGTAAGGTACTTTATCGTTGGCTCTTCCAAAACACTTTTTCCTGCAGGAGATTGAACAACATCAGTTATTTGCTGTGTAGCAAAAACAACTGACAGATTATACTTTCTTCCTGTTTTCATGGCTGTCTTCACTGCTTCCCCGCCGATAGAACTTGCAAGCATAGTCCAACCCTCGTCGATAAACAACCTCGTTCTTTCCCTGCTGTCAAAGGCGTGTTTCATAATAAAAGTAAAATCAAGATATACCAGGTACTGCTTTATGGCTGCAGGTGCATTTGAATAATCGAAGGTCGTAAGCTTGTTGTCCAGAACAACATTGGTTTGTCCATTAAAATAAGGAGCATACGTTCCAGAATGATATGGAAGAAGCCTCTCAGAGAGAACATGTCCTCCTGCTGCATTTAACTCCTTTATAAAATCAGTGAAAATTGGATTTTGATTCTTTTCATAAGTTGCAAAAAGAGCTTTTTCTATTAAAGAAGCATCTGTTTGAGTGAATTTAGTTAACAGCAGCATGATAAAGTTTTTAGCGTCAGTTACAGTTTCTCTGATATCTCCTTTTCTATCAAACGGGTTGATTCTGGTTTTATCCGTTCTGTTAATGAAACTGCCACCCAGATAGAGAGTGAGAAGTTCATATTCCCCTTGCTGGTCTATTATAAATTCTTTCTCATCCCTGAACATAAAACTCCTTGCGGCAATAGTCTTTGCAAAGAAAGTTTTTCCGAATCCCGAGGGGCCCAATATCGCAATGTGAGCATTAGGGAGTTCCCACTCATTAATTTTAACAAGAGAATGCGTATCAGGATTAATACCGTACATAATACCATCTTCCATTTGAAATTCTTTGATATAAAGAGGAAGGCTTCCTG
>Ga0100400_1003822_pt1 | contig 10124 bp, 5 predicted proteins | sample CryGeymeta201524_FD_80420 | JGI IMG/M metagenome (GOLD analysis project Ga0100400, IMG submission 80420) | Groundwater microbial communities from Crystal Geyser aquifers in Utah, USA - Crystal Geyser metaG 2015-24 | ecosystem: Environmental > Aquatic > Deep subsurface > Groundwater | place: USA... | reverse complement strand
CGCCCGATGCCGGGACAAAGCCACCTTCGGGCATCATGCCAGCTGCACCGCCACCATAGCCGCCACCAGGCGGCATGACCGCGCCAGGTACGCCGTCGGCGCCAACGAATCCGGCACCCGCGCCACCCGCATAACCACCACCAGCGCGGGCCGCGCTGCGCGCCGCCGCGGGTGAGGACAGGAAAGCGCCACTGAGCAAGCGTCCCACCTGCGCCAGGATCGATTGGGCGCGGCTGTTGCGCCCGGCGGGTCCGCCCGCTTGTTGCGAACGCGCAGCGCCGCCAGCGGCGTTTCTTCTGTCTTGGGCTGGATTGCGCCACGCATCAGACATGTCAGGTGCCACCGGCTCATCGTCAACCACGTCGTCGGTTTCATTGAAATTGGACGGCCGGGAATTGGCTTCTTCGATATCAGGAATGACGCCTTGCTCGATCAGCAATTCGTTGCACTGCTCGTAGGCGCTTTGCAGATGTTCGTTGAAATGCTTTTGCACCGTGGCGCTGACCAGTGGCCAGGCGTCACGCGCCATGCCGCTGGCTTCCCACTGCTCAACCAGCGGCAGCATCAGCACCTCGGGGTGCACGATATCGGCCTCATTCAAGGCCTTGCCGTAGTTGAGGAACTTGAGCCGCTTGCGCAGGTCGTTGACCTCCTGCGCAGCCTTTTCCATCAGGGCCAGCGCCAGCTTGGACGAGGCAATCTTGTTTTCAACCGCCTCGGTACTTTCGAGCTCCAGCGACAAGCCTTTGAGGCTGTTGGACACTTTTTTCTGGGCTGGCGTGGTGGCAAGGGCTTTTTGCCAGGCCGCAACCGTACCGTCTTGCCACTTGCCTTTGCTGCTTTGGTAGAGCATCCAGGCATCGCGGCGCAGCTGCATTTCACGCGACGGCGCGGCTTGATCCATCAGGTTGATCAGCGTATCGAGCACCTTGGGTTGCAGTGAACCCATGGCGGCCACCGCCTGCGCGACCAAGCGCTGACGCACCTGATCCGTCAATTGGACAGGTGTGAACCGGGGCACGCCTGTGACCATGCTCAGTGCTTTCCGCTAAACCGTTGCGCCCGCATTGGGGTCATTTGGATCCGTCTCTTTCTTGGCAACGCCACCCTTGACCAGGTCTTCACGCGTGATCCCCAGCCACATGGCGATTGCTGCCGCCACGAATACCGACGAATATATGCCAAACAGAATGCCAATCGTCAGCGCCAGGGCAAAATAATGCAGCGTCGCGCCACCAAACAACAACATCGACAACACCATCATCTGCGTTGAGCCATGGGTGATGATGGTGCGGCTGATGGTCGACGTGATGGCGCTGTTGATGATTTCGACCGTGTTCATCTTGCGATAGCGGCGGAAGTTTTCCCGGATCCGGTCAAAAATAACCACCGATTCGTTGACCGAGTAGCCCAGCACCGCCAGCACGGCGGCCAGCACCGGCAGCGAAAACTCCCATTGAAAGAAGGCAAAAAAACCCAGGATGATGATCACGTCGTGCAGATTGGCAATGATCGCTGCCACCGCAAACTTCCACTCAAATCGTACCGCCAGGTAAACCATGATGCCAACGACCACAAAAGCCAGCGCTTTCAGGCCATCGGCTGCCAGCTCGTCGCCTACCTGCGGCCCGACAAACTCGGTGCGGCGCATGGTAGCGCTGGGGTCAATGGCCTGCAAAGCGGCCATGACCTGGTTGCTCTGCTGCGCCGAGCTCACGCCTTTTTGCGCCGGCAGACGGATCAGCACGTCACGCGCGGTGCCAAAGTTTTGCACCTGCACGTCGGCAAATCCGAGTTTGGCCACCGCACCGCGCACGCCGCCCAAATCGGCTGGCTGCGCATAGGTCACTTCCAGCAGCGTGCCGCCGGTGAACTCCACCGACAAGTGCAGCCCGCGGCTGAACAAAAAGAACACCGCCGCCAGAAACGTCAGGCCAGAAATGATGTTGAACACCAGCGCATGGCGCATGAACGGGATGTCGCGCTTGATTCTGAAGAATTCCATGGTGTGTCTGCCTTATTGCGCTTTGATCGCGGTGTTGCCGTCAGGCCGCCAGATGGTGCCAATCGACACGGTTTTCAGGCGGTTTTTGCGGCCGTACCAGAAATTGACCACGCCGCGCGAAAAAAACACCCCCGAGAACATGCTGGTCATGATGCCCAGGCAGTGCACCACGGCAAAACCGCGCACCGGCCCTGAGCCAAACGCCAGCAGTGCCAGCCCGGCGATCAGCGTGGTGATGTTGGAGTCAAAAATCGTCGCCCAGGCGCGGTCGTAGCCGGTATGGATGGCCGCTTGCGCCGAAGCGCCGCCGCGCAGCTCCTCGCGGATGCGCTCGTTGATCAGCACATTGGCGTCAATGGCCATACCCAGCACCAAGGCCATGGCCGCCATGCCGGGCAGTGTCAGCGTCGCCTGCAGCATCGACAGCACCGCCACCAGCAGCAGCAGATTGAACGCCAGGGCGATACTGGAAAAAATGCCAAACAGCATGTAGTACACGCACATGAAGATGGCCACCGCCAGAAAACCCCAGGCCACGCTTTGGAAGCCCTTGGCAATGTTCTCGGCGCCCAGACTTGGGCCGATGGTGGTTTCTTCGATGATCTCCATCGGCGCAGCCAGCGAACCAGCGCGCAACAGCAAGGCGGTATCGTTGGCCTCCACCGTCGTCATGCGGCCAGAAATCTGCACCCGGCCACCACCAATTTCGGTGCGGATCACTGGCGCGGTGACCACCTCACCCTTGCCCTTTTCAAACAGCAAAATCGCCATGCGCTTGCCGACGTTCTCTCTCGTCACATCACGGAAAATGCGGGTGCCCTTGGCGTCCAGATTCAGGTTGACGCTGGGCTCTTGCGTCTGGCTGTCAAAGCCCGGTTGCGCGTCGGTGAGGTTTTCGCCGGTCAGGATCACCTGCTTCTTGACGATGACCGCCTGGCCGTTACGCTCCAGGTACCGCTCGGAGCCAAACGGCACCATCCCGGTGCCGAGCTCGGCCGCACGCGCATCGGCGCTTTCGTCGACCATGCGTACTTCGAGCGTGGCGGTGCGGCCGAGAATGTCCTTGGCTTTGGCGGTATCCTGCACGCCCGGCAGTTGTACGACGATACGGTCGAGACCCTGCTGCTGGATCACCGGCTCGGCTACGCCCAACTCATTGATACGGTAGTGCAGCGTGGTGATGTTTTGCTTGAGCGCCTGGTCTTGTATACGCCGCGCGGCTTCGGGCCGGATCGATGCGGTCAATTTGAACTCGGCGCCATCGGGCACGTCGACGGTCTGCAGGTCGGCAAACTGGTCTTGAATCAACGCCCGGGCGTTGGCCAACGTGGCGGCATCACGAAACTTGACCTCGATGGTCTGGTTGACGCGGTTGATACCACTGTGGCGGATGTTTTTTTCACGCAGTGATGTGCGCAAATCACCCGACAACGATTCAGTCCGCTTGGTCAGCGCCGCCTGCATGTCGACCTGCAACATGAAGTGCACGCCACCGCGCAGGTCCAGACCGAGGTACATCGGTGCCGCATGCAGTGCACTCAGCCACGCGGGCGAGCGCGACAACAGGTTCAACGCCACCACATAAGAGGGATTGGCCGGGTCGGGCACCAGCGCGCGCTGGATCGCATCCTTGGCCTTCAACTGAACGTCGGTGCTGTTGAAACGCGCCTTGACCGACGCGCCGTCCAGCGTCAGCAGGTCGGGCTCAATACCGGCGGTTTTGAGTGCCGCCTGCACTTGCACCAAAGTGCCCGAGTCGATTTTGATCAGTGGTTTGGCACCAGAGACCTGCACCGCCGGCGATTCGCCGAAAAAATTAGGCAGCGCGTACAAGCCCCCCACCACCAGCGCGATCACGATGATCACGTACTTCCAGACCGGGTAACGATTCATGATCGCCCTTCAATAACCAAAACCAGACGCCAACGGCAACAACTTATTTGATGCTGCCCTTGGGCAAAACTTGCACCACGGCGCTACGCTGAATCTGCACTTCAACGCCATTAGCTACTTCCAGGCCGATGTAGATGTCGCCAAGCTTGCTGACCTTGCCCAGCATGCCACCAGCGCTGACAATTTCATCCCCTTTGGCCAGCGCTTCGACCATGGCCTTGTGCTCCTTGGCCTTTTTCATTTGCGGGCGGATCATCACAAAATACAGCACCACAAACATCAACACCAGGGGCAACATGCCCATCAGCGACGACTGAAGATCACCGCCCGCAGCCGGCGCGGCTTGGGCAAAAGCAGAAGAAATAAACACAAAAACTCCAGATTTTTAAGTGAAACAAAGAACAAACTGCCCGTTGGCAGCACCAGAACGGGCAGCCAACAGGCAACGTAGCATTGTAAACGGGGTCAACTTGGCAGGTTGACGATCAGGCCAAACCACGCCACTGCGCCAGCAACGCATCCCAGCGCACCTGCGCGGCGGCCAAGTGGCGCAGCTTGACGTGACCAAAGCCCTTGATGTCCTCAGGGATACGCGCCAGATCCAGCGCCAGGGCGTAGCGCGCGCCAGCGTTGGGTTGGTCGGGCCCCGGGCGCAAACCTTGCAGTAGTTCGGTCACCGTCGCTTCATACTGCACGATCAACGCGCGCTCTTGCCGGCGCTCGTCGGTCTTGCCGAAAATGTCCAAGGCAGTGCCGCGAAGGCCCTTCAAATGCCGCAACCAACGCAAAGCGGTCAACACCCACGGGCCGTAACGCTGTTTGACCAGTTCACCCCTGTCGTTGGTTTTGGCCAGCAGCGGCGGCGCCAGATGAAAGTGCAGCTGGACCTCGCCGTCAAACTGCGCCGCGATCTGACTTTCAAAGTCACCGTTGGCGTGCAGGCGCGCTACCTCGTATTCGTCCTTGTAGGCCATCAGCTTGGCCAGGTTACGCGCCACCGCTTCACTCAAGCCCGTTTTGCCCCACAAGGCGTCCGCCTGCTGCACCTCACTAATCGCTTTTTGATAGCGCACCGCATAAGCAGCGTGCTGGTAATCGGTCAAAAAGGTACTGCGCTGACTGACAATCTCGGCGACCGTTGGTTTCCTGACCCAGCGAATCACCTGCTCTGTCTTGAGCAGCGCCTGCACCGCCGCGAGATCGTGTGCGCACTGGCGGCCCCACTCAAAAGCGGCCTGGTTGTTGGCCACCTGCACGCCGTTGAGTTCCATGGCCTGCAAAATCGCCGCCCGCGCCAGCGGCACCCGACCCTTTTGCCAGGCGTAACCGAGCAGCAGCGGGTTGGTGTAGATCGAATCCCCCAACGCAGCGCGTGCCACCGCCTCGGCATCCACCAAGCCAAGCGCGTCCTGCCCCCCAACGGCCGTGCTGATAGCCGCCTCGCAGCCACCTTGCGGGAACTGCCAGTCGGCGTTGTGCACAAACGCCGCCGTCGGCGTGGCGTGGGTGTTAAACGCGACAAAGGTGCGCCCGGGTTGCATCACGGCCAGTGTCGCTTTGCTGGCGGCCACAATGGCATCGCAGGCAATCACCAGGTCGGCCTGCGCCGTGTCAACCTTGCTGGTGCAAATGGCCTCGGCCGCGTCGGCGATCTGGATGTGGCTCCAGGTGGCACCGCCTTTTTGCGCCAGACCGCCGGCGTCTTGTGTCACCACGGCCTTGCCTTGCAGGTGCGCGGCCATGCCCAACAACTGGCCGATGGTGATGACCCCGGTGCCGCCCACCCCACCGACGACGATGCCCCAGGCGCGCGCGGTGGCTGGTAAATCAGGCTCCGGCAAGGGCGGCAACGCACCCAGCGACGGGCCTGCACCTTTTTTGGGGGTTTTCAGTTGTCCGCCCTTGACGGTGACAAAACTCGGGCAAAAGCCCTTGACGCAAGAAAAATCCTTGTTACAGGTGCTCTGGTTGATGACGCGCTTGCGCCCCCAATCGGTTTCCAGCGGCTCCACGCTCAGGCAGTTGGACTGCGCGCCACAGTCACCACAGCCCTCGCACACCGCCGGGTTGATGACGACGCGCTCGTCGGGCTCGGCCAGGGTGCCGCGCTTGCGCTTGCGACGTTTTTCGGTGGCGCACATCTGGTCGTAGATAAGGACTGTGGTGCCCTGGAGCTCACGCAGCTGGCGCTGAACGGCGTCAAGCGCATCGCGGTGCTGCACGGTCACCCCTGCCTCCAGCGCCACGCCCTGGTACTTGGCCGGGTCGTCGGTCACGATCACCACCTTGGCAGCGCCTTCAGCCAGCACGCTGCGTTGCATCTGCAGCACGCTGTGGCCTTCCTTGCGTTCACCAACACGCTGGCCGCCGGTCATGGCGACCGCGTCGTTGTAGAGAATCTTGTAGGTGATGTTCACGCCGGCGGCAATGCTTTGCCGGATGGCCAACAGGCCACTGTGAAAGTAGGTGCCATCGCCCAGGTTGACAAACACATGCGTGTCCGTGGTGAACGGCTGCTGCCCAACCCAGGCCACACCCTCACCGCCCATCTGGCTGAAGGTGGTGGTAGACCGGTCCATCCACACCGTCATGAAGTGGCAACCAATACCGGCCATGGCACGGCTGCCCTCGGGCACGCGGGTGCTGGTGTTGTGTGGGCAGCCGCTGCAAAACCACGGCATGCGCTCACCGGTATCAGACGGCAGCGCCAGCGCAGCGCGCTCCTTGCCGTCGAGCGCGTTCAGGTGCTGTTGCATGCGCTGTTGCACGTCCGCCGGCACACCCAGTTTGACCAGTCGCCGGTAAATAGCCCGCGCCACCAGGCCGGGGGTGAGGTCGGCATTGGCGCGCAAGAGCGCGTTGCTGCCCGGGTTGGGCTGGCTCCACTCGCCCCCACCACCCTGGCTGTCGCCGTCAAATTTGCCAACCACGTTGGGGCGCACCGGCCAGTTGTAGAGCTCTTCCTTGAGCTGGTATTCAATGATCTGGCGCTTTTCTTCCACCACCAGAATCTCTTGCAAGCCGGTGGCAAAGGCGCGCGTCCCGCTGGGCTCCAGCGGCCAAACCACGGCCACTTTGTGCAAGCGCAAACCCACACGCGCGCAAGTGGCCACGTCCAGCCCCAGATCAGCCAGCGCCTGGCGCGTGTCATTGAACGCCTTGCCGCTGGCCATGATGCCAAAGCGGTCCTGGCTGCTTTCGATCACGTTGTAATTGAGCCGGTTGGCGCGCACATAGGCCAGTGCGGCGTACCACTTGAAGTCCATCAACCGGGCTTCCTGCGCCAGAGCGGCGTCGGGCCAGCGGATGTGCACACCGCCCGGCGGCATGGAGAAATCAGCGGGCGTGATGATCTTGACGCGCTGCAGATCCACATCCACCGACGCACTTGATTCCACCACCTCCTGAATCGTCTTCATGCCCGCCCACACGCCCGAGAAGCGGCTGAGTGCGATGGCATGCAGCCCCAAGTCCAGAATCTCCTGCACGTTGGACGGAAAAAACACCGGCAGCCCGCAGGCCTTGAAAATGTGGTCGCTCTGGTGCGCGGCGGTCGAGCTTTTGCTGACATGGTCGTCACCCGCCACCGCCAGCACGCCGCCATGGGCCGCCGTGCCAGCCATGTTGGCGTGCTTGAACACGTCCGAACACCGGTCAACCCCCGGGCCTTTGCCGTACCAGATACCAAACACACCGTCGTACTTTTTGCTTTGCGGATAAATGTCCAACTGCTGCGTGCCCCACACCGCGGTGGCCGCCAGTTCTTCATTGACGCCAGGCTGGAAGTGGATATGGTGGGCGTCCAGGTGTGCTTTGGCGGCCACCAGTGATTGGTCGTAGTTGCCCAGGGGCGAGCCGCGGTAGCCGCTGACAAAGCCGGCGGTATTTAGCCCGCCCGCCAGGACGCGCTGGCGCTGCATCAGCGGCAAACGCACCAGCGCCTGTATGCCGCTCATGAAGGCTTGTCCTTGAGCGAGGGTGTATTTGTCCTGCAAGGTCACGCCAGCAAGGGGCGCGAGGGCAGCTGGTGTCAACGGCGCATTCAAAGGGTCTCCCTAGGCAGATTCAACCACTGTCACAGACGGCTCAGACTCGCCAAGAAATAAATGCTTTTCAGGCTTGCAGCCCTTTCTACACAAGCGCTAAAAGCTCTTTTATCAATAGCAATTCAGCGTGTCAGCACACGCCGGATGGTATCGGCCAGTTCCTCGGCGACAAACTTGGCAACATAACCATCGGCGCCGACTTTTTTGACATGGTCTTCGTTGGTGGAGCCGGTCAATGAGGAATGAATCACCACCGGCAGACCGCTGAAACGCGCGTCCTGCTTGATATTGCGCGTCAGGGTAAAGCCGTCCATCTCAGGCATTTCCAGGTCGGTCAGCACCATCGCCACCTTGTCCCTGATGGTTTTGCCTTGCGACTCGGCCTCGGCCGCCATCGCCTTGAGCCGATCCCACGCCTCCTGCCCGGTTTTGGTCATGATGAAAGGCACACCCATCGACGTCAAGCCCTGCTCGATCATCATGCGCGCCACCGCCGAGTCGTCGGCCGCCAGCACCACCGTACCGGGCGGCAAATGCAATTTGTGCCCATCGTCAACCGCGATATCGAGCTGATGCTGCTCCGGGAAGACGTCACGCAAAATCTGCTCCACATCGAGCACTTGTGCCAACCGGGTGTTCTCGATATCGCCGTCCAGGCGGGCAATACTGGTGACCAGACCACCACCACGACCTTCCGCCGACAGCACCTGCTTCCACTCCAGACGCACGATTGCGTTGACCTCTTCGACCGCAAACGCCTGTGTGGAGCGAGCAAACTCGGTCACCAGCAAGATACCCAGGCCTTTGGTTGGATTGGTACCGACAATCTGGGGCAGATTGATGACAGTGATCATCTGGCCGCGGATGTTGGCCACCCCCATCACTGCGGGTGGCGAATTGACCATGGCGGTGACTTCTGGCATGACCAGAATCTCACGCACCTTGAACACATTGATGCCAAACAACTCGCGCTTGTCGGTACCGGGCGCCTCACCCAGGCGAAACAACAGCAACTCAAACATGCTGTTACCTGCCAGGTTGGTGCGCTCGTCAACGTCGCGCATGCTGGATTTGTTCATGATCTGCCTCTGCCTTTATAGAAATCGGTCATTCAACATGGTCAATGGTAACGTCATTGCACCGGCTTGGGCCACAACACCCAAAGCCGCAACGGCTGCTTGAGCCGCCCGGCCAACTCGCCTGCTGCCGCACCCCAGCCAACAAAGTAATCCGCGCGCAAAGCGCCAACGATCGCGCTGCCGGTATCTTGCGCCAGCACCAGCCGGTTGAGCGTCACGCTGGGCCCTTCGGAGGCCAACCACACCGGTGTGCCGTAAGGGATGCTCGTTGGGTCCACCGCAATCGAGCGCCCCGGCGTCAGCGGCACCCCTTGCGCACCACGCGGGCCAAAGTTGGCGTCAAAATCGCTCAGCGCTTCTTCCTTGAAAAACACCACCCGCGGGTTTTGCCACAGCAGCTCCCGCACCCGCTGCGGGTTGGCCGCAATCCAGGCGCGCATACCCGGCCACGAGGCGTCGCGCAACTCGCCTTGCTGTAGCAGCCAGCGCCCGACGCTGCTGTACGGTTGCCCGTTGTGTCCGGCGTAGGCCAGACGTACCAGGTGTTCACGGCCATCGTCTTCGGTCACACGGATGCGACCGGAGCCCTGAATCTGCAACAGCAAGGCGTCAACCGGGTCGGCCAGGTAGAGCAAGTCGTGCCCGCGCAGTGCGGCCTGCGCCTCGGGCAGGGTATCGATGTCGCGCCGGCTATACCAAGGCTTGCCTGCGCTCAAGCCTGTGGGCAACCTGTAAAGCGGCGTCGCAAAGCCCGCCCCGGCGCTGCGCCGGGCCACAAATTCGGGCTCAAAGTAAGCAGTCAACAAACCCGGCGACGTGCTGCCATCGGGCGGCTCGACGCGGTAGGGCTGCAGGCGCGAATGCAACCAAGCCAGTTGTTGTGCCGCATCGGCGATGCTCAGGCGCCGGATTTCAGGGCACAAAAGCGCAAACACCGGTCCTGGTTTTTCACAACTTTTCAGCCACGCGTTCCAGGCTTCAAACAGGTTGTCGTCATTGAGCCCCGGCAAGTCAGACCAAGCCACGGGCAGCCATTTGCTGGCGCTGCGCATGATCGGCGCACCCAGCGACACCGTGGCGGCGGGTAGCGTCGACTGCGCT
>Ga0100400_1003817_pt1 | contig 10127 bp, 15 predicted proteins | sample CryGeymeta201524_FD_80420 | JGI IMG/M metagenome (GOLD analysis project Ga0100400, IMG submission 80420) | Groundwater microbial communities from Crystal Geyser aquifers in Utah, USA - Crystal Geyser metaG 2015-24 | ecosystem: Environmental > Aquatic > Deep subsurface > Groundwater | place: USA... | reverse complement strand
GGCATGCCGAGCGGAACTGAACGCACTCACACCGGAGCAAGCGCTCAGGAAAGCCGGGCTCCTCGGCGGAAAGGGGGGACAGGATTTGTGACGACCTACTTACGCGCCGGGGGATGAACCTTACGCCCAGTGGTTCCGCCCCTTCGACTTCTGGCGGGGCCTGGACTTTGACAAGGAGAGCCTGATCGCCGACCCGCAGTTCATAGATGCGAAGAAGGACGACTACCGGCTGAAGGACACCTCTCCCGCGTTCAAGCTGGGGTTCGAGGAGATCGACCTGAGCACGGTGGGGCCGAGGAAGCGGTCATGACACGCAACGCGACGTATTGACAAGCCTTAGGTGCGGGCGACGCGGGAGGTTGCGTTCGAGAAACCCCTGTGCTATTCTACGCACTGATAGAGGGTAGCGATGAATCCTGTGAAAAACAAGAGCATCCTGGAGGTGAACGGCGATGGCTCACGCAACGGCTGAGGCGATCTACAGCGACATGGTCAAGCCACTTCCGGCTTCCGAGCGGTTCAGGCTGGCAACGTTGATTCTCGAACAGATCTCCCCACGCAGTGTAGTGGATTACAGCGAGGAGTGGACGGAGGAAGACATGCGTGATCTCACGATCTACTCGCTGGGGTATGCTGCGCAGATCTTTGGAGAGGAGGAAGCAGCGGATGCCGAAGGCCGGTGATGTAGTCACCGCGGATTTCCCCGGCGCCATGGGTGTCAAACGACGACCAGCGATTGTGGTCTCAACGGATGTCTATCACACCCATCGCCCGGACGTGATCATCTGTCTGGTGACCAGTCAGGTGGCGGCAGCGACAGCGCCGACAGACTACGTGCTGAGGGACTGGGCCGCCGCAGGCTTGCACTGCCCTTCGGCGTTCAGGTCCTTCACAGCCACAGTACCAGTCGCAGCCATCAAGAATATCGGGCGTCTGTCCGACCACGACTGGCAAGAGGTTCGGACTCGCCTCGGACTGGCGGTGGCAGTGGCTTGAAGAACACGGAGTTGCGGAATGAAAACACACACCATCACCCATGCGCAGAACGGCATTTCCACCATTATCCGGGAAGCCGAGAAGGAAGAAGTCCTGATCTCACGATACGGGAAGCCTGCCGCCGTCGTCATCGGTTTTCATGATGATGACGACTGGTTTGACTATCGTCTTGAGCATGATGCAACCTTTCTTTCCGGAATTGCCACGGCGCGCGAAGAAATCCGAAAGGGGAAGTTCGTCGCATTGGGTGACCTCTCGGATTAGCGCCACAGGCACCGGAGGCTGACAAGGATTGCTGAAAGGACCTCGCGGTTCAGGTTTCCGGCATGACGTTGGAGCAGATGCGCATACAACAAGTAGACGCTACTGAGGCGGGGGACGGGTGTCGAAGATCCCGATCCCTCGGGAAAGTCAGGTCATGATAAAATGACGACAGAAGACTTGGGCTCCGCATTCCGCTTGAGCGCAGAGCTGGGAGGGAGTGGAATTCGGTGTCCCTGATTGAAATCGAGTGGGATGATGACAGTGTTGAGCATATTGGACAGCACCACGTGGAACCTGAAGAAGTCGAAGAGGTGCTCAGGAGCAGGTATCTGTTGGAGCGCGGGCGATGGCAACGCTACTACGTGCTTGGGCAGACGAGTGAGGGACGGTATCTTTTCACAGTGCTGGCACGCAGACAATCTGGACGCTATCGCGTGGTGACGGCGCGCGATATGGAAATCTCTGAACGCAGACGCTACAGGAAGAAGGTGAAGTGAGATGGAAGAGCGAGAGGTTCCCCGGTTCAAATCGTTGGAGGAGGAACGCAAGTTCTGGCAGAGCCATGATGCTTTCGACGTGCTGGGCGAAGAGGGATGGGAAGTGATTGCGGCAGGCGAGACACAGGTGAGTTCTGTCTACATTACTCGTGTTGGCAAGCGTGGCGCCTCGTGCGGATCCCAAAAGAGTTGCTGGCCCAGATCGGCGCGGACGAGAACGGCCGCACGATTCGCGCATGGAAAGAAGGCTCACGACTTGTGCTTGAAGCCGCGTAGGCGGGTCGGGAGTTGCGGAATGAAAACACACACCATCACCGATGCGAAGAACGGCATCTCCACCATCATCCGGGAAGCCGAGAAGGAAGAAGTCCTGATCACACGATACGGGAAGCCTGCCGCCGTCGTCATCGGCTTTCATGATGATGACGACTGGTTTGACTATCGTCTTGAGCATGATGCAACCTTTCTTTCGGGAATTGCCAAGGCGCGCGAAGAAATCCGACAGGGGAAGTTTGTCGCACTGGGTGACCTCTCGGATTAGTGTCACAGACACCGGAGACTGACAAAGACTCCTGACAGGACTTCGCGGTTGAACGTTTCCAACGTGACGTTGGAGGAGATGCGCATACAACATGTGGACGCTACTGCAACGGCAGCGGCGGCGAGTTGTGCCTGGAATCATGGCAGCAGTATCACGAAAGACCTGGGATGGGACAAGTCAGGCTGTAACAGAATGGCGAAAGAGGACCTGGCCCTGCTATCCCTGAGGTGAACGGCGCGTGCAGGTTGACTGCGACCGGTGCTAATCGTAGAGCTTCAGGTTTCAAAACCCATACAAAAATCTCTGCGGTCTCAGCGTGCTCTGCGGTTAAGGGCTTTTCTTGCCGGACGGAGCGGAGTAGAGTCGTGGTAGTGTCGAACTCCGGGCCTGTCGGTGGACGTGAAAGCCGCGCTGGACACGATTTTGAAGAGGGGTATAAGGGGTATAATTGGTGGCGATATGAAGAAGCAAGCAGTGCTTCCTGCCATCGAACCAAAGACAATGCGGTTGCCGGGAATGACCAGTGCGGTCAGCGACACTGGGCCGCTGATTTCAGCATTCCAGTCCGACAGCTTGGCTCTTCTAACCCAAATCCTGGCAGAGATACACGTGCCAACCGGCTGTGTTGTCGAACTGACGCATCACGGATGGGAAGAAGAAGTCCGGGGAGCCTCGCCTAGGTTGGTAGTGGTGGAACTGACACCGGCCGAAGAGAACCGTGCCGAAAGCCTCCCAGGCAGATTGCGCGGCACCCGGAAACGAACGACGGGATTCAGAGCACCATCTCGGGGAAGCACAAGCAATCGTCTTGGCTCTCCGACCGGAGCATCAGAATGACCTGTTGCTCCTGGACGAGTTGGCGGCACGAGCAATCGCAAAGAAATCGCGTGCGAAAATCTCTGGGTTTCCGGGTGTTCTATTGTTGGCAGTGCAAGGCGGGCTGATTCCGGCAGAGGAATTGCAGGCGCGGTTGGAGGACTGTCGAAGGAAAGGAACGCATTACGGGAAGCCCTTTATCAGCCAAGTCTATGAAATGGCAAAACGGGGGAGGGAGAACGGATGAAACGAAAGACAGCCCACGAGCCGAAGGCTAAGGTTATGAGCGCAGCGGACGTGTGGGACGACGCTCAACAACTGGGTCAGTTGTTGCGAGAAAACCTGCCGAAGACCGATCCAGTGGTCAAACTCCAGATCCCCCTGTCCGTGCTGTTGTCTGCGCTGGATAACTTCAACAAAGATGAGTTGGTGATCCTGCGGAAGCGCGTGGAAGAGCGACTGGCAGCATAGAGCCAGACCCGCCGGAGGGGTTGTGCGGTTGATTTGACTATCGCCTTGAGCACGATGCAACCTTTCTTTCGGGAATTGCCACGGCGCGCGAAGAAATCAGAGAGGGGGACGTTCGTCGCATTAGGTGACCTCTCGAATTAGGGTCACAGGCACTGGAGGAGATGTGCATACAACACGTGGACGCTGCTGCGATGATAGTGGCAGCGGGGAGTGTCTGGAATCATGAGCGCAACATAGCGTGGCGGGGGATGGGAGTCGCGGATTCCGAATCCTCGGGTAAGTCAGGGTGTGACAGAATCAAAAGAGAAAACCTGATCCCCCATTTCCCGTGGCGTATTGGAGGGAATTCTAATGCACTGTCGATTGTGTGAAGCGGTGGAGAAGGGGAACTTGGCAAGGCTTCAAAGGCTGCTGCGGGGGCGGTTCCGCCGTAGGCCAGATGTGAATGCGCACCATGCAGGCAGCGGTACCTTGCTAAACCTTGCATCATTCGCCGGTCATAGTGAAGTGGTTAGGTGGCTCCTCGACAACGGAGCTGAGATCAACGCGGAGAGCGAACGTGGTTGGACCTCGCTTCACAGTGCCACTCTTATGGGACACGGCGATGTGATCCTACTTCTTCTTGAGCGGGGTGCTCAGATTGACCACCAAGATAGTGACGGGGCAACACCTCTACACGAAGCTATCAGGCGGGAGAAATTCGATGTTGCAGCTCTGCTTATCGAAAGCAATGCGAACCTCGAGCTGCAAGACGCCTACGGTCAGCTTAGAGGATGCACGCCGCTGCACTGGGCGGTCTGGGCGAATAGCCCCGGCATTGCCAAACGTTTGCTGGACAAGGGCGCCAACATCAATGCGAGGGATGCGGACGGGAAAACTCCTCTATACTACGGTGCCTGCGAGGGCCGCACCGACATCGTCAAGCTGCTTATTAACAACGGAGCTGACACCAGCATTGCAAACTCTCGGGGTAGAATTCCTCTACATGCTGCGGCACGGAACGGTCACTGTGACGTTGTCAAGCGGCTAATGGCCACGGAACTTCAGGGAGTAAATGTCGTTGACAGTGATGGACACACACCTTTGTATTGGGCAGTGTCTTATGGCGAACGAGAGGTGATTGAGTATCTCATACAACAAGGCGCGGATGTGAATCTTGATAGAGGGATGTATGGCGTAACACCGTTGCACGCGGCGGCTCAGGACCGCGATCACGACATGGTCCGTCTGTTGGTGGAGAAGGGAGCAGACCCGAGCGCCGAAGATCACCAAGGCCGTACACCGCTGGACTACGCCAGTGGCTATGCTCCCGTGGTGAACCTGCTGTTCCAATCAGGCTCCACGGCACACGGATCCACGTCACGTTCAGGCTGAAGCGCACGCTCCTCTTTGGCGCGCTCTGGAATGCCCCGCCGTCGGAAAAGAATAGCGTGGGGCGGCGTTTGGTGATATTTCGAGCGGTGGTTGAGCCAGAGCTGCACATCCCAATACAACGCAGTTACCGTTGCGAAGGCAATCGACGGATGGAAGGAGTAGAACCATGGAACAAGGGCTTCACATGCTTGCCAAGGAAGGCAACATCGACGGGATGAGGCGAGGGTTGAAAAGGTCCCTCTTACGTCGTCTACCCGACGTCAACGTGCGGGATGACGAATGGTGTACGCCGCTCCACCATGCCGCTCGTGAGGGCCACGGCAAGATTGTCGAATTACTTCTGGAGAAAGGGGCTGAACCAAACGTCACAGACCGCATTGGTGGGGGATCGCCTCTACACTATGCGGTCGCGAGTGATTTCGTTGAGGTCGCCGTGGCGTTGATTCGGGCAGGTTCTGATTCAAACGCTGTCAGTACCTCCGGGATGCGGCCGCTACACATTGCCGCAATGAATGGGTCATCACAATGTGTCAACCTCCTGCTACGGGAGGGGGCTTTTGCGGAGGCGAGGGACTTGCTAAACCAAACGCCACTTCACTTGGCGGCAGGTATGGGTCACACGGACTGTGCAAAAGTTCTTCTGCACGCTGGGGCTTCCGTTAACCCCGAAGCCGTCGGCTGTGTTACGCCGCTCCATCTGGCAGCCTCAGGAGGCCACACACAAGTGGCCAAAGTCCTTGTTCAAGAAGGGGCCGATGTAATGGCGGCTGATAATCGAGGGTGGACAGCACTTCACTTCGCGGCGCATAAGGGGCACGACCAGATAGCTCAGGTACTGACCGTCAATGGCGCGCGCTTGGATGCCAAAGACCAAACCGGCTGCCGACCGTGCGACCATGCCATATCCAGTGGTTACAGTAGTTTGGCAAATGGCCTCCGGACACAGGACTGTCAAGACTGATTGGTTCCTCTCCAACATGTGGCTGCGTATCTTCTCTTGTCCCCCACCATGCAAATGCGGATTTCGGATTGTGGAATTGGGGATGAAGGCAGCACTGTCCACAGATGTGGTGGCCGAACGGTCATGGGCCATTCCTAATCCCCCCCAGCCCCCCGAGACCGCCGCCGTATTGACGGACAAGAGGCAAGCTTTATATAATCAGCCCAGAGGTGATAACTAATGGCAACTGTGACGCTGCCGGTGACGGAGCACGGCATTGTTATTCCACGCTCCACGGCCAACTTGCTCGGCTGCCGGCTTGGGGGTTGGGCGGCGATTGAGGTGCGGCCTCTGCCTTCGAGTGAGGAACTGAAGAAAAAGGCTGTCCTCTACGCTCTCCACAATCTTGGCGATGCCGTGTGTGTGGACGACCCAGTGTGGGTGGACGATGGCTGGAGGCTCAATATCAGGATCAAGGGCCGTCGGGGTACTTACGGGTACGTTTCCTGCTCCGTTGACGGAGAAGTGGATGGGGCACGAAGCACCTCGATAATGGAACTGCTGCACTCACTCAATGCTGAAGATACCGCGTCTTCGACAACCGAATAGCGTCACCTGTCTCCCTACCTGCGTTCGAGCCGTGTTGGCCCATCACGGACGGCATGTTTCCGAGGAGGAAGCTCTCGAGATGTGTGGCACGCGGAGCGCGGGCACGGTCGCGGACCTCGCCGTCCAAGGTCTGACCGATTCCGGCATCGATTTTGCGTTTCGGCAGTTTAGTGGACTGCAAGAACTTGATGAACTGGTGCGTGGGGATGAACCGGTTATTGCGTTTCTTTGGCACCCGTCCGGAACCGCGCACGCCGTCGTCGTTTGCGATATAGGCTCCGAGACCATCACCGTGATGGACCCCGCCATAGGCGACTACCTGGAACTCCCCATCGACCACTTCGAAACCGCGTGGTGCGACCTGCAGAATGAGGGCATGGTCATCGGAATTGCCCAAGACTGACAAGACTGAGAGTCGCGTCGTCATCCATCACTCTTCGGAGAGTGAGGCCGACAGAGGGATCGCCTCTTTGATCTTTCATATTGCTGTCGTTCTGATAATTTTCAGCAGTCGAAGAGGGCGCTCTGCTGTTCTTTCTCTGATCCCCATCAGCAAATTGCGGATTTGGGATTGCGGAATGACGGCGGTGCTTTCCAGAGATGTGGCGACTGATTCCCCAAGCCACACCGAAGCAGATACTTTCCTCCCGCCTCCCTGACCAACCCGGGACCTCCGCGGATGATGTCGTGCGCTGAATTGACGTAGTATCAGCCGGCATGTATCATTGAGCTGACCGCTGACCTCAGCATGAAGATTGGATCAGGTGGAACGATGCCTGGATGGTGTCATTTCTCTGGATTGGCGCTGACGTGAGTGCAATGGAAACCGTCTATCTTGAAACCACCATAGTGAGCTACATGGTCTCGGATCCGAGCCGTGACTTGATCATCGCGGGGCACCAGCAGATTACACGTGACTGGTGGGCCGACCGGCGGCAGTTCTTCTCTTGTTCGGTTTCCCAACAGGTGGTTGATGAGGCGTCCAAAGGAGACGCGGATCAGGCCGCTCGCCGGTTAGCGATTCTGCATACGCTGCCGAAGCTGCCCATCACTCCCACCGTCAGCCAATTGGCGGAGGAGTTGGTGCAGTCTGGAGCTATCCCGCCAAAGGCAGCAGGTGATGCGGTGCACGTGGCGGTTGCGACGGTTGCAGGTGTGGGTTATGTTTTGACCTGGAACTGTCGTCACATCGCCAATGCCCAGGTATTGAAACAAGTGGCTAACGTGTGTGCCCACTGTGGGTACGAGTTACCATCGGTTTGCACACCTGAGGAACTCATGGGAGGTGATACCGATGTGTGATGATCCCATTGTTGCCGAAGTCCGCCGCGCTCGCGACGAACTGGCCCGGAAGTTCAACTACGACATCCAAGTGATCTGCGCTGACCTCATGCGCCGTCAGGGCAAGACCATTTCCATCGAGGAGTTGCGCGCCAGCGCCGGGGAGATGGTGCCGACTCTCCGTAACGCAGATTCCGCCGCGGTGTCCCAGGCAACTGAGCGAGAATAGCGCCGCCCTTCTCTTGGAGTGGAGAGCGTGGCCGCATCTTTGATCTTGCTGCCACTCAGACAATCCCCAGCAGTCGAAGAAGACCCTCTGCTGTTCCTTCTCTTGTCCCCCCACCGTCCAAATGCGGATTGCCGAATGACGGCAGCATTGCTCGGGGTTGCGGTGCAGCGAGTATAGGAGCTTCAATCTTGTAAGACAGGAGAATTGTTTCATGTCCACATCATCAAAGATGCAAGGCGAGATCAAGACCATTGAAGTGACGGGGCGCAGGAATCCGCCCAACTGGGCGGTGCGGCAGCGCCAACTCATAGACCTGATGAACCGGGCCGCGGTGACCTTCGCGGAGCGGAGCACGCGGCCCGATGGCACTCTCTTATGGCGCACTCGATGGACCAGCATGGACGGGACCGACAACGGCTATGAGAGTTTCCTCTCCTACCCGCTCTTCTACCTGCTGGGCGGCGGGGAGCACGTCCACGACCTGGCGCGCAAGGAGTGGAACGCGATTACGTGGCAGTTCGAGCAGTTCGGCACCGTTGACCGAGAATTCGCGGTTGGCTACGACTGGTTCCACCACAGTGAGAGTTACACTTACATCTACTATCTGGCCTTGGCGGACCCTCAACACTTTATGGACCGCGCACGCGCGCTGCGCTACGCGGACATGTATATCGGCGAGGATCCCCTAGCACCCAACTGGGATGCGGACCACCGGATGCTGCGCTCGCCCCTCAACGGAAGCCACGGGCCGCGCACGGTGACGACGCCGGAGGACTGGTCCTATCACCGCCCCATCCTGTGTGATTACCTGTCCCCCTACGAAGACATCCCGGGGGTGGACAGCACAGACCCTTTCGTCAAAGTTGATTGGACCGATGATGCGATGTTCGCCCAGGTGCTCAATCTCATCAACGAACGCATGACCCGCGGCGACGTCCCCCTCAATCTGAGCGCGACAAGCCTGGTTACCAACGCCTATCTCTACACCGGCGAGGAGAAATACAAGAACTGGGTGCTGGACTACATCCGGGTGTGGATGGAGCGACGCGACCAGAACGGCGGCATCGTGCCGGACAACATCGGCCCCAGCGGTCAGATTGGGGAGTTGATGAATGGCAAGTGGTGGGGTGGGTACTATGGCTGGCGCTGGCCCCACGGGGCGCGCAACATCGTCGAGCCGGCGTGTGTGGAGGGAGGTTGTGCCATGCTGCTTACCGGCGACGACTCCTATCTGGACCTGTGCCGCTCACAGTTGGACCTGCTCTGGTCTCTCCGCAAGGAGGAGGACGAAGTCGTCAAGGTGCCCGCGCGACACGGTGACCAAGGGTGGTTCGACTACCGCTGCCCCGATCCTCTCTACTATATCCATCTCTATTGCCTGAGCCAGAGCGCCCAGGATCTGGCCCGGTTGGACGAAGTCTTCCCCGAACGCGAGGGCTTTCAGAACCTGAACCCGCGCTGGTATATGGGCAAGGCCGGCGTCTGCCCACCCACGGCGTGGTTCGCTTTCATCGAGGGACGCAATCCCGGCTATCCGGACCAGATGATCGAGTCCACGTATGCGGGCATCTGCGAGAAACTCGACCGGTTGGAGAACGACGACACCGATCCCGAGAAGCGGGAATGCTACCACTTCCACGCCCTCAACCCGGTGGTCCCTGAGGGGCTGGTCCAGATGACCACGGGTTCACCAGCGGCCATCTACAACGGCGGTTTGCTCCACGCACCCGTGCGTTACTTCGATCCGGAAACACGTCGGACGGGCCTGCCGGAGCACGTGGCCGCCCTGGTCGAAGAGGTCAGCAGAGACAGCGTCAGTCTCATCTTGGTGAACACCGATGTGGTGGCGTCCCGCGCGGTGCTGATCCAGTCCGGTACTTTCGGCGAACACGAGTTCACGACCGCCCGGCTTGAAGGCTTGGATAGCGACAGCGTGCAGATCAATGGTCGCCACGTGGCGGTTCGCCTGGGACCCTCCGCGCAGGCACACCTCCACCTCGGGCTGAAGCGCCACGTCCATCGCCCTTCGTACGAGTTTCCACCCTTCGGATAGAAATCTCGCCGGGCGCTCAAGCTGGGGGTTGAAGAGACCGATCTGAGCATGGTGAG
>Ga0100400_1003808_pt1 | contig 10140 bp, 7 predicted proteins | sample CryGeymeta201524_FD_80420 | JGI IMG/M metagenome (GOLD analysis project Ga0100400, IMG submission 80420) | Groundwater microbial communities from Crystal Geyser aquifers in Utah, USA - Crystal Geyser metaG 2015-24 | ecosystem: Environmental > Aquatic > Deep subsurface > Groundwater | place: USA... | reverse complement strand
TGACTCTGCGACCGCACGGCCCACGCTTGCGTGGAGCCAGCTCCACCTTCCCTACCCGTTTACCTACGAGGTGAGGGTCATCCGCGTCGACGCCGGCCTGCAGACCGAGGTGTGGAGCCGCAGCGGCATCACAAACAGCGTCTCGACGATGGGCGTCGACCAATCCCTTGCCACCGGGAGCTACTACTGGACCGTCGCCGTTGTCGACGAATACGGAAACCGGTCACGTTCCAAGGAGGCTTCGTTCATCGTCCCATGAGCGAGCGTGATACTTCGGGGCGCTTTCAGGCGCTCTACGAAATCAGCAGCGCGATCAACTCGCTCGAGGATGCGAGCGGACTCCTCGAGCGTGTCATGGATATCGCCATGGAGCACCTTTCCGCCGAGCGCGGGTTCCTTCTCCTCCGACCCGAGCCTTCGCCCGCCGAAAGTGCGGGGTTCAACGTCAGGGTCGCACGGAACATCGCGGAAGAGAGTGTCGGCGATGCTCGGCAGGTTTCGACGAGCGTTGTGAACACCGTCCTTTCGCGCGGTGAGCCGGTCCTTTCCATCGATGCCATGGACGATGCGCGCTTTGACGACTCACGAAGCATCGTCACACAGCAGATCCGCTCCGTCGCCTGCGTCCCGCTGCGAAACAGGGATCGCCTCATGGGTGCAATCTACGTCGACAGCAGGTCGAGCAAGGGGAAGTTCACGCAGGATAGCCTCGAGTTCCTTGCGGCGTTCGCGAACCTCGCGGCCATCGCCATCGAGAACGCGAGACTGTACGAAGACCTCCGCGATGAGAACCGCCGGCTCCGCGATGAAGTGAAGGGAATGTTCGCGTTCGAAGGGATCATCGGGAGAAACACCGGCCTCAAGGGCGTTCTGTCTCTCGCGGAGCGGGTCGCCCTCACCGACGTATCGGTCCTCATCATGGGCGAGAGCGGGACCGGCAAGGAGCTTCTCGCAAAAGCAATCCATTACAGCGGGGCGCGACGGAACGGCCCCTTCATCGCCGTGAATTGCGCTGCGATCCCGGAGACACTCCTCGAGAGTGAGCTCTTCGGTCACAAGAAGGGGACGTTCACCGGCGCGTTGAACGACAGGAAGGGGCTCTTCGAATCCGCCAACGGCGGGAGCATCTTCCTTGACGAGATCGCCGACATCTCTCTCCCCATGCAGGCGAAGCTCCTCCGTGTGCTCCAGGAGCGCGAGGTCCGCCGCGTCGGTGAGGCCCTCCCCCGCCCTGTGGATGTACGTGTGATATCGGCGACGAACAAGGAGATGCAGAAAGAGGTGGAGGCAGGACGTTTTCGCGAGGACCTCTACTACCGTCTTAACGTCGTCCCTCTCACCATTCCTCCCCTCCGTGAACGCCGGGGCGACATCCCGCTCCTTGCACGGCATTTCCTTGAGCGCGCATACAAACAGCACGGGGGAAAGCCCCTCCAGCTCAGTGCCGGTGCGATGAAGAGGCTCATGGAGTACGACTGGCCGGGGAACGTGCGCGAGCTCGAGAACACGGTGGAGCGCGCAACTGTCCTCGCGGACGGCGCGGAGATCGACTCCGGTGACCTCGGCCTTCCACAGTTCACAACACGCACGCTGTTCGAATCGGGGATCACGCTCGACGAGTTCGAGCGCCGCCTCGTTCTCAAGACGCTCGATGAAGTCGGCGGCAACCGCACGCGCGCGGCTGAGCGGCTCGGGGTTTCGGTGCGCTGGATCCAGTACCGGCTGAAAGAGTGGCTCGAGTGAAGATCGGGAAGTTCGACATACTCTCGAAGCTGAGCGACGGCCCGACGGCCTCGGTGTTCAAGGCGTACCAGCCAGACCTCGACCGCGTCGTCCTCCTCAAAGTCCTGCATCCCCACCTCCGGTCTGAACCGGGACTGGTCGACCGGTTCCGACGCGAAGCGAGGGCGGGCGCGCGGCTTGACTCAGAGTTCATCGTCCACGTCTATGACCTCACGGAGGCCGATTCCTTTTTCTCGATCGCCATGGAGTACGTTGAGGGGACCAGCCTCAGGCAGCTCCTCGAAGCGAACGGACGGCTTGATCCTTCGGCGGCGATTGCAGTCGCGGCGGGCGTTCTCAAGGCACTCGAGTATGCCCACTCGCACGGAGTCCTCCACCGCGACGTGAAACCCGCGAACATACTTCTCACATTGCGCGGCGGCGTCAAGCTCACAGATTTCGGACTCGCATCGATCGCGAATGCGAGCTCGCTTACAACAGACGGCACACTCCTCGGGACGCCGGCGTACATGTCACCGGAGCAGGCGCGCGGTGAACCGGTCGACGCACGTTCGGACCTTTTCTCCCTGGGCGCGACGGTCTACGAGATGCTCAGCGGAGAGAAGATCTTCGGCGGCTCCTCGTACGCTGCTTGTCTCCATAAGATCCAGACGCTCGAGCCCGTTCCCCTCGGTGAGAAGGCAATCGGCGCCCCGGAATCACTGTCTCGATGGATGCTGAAGCTTCTCGAGAAGCGAAGAGAGAGGCGGTTCACCTCCGCCTCGGAGGCACTCGCCGCGCTTGAGGATATGTCCCGCACCGCCGCGGCGCCTGCATCGGCAAGCGACATTGCATCCCTCGTCGCGCCCCACTCGAATGTGAGGGCCGTGGGTACCACCGGCGGGATGCCCGGTCAAGAGACCGCGGAATACAGAAAAGAGGGTGCAACGGAGAGCCACCCGTTGCGACGAAGGAACACCTGGTTGCGCTTCGGTTCGATCGCAGGCGTCGCATCACTCATCGTCTTGATCGTCCTTGTGGTTCGCCCCACGGGGGATCGACAGAGCCCGTCCGAGACTACCTCAGTTCGCGAGACAGCAGCGGACACACCCCACAGTGAGGGATCCTCAGGCCAGAAGGTCTCTCCTCCCGGCACAGTCGAGAGAAAGAGTGGGCAAGGCCGCGAGCATGACAACCGTGGGCTGACGGCCGGGCAGCTTCCGGTCAACACAGCTGCGCATCCTGTTCCACAGCAGGCAGGACCTGCGCCTCCCACTTCAGGAACGGGAGAGCTTGAGATACGCTGCATTCCCTGGGCGAGGATTTACGTCGACGGAGAGTTCGTCGAGACCACTCCCTTGAAATCCCCCATCAACCTCTCTGCCGGCGTACACCGGCTGATTTTCCGCAACCCGTCGTTCTCCGATATTGCCCGACAGGTCGACGTCAAACCGGGCGTGCGGGAGGAGCTCTCAGTCGACTTTCTGGAAAACGGCGGGTTCCTGCGCGTGACGGTGCGGCCCTGGGCGAAGGTGTATGTCGATGACGTCTACAGGGATGAAACCCCTCTCTCCTCTCCAATAGTTCTGCAGGGTGGGAATCATAAGATTTCACTTCGCAACCCCGCATTCAAGAATTGGGAGGAGAGCAGAACAATCACGCCGGGGGACACGTTGACGTTGAACATCGTTCTCGAACCTTCCCCGAAATAGCTTCGGATGTGGCAGGGCCTGGCTGGCACGATTATAGCAGCATTATAGAGTTGTGAATTGAAGTCAAGTGCGGTCAGAACAGCCTGAGAAGATGATGAACCCCAAGTCACGCCTGTCACTGCTGCTTGCCTTATCGATTGCAGGGATTGGCGTTACGGTCGCGCCGTCGCAGCACCGGGACGTCATGCCGACCCCCCGGTACGGCTTCTGCACGGCAGTGCTCAACGACTCCGTTTTTGTCATCGGGGGGGCGCACCCAATGCAAGCCGTGCGCACCGATATCGACAGCACTGTCGAAGCATTTGATCCGAGGACCGGCACCTGGAACACTCAGCTGAGACCTTTGAGTGGACCGAGAGTGTTTGCTGCCGCTGTCGTAGTTGACGGAAGGATCTTCGTCTTTGGCGGGATGGAGGGGATCAGTCCCAGGAATTCTCGGTACCTTTCGAGTGTCGAGATGTTCGACCCCGGCGTCCGACGATGGTTTCCTCGCAGCCCTATGCCTACGCCGAGGGCGAAGCTGGCAGCCGCGGTGGTGAACGGAAAAGTACTCCTCATCGGTGGTGAAGACTCGTCGGGACCGCTCGATGTGGTGGAGGAGTACGACCCGGACCACGATGCGTGGAATACTCATGTCGACCATCTCAGACAGCGACGGATGGGATTCTCAGCTTTCACTATCGATGATGACGTCTACGTGGTCGGCGGCATTGGCGGACCGGACCCTCCCAATCCGCTTCGCTCGATGGAGAAGTTCAATACTCACACGAACCCGAGAAAGTGGGAGATGGTCAGCTCACTGAATTTGACCGTGCCGCGCGCATTCTACGGGGGTGTCGTGACTGACAAGGCGATAATCGTACTCGGAGGAGAAGGGTTTGCCGGGTTCCTCTCCACTGCCGAAGTCTTCAGCATCAAAGACGACAAGCCGCTCCCTTCTTCAATGTACTTCCTACCTTTCGTGCGGTCCATGTTCGGATGCGTGCTGGTCCGTGACAGGCTTTACGTATTCGGCGGTCTGACGTATGCGCAGCAGCTTGCCCCTTCGATCTACGAGTTGGATCTTGTTACCGGTATCAACGAGGCTTATCCAGAGATCCCGGCATCGGCGGCCCTCTACCAGAACTACCCGAACCCGTTCAACCCGGCGACGACGATTACATACGACATCCCTGCAGCGAGCGATGCTCCCGTTGTGATGGAAGTATTCAGCGTTCTTGGGGACAGAGTCGCGCTCATCCAGAACCTTCCCCGGGAGCCCGGGCGGCATTCAATCGTTGTCGACGCGGGCCGGCTGCCAAGCGGCACGTACCTATACAAGCTTACGAGAGGAAAGGAGTCCATCTCCCGGCGCATGGCATTGGTGAAATGAGGGGAGCCCTGCTCACACTTCTCATCTGCCTTGCCCCGCTTTGCAGAGGGCAGATGGCGGAGGATTCTCTCCTTTCGGCCGTTTCGTCGCTCTACAATCAGGGGACGTACGAAGCGGCCGAGCTTGCTGCACGCCGCGCGCTCTCGGCAGACGGCACCCTGTCGCTGAAGGCGCGAACCGAATTTGAAAAGCTCCTAGCGTTTACGCTTGTGGCCGAAGGGCAAAACCAGGAAGCGCGGGGGCATTTCCTGATCGCGCTCTCCCTTTCACCTGACCTCGCTCTCGATCCAGTCCTGGTCTCTCCCAAGATCATCGCCGTCTTTGAAGAAGCAAAACAGCAGTTCAAAGCTGACCTTGCAAAGAAGGAAACTGCTGTCTCCGCCGCCGGCCATGCCGCTTCCTGGCGTATCTTGGTCTATCCGGGATGGGATCAGTACAGGCAAGGGCACGAAACAAAAGGAGTAGCCCTTGCAGCGCTGGAGACAGCCTTCCTGGGTGCCACGGTGGCGCTTGAGCTGTCAAAGGAGTCGGCGCGGGAGAAGTACCTCTCGGCGACAGAAGCGGCAGACATATCTTCCACATACCAGACCTACGATAACCTGCGAAAGGCAGAATTCTACACGGCCGCCGGGGCTGTGGTTGTCTGGCTCTATTCCCAGCTCGACGCTTTTCTCCACCTGCCTCCTTCTCTTGACGCCCCACAGGTCATCGCGACACCCGACGGTACGAGCCGCGTGGAATTCCGCGTTCATTTCTGAACGCGCAGATTCTGCAGTCTTCCTGCATCCCTTGCGCCGGTTCTGGATCTATGGGAGGGTTTCTTCTTCTTCCTCTGCGTGTCAATATCAAGACCTCCGAGTGGGCTCGAGCTGCACACAATCCTCGGACCCGAGCGGATTTCGCATCATTGGCGGAGTCCCAAGCAAGGGATCATCGGTGAGGAAGGAGAGCGTTTCGCCATCAGGCATTTGTGGCACTGAATTTGCGTTGTAATGCAGTAATGGAATTGCGGCTGCGATTGGTCTATGCACAACGCCACTTAAGAGGAGACCAGGTATGACACGAAAGGATTGGACACGCGTCGCATTGGTGGGGCTCGCCTTCATGCTCCTCGCAGGCTCTCTGCAAGCGCAGATGTTTCCCCCGTTCGGACTGCGCGCGCAGGTCGAGAACGGCACGAATGTGAAGCTCTCATGGAGCAAGCCGTTCCTGATGGATCGTGATGACATACAGTACTACAAGATCTATCGCGGCTCCTCCTTGTCATCGTTCGCCCTCCTCGACTCAACGCGTGACGTCTCGTACGCAGACACGCCTCCCACGGGTGTCAGCCTCTTCTGGTTCTACTATGTGACAGCGGTCACAAGGTTCGGGCAGAGCCCCCGGAGTAACGTCGTTCTCGCGGATCTGTCCGGGCAGACCGGACAGCGTGACCGCGTCCAGATCATCTCGACTCCACCTACGAATGCAAGCGTCGGGGTCCCGTACGCCTACCAGGTCGTCGCTGTCTCGCGCGACTCGGCGGCGATCCGCTTCTATCTCGGCCATAGACCGGCCGGCATGAAAATCGACTCGACCTCCGGAATGGTGCAATGGACTCCGATCACCTCCGGGAGGTTCTCGGTTGAGCTCTTTGCCGTGTCGAGCGCCGGGGGAAAAGCGAAGCAGGAGTTTGTCATTCACGTCGCCGCGGGACACGCCGTCGTCCAGGGTACCGTGAAGGACTCGACCGGAGCGGGCGTCAACCGCGTGCTCATCACGCTCCTCCAGATCACCGCGCCGCACTTCTCATATCAGGCGGTTACCGACTCCACGGGTGCCTACAGGATTGAGAATGTCGATGCAGGCCGGTACTACGCACGCGCCCTTCCGCTCAAGACACAATACCTGCCTCAGTGGTACAACGGCGTCCGTGAGCTCCGTGATGCGACGCCGATCGATGTGCCTGACAGCGGGAGCGTCACCGTCAATTTCGTCCTCAAGCCGTTCGTTCCGCCCGCACTCTATACCGCGTCCGGCTCAGTGAGAGACACCTCCGGGGCACCAATCACGACGGCATGGGTCTACATCATCAGCAAGGGAATGGGGTTCGCCGGCCACATGGATGCAGGCGCCGACGACGGCAGCTGGACAAAGGGAGATGACTGGCGCAACCTGGCCGACGACATGATGGATGATATGCTGAACCACATGTCAGGCGGGCTCCTCGGCGGAATCATGGGTGCGCTCGGACGCCACGATGACAACGGGTGGAACTCCGGGAATGCGTGGAGCGGAGAGCCCACATGGAATGACCTCAGCTTCGAGCAGCCGTCCCGGTTCGTCACGAGAACGCATGTCGATTCGCTCGGCAACTTCTCCGTGAAAGTTCTCGGCGGCAGCTACATTGCACTCGCGACGGCACGCGGATACATGAACCAGTACTACGACCACAAGACGAACTTCCTCGAGGCCGACACGATCTCTGTGGCAGGCAACGTCACGGGCATCAATTTCAACCTCGTGAAGGTGTCGACGTCTCCGGGGAGCATCAGCGGCAGGGTGATTGACTCGACGACACTGAGCGGCGTCATGGCGCGCGTCCTTGCATTCAACAACCGCGGCGCAATTCTGTCGCCGCTGGACCGCAGCAACGCCGTCCGTGTGTACACGACGGAGACTGACAGCACGGGCACCTACACGTTCTCGAACCTCCCGCCGGGGGACTACATCATCCTCGCGGTCCCAGCCGGACGCTACGCCCCCTCGTTCTACAGCACGAAGGGCATCACGCACTTCTGGAAGGACGCGGCACCTGTTACGGTCAGCGGGAACAGTGTAATCGGCATCAACATTTACGTGAAGCCGCTTCCCATCACCACAGCCGGGTTCACGTCGATCAACGGTCAGGTCGTTGCCGGCTCGACCGGCATCAGCGGCGCCCTCGTCTATGCATCCCTTGATGGGAACGTTGCCGCCTATGCGTTGAGCGACAATGGCGGCAGGTATGCCGTAAGCGGTCTCGCTCCGGGGACGTACCTCCTCGCTGTTGACAAGCCGGGCTACGATCCTCCATCCCCTGCGACGGCGGCACCGACGTATACGGCGAACGGCGCACCGTCCCCCTCGAGCGTAGACTTCACGCTCTCCCAGTCGGTTCTCTCCGTCGGAAACACCGAGACCACGCCGGAGACATACGCGCTCGAGCAGAACTATCCGAACCCGTTCAACCCGACGACGCAGATCGCATTCGTTTTGCCGAAGACGTCGCACGTCGAGCTCTCCGCTTACAACATTATCGGACAGAAGATTGCGACGCTCGTGAGCGGTGTCATGGACGCGGGAACTCACCATGTGACGTGGGACGCCTCGGACAACCGCGGCGTGAGCGTGCCGTCGGGCGTCTACTTCTACCAGCTCAAGGCGGGTGACTTCACTGCAACAAGGAAAATGCTCCTCCTCAGATAACCACTCAGTACAGACCGCGGAGGCACCACGCATGGCCTCCAATCGCACAGCCGCACCGCACCCACCGGGCGGCTGTTGCGTTATATGTACCCAGTCCCGCCGCCCGTGCCTCAGCCTGTGGGAAGCGGGCAGACGCTCGGCGAGGAGATTGTCTTCACCTTCGAGGCGGGGCGCGTCTTTCGCTCTTCAGCGGGGCGACATATCCGTGTCCCTGCAGAAATCCAATCGACGGTTCCATCTTGTCTCTTTCTCTCTTTCCGCAAGGTCTCCTCATCCGTGCACTTCTCCTGTGTTCTTTCGTGTCAATTCGTGGTCTCGTTCTGCACCTGCTTCCCTGTTCCAAGAATGACTTTGGAAATGAGCCGGAATTTCAGCAAATTATCGAGGAACCTGCAGTCTTGGACGAGCCGGTTATAAACAAGGTGGCGATTTCGACATGATTCTCGTCATCCCTTCCATTGACATCTCAGGGGGACGGTCGCTCTGCCTTATTGAGGGGGTTGCAGGGAGGAGCGGGATTTACAGCGACGATCCCGTGGAGCTCGCAAAGCTCTGGCGGCGTGAGAACGCGAAGGCGCTGCATGTCGGCGACATTGACGGAGTCCGCGACGGCGTTCCGAGGAACTTCGATGTTGTGAAGCAGATCGTCGACTCCGTCGACATCCCCGTCGAGTACGGGGGCGGGCTCCGCACAGCGGAGCTTGCGGCAAGAGCTCTGGACGCAGGAGTCTACCGCGTGACGATTGGGACCATGGTGATCGAGGACCCGTCGGCGACGGCAGACCTCATCGCACGCTACGGCCCACGGCGGATTGCACTCGCCATTGGAGTCCAGGGGGACATTGTATTTATCAAGGGGGGAAAGGAAAGCACACCGCGGACCGCGGTGGAGCTTGCCGGGGAGATGAAGGCGCTCGGATTCGAACGGGTGATCTACACGGACCTTGCACGCAAAGAAGGGACCGGGAGCCCCGACCTCGACGGCATCGCCCGTTTCGCACGCGAGACGCACATGCAGATCACGCTTTCGGGCGGGGTTTCGTCGCTCGATGACCTTCTCCGCGTCCAGGCGCTCGAACCGCACGGCATCGATTCCGTCGTCATCGGCAAGCCGCTTTACGAGAACCGCTTCGCCTGCGAACTCCTCTGGCGTGCCGCGGAAGCGGGAACTCTCCCTCCTCTCGACCTGTAGCGGCGCGGCCGCAGGGAGCCGTGGCACCAGTGCGGCAGTACGCTCGAGCGCTGGGTGCTCCACTCTATCAGACCACGACAGAGGTTTCTTGCCATGCCGAAAGTTGCCGTTGTCATCGGAAGTGACTCCGACCGCCCCGCGATGCAGGGGTGCCTCGAGTACCTCGAAAAGTTCGGGATCGAACACGAGCTCAAGGTTCTCTCCGCCCACCGTCAGCCGGAAGAGACCTCGGCATTCGCCCGGTCCGCAGCGGCGCACGGCTACCAGGTTGTCATCGCCGCCGCCGGGATGGCGGCGCATCTCCCGGGCGTGATTGCATCCCACACGACGCTCCCCGTCATCGGCGTCCCCCTCTCCGCCTCGGAGTTGCGCGGGGAGGATGCACTCTTCTCCATTGTCCAAATGCCGGCGGGCATCCCCGTTGCAACGATGGGCATTGGCTCCACAGGGGCGAAGAATGCAGCTGTCATGGCGGCGGAGATCATTGCACTGGGCAACGAGCGCATCAGGCAAACACTCGGAGATTTCCGCAAGCACGGGTCGAGGTTCTGATCTCCGCACAAGACGGGCCGAAACCGTCCAACCCTTGCAGGGTCGTTGAGGATGAGGTTTACAGTCGTCGGACATTTTGTACTCGACACCATCGTCCAACCCGACGGTACCAAGACCGAGAGCTACGGCGGCATCTATTTCTC
>Ga0100400_1003803_pt1 | contig 10142 bp, 11 predicted proteins | sample CryGeymeta201524_FD_80420 | JGI IMG/M metagenome (GOLD analysis project Ga0100400, IMG submission 80420) | Groundwater microbial communities from Crystal Geyser aquifers in Utah, USA - Crystal Geyser metaG 2015-24 | ecosystem: Environmental > Aquatic > Deep subsurface > Groundwater | place: USA... | reverse complement strand
CGGAGAGGTCGCGGCGGCGGCGCGCGGCGCCGACTGGATGCTGCAGGTCACCAACGACGCCTGGTTCGGCGACAGCGGCGGGCCGCGCCAGCATCTGGCGCAGGCGCGGGTGCGCGCCATCGAGCAGGGCCTGCCGGTGGCGCGCGCCGCCAACACCGGCGTCTCGGCGATGATCGACCCTTATGGCCGGATCCGGGCCTCGCTCCCGCTGGGCGTGCGCGGCGCGCTTGATTCGCCTCTGCCTGCGCGCGCGCCGCGCACCGTGTTCGCGCGCATCGGCGACGCGGGGGCGCTCGCCTTGCTGGCGAGCGCGGCGGCGCTGGTTCTCTTGCTGGGCGGCGCCCGCCGCCGCTGAGCGCGCGCTAGACGTGCATAATGCGTTAATGCTCGATTTTTCAATGTTTTGTTGCGATCTCAGGTTGCACCTTCTCATCCAGTCAGTGGAGTGAGAACCGTGTCCCGAACCCCCGATCCCATCGACGCCCATGTCGGCGCGCGGCTGCGGCTGCGGCGGATGATGCTGGGCGTGAGCCAGGAAAACCTCGCCGCCGACGTGGGTGTGACTTTCCAGCAAATCCAGAAATACGAAAAAGGCCAGAACCGCGTCGGCGCCAGCCGCCTGTTGCAGCTGTCGCGGGCGCTGTCGGCGCCGGTAGGCTATTTCTTCGAAGGCGCGCCGGGCGCGCAGCACGACGCGGGCGCGCCGCCGCCGCCCGACGCGGCGTCGCTGCTCGCCACGCCCGAGGCGGTGAAGCTGGCGACCGCCTTTGCGCAAGTCGCCGACGCGGCGACGCGGCGCCGGATCGTTGATCTGGTGCAGGCGCTGGTGAACGACACGTCGTCTGGGAAGTAGGCGGGGCGCGCGCGAACCCGGTTGACCGGCGCGCGCCCGGACCGTAGAGCAAAGCCCGTCTTGCGGGCGGGCGACCGGCCGCGCATCCTTGGGGAGCAGCCGGTGGCGCGCAACGATTATCTCTTTACGTCCGAGTCGGTCTCCGAGGGCCACCCCGACAAGGTTTGCGACCAGATCTCCGACGCGATCGTCGATCTGATCCTGTCGCGGGAGCCGGAGGCGCGCGTCGGCGTCGAGACCGCCGCCACCACCAACACCGTGGTGCTGATGGGCGAGGTCAAGATCTCCGAGGAGAACGCGCCCGAGCCGGAGGAGATCTGTCACGCCGCGCGGGAGACGATCCGCCGGATCGGCTATCAGCAGAAGGGCTTTCACTTCCGCACCGCGCGCATCGAGATGCTGGTGCATGAGCAGTCGCCCGACATCGCCCAGGGCGTGGACGCCGCCGACAACAAGGACGAGGGCGCCGGCGATCAGGGCATCATGTTCGGCTACGCCACCGACGAGACGCCCGAACTGATGCCCGCGCCGATCCTCTACAGCCACAAGATCCTGAAGACGCTGGCCGACGCGCGCCACAGCGGCGCCGAGCCGACGCTGGGGCCGGACGCGAAAAGCCAGGTCACCGTGGAATATCGCGACGGCAAGCCGGTGCGCGCCCACACCATCGTGCTCTCGACCCAGCACCTCGACCCGGAGATGACCTCCGACGACGTGAAGGCGGTGGTGGAGCCGCATATCGTCAGGGCGCTGCCCGAGGGCTGGGTGGACGCGCGCACCGTCTGGCACGTCAACCCCACCGGGCGCTTCGTGATCGGCGGTCCCGACGGCGACGCCGGGCTGACCGGGCGCAAGATCATCGTGGACACCTATGGCGGCGCGGCGCCCCACGGCGGCGGCGCGTTCTCCGGCAAGGATCCGACCAAGGTTGACCGCTCGGCGGCTTATGCCGCGCGCTATCTGGCCAAGAACGTCGTCGCCGCAGGGCTGGCGCGCCGCTGCACCATCCAGCTCGCCTACGCGATCGGCGTCGCCGAGCCGCTGTCGATCTACGTGGACACGCACGGCGCCGGCGAGGTGGCTGACGAGGCCATCGAGCAGGCGATCCGCGATACGCTCTCGCTCACGCCGCGCGGCATCCGCACGCATCTCGGCCTCAACCGCCCGATCTATCAGCGCACGGCGGCCTATGGTCATTTCGGCCGTGAGCCGGACGCGGAGGGCGGCTTTTCATGGGAAAAGACCGACCTTGTCGAAAAGCTTCGGGCCGCGCTCTGAGCGGGACCACGCCATGACCGCGCCGCGGCGCCCGGACGGGGCGCCGTGGCGCAATTTCCACGGCCGCCGCCACGGTAAGACGCTGCGCACAGGCCAGCGCACCCTGCTGGAGACGCGGCTTGCGCAGCTAGCCCCGCCGGGCGTGGGCTGGGCCGAGAACCCCGCGCGCGCGGCGCTCGACCCCGCCGCGCTGTTTCCCGGCAAGACCGACCTGTGGCTCGAGATCGGTTTCGGCGGCGGAGAGCACCTGCTGGCGACCGCCGCCGCACATCGGGCCGTGGGCATGATCGGCTGCGAGCCGTTCGTGAACGGCGTGGCGATGTTTCTGAGCGCGCTGGAGGGCGCCGGGCTGGACAACGTGCGCGTCCACGCCGACGACGCGCGCTTTCTGCTCGACGTGCTGCCGCCCGCGTCGGTGGGGCGGGTCTATCTGCTCTACCCCGACCCATGGCCCAAGCGCCGCCATGTCGAGCGCCGCTTCGTCAACCCGGACAACCTCGCCATGCTGGCGCGCGTGATGCGCGCGGGCGCCGAACTGCGCGTCGCGACCGACGTGCCCGACTATGTGGCGCACACCCGCGCCGCGCTGGCCGCGCGCGCCGACTTCGCCGCCGTCTCCGACAGCGCGCAGGCCTGGGAGGGCTGGCCCGGCACGCGCTATGAGGCCAAGGCGCTGCGCGAGGGCCGCGCGCCGCGCTATCTGCGCTACGCCCGCCTCTAGGCGCCGCCGCCGCGCCGCGCCGCCAAACCCGTCGCCGCCCAACCCCTCGCACCCCAAGCCCTCGCGCCCCGGCGCCGCGCAATCCGGCGCCCGCGCGACAATCGACAGCCCCGCTCCGGCGCCGTAGAACGCCCCCAACCCCGCGCCACCCCGATCCTGCGCCACTCCGGAGCCGCCATGTCCCACGCCCAAGCCTCGCCGCTCACCGCCCGCGCTTCGGGGCCGTTGCGCGGCGCGGTCGCCATCCCCGGCGACAAGTCGATCTCGCACCGCGCGCTGATCCTGGGCGCCATGGCGGTGGGCGAGACCCGCATCACCGGGCTGCTGGAGGGGCAGGACGTGCTCGACACCGGACGCGCCATGGCCGCCTTCGGCGCTGAGGTCGAGCGGACCGGCGAGGGCGCCTGGCGGGTGTGCGGCGTCGGCGTCGGCGGATTCAGCGAGCCTGCGGACGTGATCGACTGCGGCAACTCCGGCACCGCCGCGCGGCTGATCATGGGCGCCATGGCCACCACGCCGATCACGGCCACCTTCACCGGCGACGCCTCCTTGCGCTCGCGCCCGATGGGCCGCGTGACGGAGCCGCTGGCGCTGTTCGGCGCCCGCGCCCATGGCCGCGACGGCGGGCGGCTGCCGATGACGCTGATCGGCGCCCGCCACGCCGGGCCGGTGGACTACACCATGACCGTCGCCTCGGCGCAGGTGAAGTCGGCGATGCTGCTGGCGGGCCTCGCGGCGCCGGGCGAGACGGTGATCCGTGAGCCGGAGCCGACCCGCGACCATTCCGAGCGGATGCTGCGCGGTTTTGGCGCGACTATCGCCGTCGAGCAGACGCGAAAAGGCCGCGTGATCCGCCTGACCGGCCAGCCGGAGCTTGTCCCCCAGCGCATCGCCGTGCCGCGCGACCCGTCGTCGGCCGCCTTTCCCATCGCCGCCGCGCTGCTGGTGGAGGGGTCGGAGGTGGTGGCGGCGGGCGTCGGCATGAACCCCACCCGCGCCGGTCTCTACGCCTGCCTGCGCGAGATGGGCGCCGACCTTGCGCTGGAGAACCCGCGCGAGGAGGGCGGCGAGCCGGTCGCCGATCTGCGCGCGCGGTTCTCGGCGCTGAAGGGGATCGAGGTGCCGCCGGAGCGCGCGCCGTCGATGATCGACGAATACCCCATTCTCGCCGTGCTGGCGGCCTTCGCCGAGGGCGTGACGGTGATGCGCGGCGTCGCCGAGCTGCGCGTCAAGGAAAGCGACCGCATCGACGCCATGGCGCGGGGGCTGGAGGCCTGCGGCGTGCGCGTCGAGGAGGACGCCGACACGCTGATCGTGCATGGCCTGGGCGCGGGCGGCGTTGCGGGCGGCGCGACGGTGGCCACAAGGCTCGACCATCGCATCGCCATGAGTTTCCTGTGCCTGGGGCTGGCGTCGCAAAGGGCGGTGACGGTGGACGACGCTGGCCCCATCGCCACCAGCTTTCCCGGCTTCATGGCGCTGATGCGCGCGCTGGGAGCGTCGCTGGAGGCGCAGGCGTGAGCGCGCGCGGCGCCTGCCTGTGCGGCGCGGTGCGCTATGTGGTCAGCGGCCCGCTGCGCGCCGTGATCGGCTGCCATTGCCGCCAGTGCCGCAAGACCTCCGGCCACCACGTCGCCGCGACCGCCGCGCCGCGCGACGCGGTGCGCATCGAGGATGCGGGCGCGCTGCGCTGGTTTGAGTCCTCGCCCGGCGTGCGGCGCGGCTTTTGCGGCCGGTGCGGCTCGAACCTGTTCTGGGACCGCGCGTCGGCGCCGACGCTGTCGATCTTCGCCGGAGCGCTGGACGACGCGCCGGGCTTGCGCATGGCGGGCCATATCTTTTGCGCCGACAAGGGCGCCTATTACGCCATCGCCGACGGCCTGCCGCAGGCGCCGGGCGACGCCGACATGATCGGCTGCGTCTGATGCGGTTCTGCGTGGCGATCGATGGCCCGGCGGCGGCGGGCAAGGGCACCATCTCGCGCGCGCTGGCCGAGCGCTACGGCCTCGCGCATCTCGACACCGGCGCGCTCTATCGCGCGGTGGGCGCGAAGCTGCTGGCGGCGGGCGCCGACCCCGCCGATGCGCAGGCGGCGGCGGCGGCGGCGCGGGCGCTGACGCCCGGCGACCTGGCGCGCGGCGATCTGCGCACCGCGCAGGCGGGCGAGGCGGCGTCGGTGGTGGCGGCGAACCCGGCGGTGCGCGCCGCCCTGCTCGATTTCCAGCGCGCGTTTTCGCGGCGCGAGGGCGGCGCGGTGCTGGACGGGCGCGACATCGGCACGGTCGTTCGCCCCGACGCCGACGTGAAGCTGTTCGTGGATGCGAGCGCCGAGGCCCGCGCCGCGCGCCGGGCGGCGGAGCTGGGCGCCGATCCCGGCCAGACGCTTGCCGACATCCTGCGCCGCGACGCCCGCGACGCGGGCCGCGACGCGGCGCCGATGGCGCGCGCGGCGGATGCGCACTTGCTCGACACCACCGATCTGACTATAGACGCCGCCATCGCGAAGGCTGCGAGCATGATCGACGAGGCGTTGCGCCGCGCGCGGGGCTGAACCCCGCTGCTGGCGCATTCGGCGTTCATGGACCCGAAACCCGACAAGACCGCCGGAGCCAACCGGCTGGCCCGTCAAAACCTTTAGGAGAACTGCATGGCCAAGGCCACAATGGACGAATTCGAGGCTCTGCTGAACGAGAGCTTCACGCTGGACACGCTCGAAGAGGGCGCCGTCGTCAAGGGCCGCGTGCTCGCCATCGAGAACGGTCAGGCGATCATCGACATCGGCTACAAGATGGAAGGCCGCATCGAGGTCAAGGAATTCGCGCGCCCCGGCCAGCCCGCCGACATCAAGGTGGGCGACGAGGTCGAGGTCTATCTCGACCGGGTCGAGAACGCCAAGGGCGAAGCGGTGCTGAGCCGCGAGAAGGCGCGCCGCGAGGAGGCCTGGGACCGTCTGGAGCAGGCCAACGACAAGCAGGAGCGCGTCGAGGGCCAGATCTTCGGCCGCGTCAAGGGCGGCTTCACCGTCGATCTGGGCGGCGCCGTGGCGTTCCTGCCCGGCTCTCAGGTCGATGTGCGCCCGGTGCGCGACGTCGGCCCGCTGATGGGCATCCCGCAGCCGTTCCAGATCCTCAAGATGGACCGCCGCCGCGGCAACATCGTCGTCTCGCGCCGCGCCGTGCTGGAGGAATCCCGCGCCGAGCAGCGCGCCGAGATCGTCGGCAAGCTGGCCGAGGGCGACATCATCGACGGCGTGGTGAAGAACATCACCGACTACGGCGCCTTCGTCGATCTGGGCGGCGTGGACGGCCTGCTGCACGTCACCGACATGGCCTGGCGCCGCGTCAACCACCCGTCCGAGATCCTCACCATCGGCGAGACGGTCAAGGTGCAGGTGGTCAAGGTCAACAAGGACACCCAGCGCATCAGCCTTGGCATGAAGCAGCTGATGTCCGACCCGTGGGACGGCGTCGCCGCCAAGTATCCGATGGGCAGCAAGTGGACCGGCCGCGTCACCAACATCACCGACTACGGCGCCTTCGTCGAGCTTGAGGCCGGCGTCGAGGGTCTGGTGCATGTCTCCGAGATGAGCTGGACCAAGAAGAACGTCCACCCCGGCAAGATCGTCTCCACCTCGCAGGAAGTCGAAGTGGTGGTGCTGGACGTGGACAGCGCCAAGCGCCGCGTGTCGCTGGGCCTCAAGCAGTGCCAGCGCAACCCGTGGGAGGTGTTCGCCGAGACCCACCCCAACGGCACGGAAGTCGAGGGCGAGGTCAAGAACATCACCGAGTTCGGCCTGTTCATCGGTCTCGACAACGACATCGACGGCATGGTGCACCTGTCCGATCTCGACTGGACCCGCTCCGGCGAGGAGGCGATCGCCGACTACAAGAAGGGCGACATGGTCAAGGCGCAGGTGCTCGACGTCGATGTCGAGAAGGAGCGCATCTCGCTGGGCGTCAAGCAGCTGAGCGGCTCGGGTTCGGCGTCGGCAGGCCCGGTCCGCGCGGCGGCGGCGCCTGCCGAGGGCGCGGCTGCGGCTGCGGCTGGCGGTCTGCGCAAGAACGCGGTCGTCACCGCCACCGTCACCGCGATCGAGGACGGCGGCGTGGAGGTCGAGGTGGACGGCATGAAGGGCTTCATCCGCCGTTCCGACCTTGGCCGCGACCGCGCCGACCAGCGGCCCGAGCGCTTCAGCGTGGGCGACAAGCTCGACGCCCGCGTGCTGAACGTGGACAAGGCGGCGCGGCGCGTGTCGCTGTCGGTCAAGGCGCTGCAGATCGCCGAGGAGAAGGAGGCGGTGGCGCAGTTCGGCTCGTCCGACAGCGGCGCGTCGCTGGGCGACATCCTCGGCGCGGCGCTGCGCGAGCGTCAGGGCGAGTGAGCATGGACGCGGGCGAGACCATCGGCGGCGACGCCCGCGACCTGATCGAACGGCGGCGCCTGCGCCGCCGTCTCGGCTTCTGGCGCGTCGCGGCGATCCTGGCGGTCGCGGCGGCGGCCGGGGCCTGGGCGTGGCGGGCCGCGCCTGCGGGCGATCACGTCGCCCGCTTCGCCGTCACCGGCATGATTCTGGACGACTTCGACCGCGACGCCACGCTGCGCGCGCTGGCGAAAGACAAGGCCGTGAAGGCGGTGATCGTGCGCATCGACAGCCCCGGCGGCACCGTGGCCGGCAGCGAGGCGCTGTATGAGGCTCTGCGCGACGTGGCCGAAGCCAAGCCGCTGGTGGCGGTGCTGGGCGAGGCGGCGGCGTCGGGCGGCTATATCGCGGCGCTCGCCGCCGACCGGATCGTGGCGCGCGGCGCCACGCTGACCGGCTCGATCGGCGTGATCGCCGAATATCCCAATGTGGAGAAGCTGCTGGAGACGGTCGGCGTCGCCTTCAACCGCGTCGCCAGCTCCGAGCTCAAGGCCGAGCCGTCGCCGTTCCGGGCGCCCAACGCGCAGGCGCTGGCGGTGCAGGCGGAACTGGTGGACGACGCCTATCAGTGGTTTGTCGGCGTCGTCGCGGCGCGGCGGGGCCTGAGCGACGCGCGCGCCCGCGAACTGGGCGATGGCCGGGTGTATTCCGGGCGGCAGGCGCAGGCGGCGGGCCTGCTCGACGACATCGGCGGCGAGGAGGCGGCGCGCGACTGGCTGGCCGGGGCGCGCGGCGTGGCGCGCGATCTGCCGGTGCGCGACGCCGAGGTGGAGCGGCCCGGCGAGGGCCTGTTCGGCCTGACCGGCGGCGGCGCGCGCGCGCTGGCGCTGATCGACGCATGGGCCAACCGGCCGCACCTGATGGCGATCCTGCGCTAACATGCGGCGTTGACGGCGGAAATTCGCCGTGTGATTGTGCGCCTCACAAGTTTTGCGCGGCGACGCATCGGGCAGGAGAGGGCCGCAATGATCAAATCCGAACTGATCCAGCGCATCGCCGACGAGAACCCGCACCTGTTCCAGCGTGACGTGGAGCGGATCGTCTCGACGATCTTCTCGGAGATCACCGGCGCCCTGTCGCGTGGCGACCGCGTCGAGCTGCGCGGCTTCGGCGCGTTCTCGGTCAAGGAGCGCGACGCCCGCATGGGCCGCAACCCGCGCACCGGCGAGGCTGTGGCGGTGCCGGAAAAGCGCGTGCCGTTCTTCAAGACCGGCAAGGACCTGCGGGAGCGGCTGAACGGCGGCGCCGATCTGGGCGACGACGACGAAGACTGATCTTTCGGGAAGGGAATGCCATGCGCCTTCTGACCTATCTTGTTCTCGGCCTCGCCGCGCTGGTGGTGATCGCGTGGTCGGTGGCCAATCGCGGCGCGGTGACGGTGGCGAGCGCGCCGGACCTTACCGCCTATGGCCTGCCCGCGTCGCCGACGTATGACGTGCCGCTGTTCGCGCTGGCGCTGGGCTTTGGCGCGGTCGGCTTCATCCTTGGCGCCGCGCGGGAATATCTGCGCGAGGGCCGGGTGCGCCGCCGCGCGGCCGAATCCCGGCGTGAGGCCGACAAGCTGCAGCGTGAGGTCGCCACGCTCAAGCGCAACCAGAACCTCGACGAAGACGACGAGATCATCGCGCTGACGGCGCGCTGACGGCGCTGGCCGCGTGGCGGTGCGCGTCAAGATCTGCGGCGTGCGCGACCGCGCCGCGCTGGATGCGGCGGCCTGCTGCGGCGCCGCCTATGTAGGCTTCGTGTTCTTCCCCAGATCGCCGCGCCATCTGACATGGGACGCGGCGGCGGCGCTGGCGGCGGCGGCGCCTGCGGGCCTGTGCAAGGTGGCGCTGGCGGTGGATCCCGACGACGCCGCGCTCGACCGTCTCGCCGCGCTGCCGCTCGACATGATCCAGCTTCACGGCGCCGAGACGCCTGCGCGCATCGCCGCAGTGCGCGCGCGGCTGGGCCTGCCGGTGATGAAGGCGGTCGGCGTGGCGACGGCGGCGGACCTCGCGCGCCTCGACCTTTACGAGAGCGCCGCCGATCAGATCCTTTGCGACGCCAAGCCGCCGCAGGACGGCCCGCTGCCCGGCGGAACCGGCGTCGCCTTCGACTGGCGGCTGATCGCCGGGCGGCGCTGGCGGCGGCCGTGGATGCTGGCCGGGGGGCTGACGCCGGAAAACGTCGCCGAAGCCGTGCGGCTGACCGGCGCGCAGGCTGTTGACGTCTCCTCCGGCGTGGAAAGCGCGCCGGGGGTGAAGGACGCGGACAAGATCGCCCGGTTCATCGCGGCGGCGCAGGGGAGGGCGGCGGATGTCGGGGCTCGGCAAGACGCTTGATCGGACGCTTGAGGACGGCGTGCGCGCGGGGCTGACGCCCGGCGTGGTCGGCGTGGTGGCGGGGCGCGACGGGGTGCGCTACGCGGGCGCTTTCGGCCAGCGCGGCGTTGACGATCCTGCTGCGATGACCGTGGACACGGTGTTCCGGCTGTTCTCGATGACCAAGGCGATCGGCTCGCTGGCGGCGCTGAAGCTGGCGGAGGCGGGATCGCTCGACCTCGACGCGCCCGTGGGCGACATCGTTCCCGAATTCGACGCGCTGATGGTGCTCGACGGCTTTGACGGCGACACGCCGCGCCTGCGCGCGCCCGCGTCGCGCGCCACGGTGCGCCAGCTCGCGACGCACACTTCCGGCGCCGTCTATGAGTTCTGGAACGCCGACGTCGCGCGGTATCTGCGCGCGGGCGGGCGCCCCTCGGTGCTGGCGGGAACGAAGGCGGCGCTGCATGGCTACCCGCTGGCCTTCGACCCCGGCGCGCGCTGGGGTTACGGGATCGGCATCGACTGGCTGGGGCAGGTGGTGGAGGCGGTCTCGGGCCAGCGCAT
>Ga0100400_1003779_pt1 | contig 10177 bp, 7 predicted proteins | sample CryGeymeta201524_FD_80420 | JGI IMG/M metagenome (GOLD analysis project Ga0100400, IMG submission 80420) | Groundwater microbial communities from Crystal Geyser aquifers in Utah, USA - Crystal Geyser metaG 2015-24 | ecosystem: Environmental > Aquatic > Deep subsurface > Groundwater | place: USA... | reverse complement strand
GTTAAAAATTAATGGGTTCGATGTTTTTATCAAGGTAATAAGGTTATTAAGCATGAAATTGCATAACGTGAGTTATTAACAATGATGTAGCAAAATTACATTACTTTTGCGTAAGGTGAGTAAATAATTAAAATCTAATTTATATCTTTGCAATATTAACAAACCAAGTATGGAATATAAAAAAAACAACTACACTAAACAAAGAAACTCAAAAAGTAAAATAGAGAAAAGAACCCAATACGAGTCTTCTTATAAAAAAACAGGTTATAGTAAAGGCAAAAAGGTTGTTAAAAAAAATGAAACTGCAACTGATGGTTCAATCCGGCTAAACAGGTTTCTCGCTAACGCCGGAATTTGCAGTCGCCGGCAAGCCGACGATTATATTGTGTCGGGTGTGGTAACAATTAACGGGAAAGTAATTACTGAGCTTGGCACAAAAGTTTTTCCGGGCGACGAGGTAAAATTTAACAACGAGAGTATTCGTCAAGAAAAAAAGGTTTACATATTGTTAAATAAACCTAAAGATTATATAACAACAGCATCTGACGAAAAAGGAAGAAAAACTGTTTTAGAATTAATACGTGGTGCTTGTCGCGAACGCGTTATGCCTGTGGGCAGACTCGACCGTAACACAACAGGAATAATTTTACTTACTAACGATGGCGAGATGACTTCAAAGCTAACCCATCCAGGTTCTAACAAAAAGAAAATATATCATGTATTTCTCGATAAAAACATAAAAAAAGACGACATGCTCGCTTTAAAAAATGGTGTTGAACTTGAAGATGGTTTTATTAAAGTCGATGAAATAGATTATACCGACCCTGTTGATAAAAGCCAGGTAGGAGTTGAAGTTCACTCTGGACGGAACAGGTTAGTTCGCCGAATGTTTGAATATTTAGAATATAAAGTAATTCGTTTGGACAGGGTTTATTTTGCCGGGCTAACTAAAAAAGGATTGCCTCGCGGACAGTGGCGTTTTTTAACCGAAAAAGAAATTAATATACTGAAAATGGGTGCTTTTGAATAAAAAATACTTAAAGTTTTAGAAGTTAGAGGTTAGAAGTTGGTATTTGAAATTTGGGACTTGGTCTTTGGAGTAGGGTAATTTAAAATCTTAAAAAAAATTATTACTCAATATGCATGGTAGTTACAATTTTTTTTTATTAGTTATTTTTTTTTTAATATATACTATTAATGCAAATTCACAATCTTATAAAATTTTAGGAAAAGTAATTGATAACAACACACACGAACCACTTGCTTTTGTTAATGTAATTTATGGCGATAAAAATCTTGGAACCTCAACTAATATTGATGGTTACTTTACATTTCAAACCTCAAAAGATGAGGTAAAACTAATTTTTAGTTATTTAGGATACTCCACTAAAACATTAACAATTAACACAATTAAACAGACTGAACTTTTAAAAGTAGTGCTTGTTACTACTTCATTAAATTTAAATGAAGTTACTATTGTAGCTGGCGAAAATCCTGCACATAGAATAATTAATAAAGTTATTGAAAACAGGGAAAATAATAACCCCGAAAGTTTGAGTTCGTTTTCTTATGTGTCGTATAACAAAATGTATTTTACAGTTGACCCAAAAATGCTTGATGCAAATTATGATACAATAAAAATTACAGCCAAAACACTCCCAAAATATTTAAAATACAGAGAAAAAACTGACAGTTCGCATATTGATACAAATAAATCAAAAAGTCTGGAAGCTTTTTTTTCGAAACAACATATTTTTTTAACCGAAACTGTTAGCGAACGAAAATTTTTATATCCCGATAAAAATCAGGAAAAAGTAATAGCATCGCGTAGTTCGGGATTAAAACAACCATATTTTTTATTACTTGCTACGCAATTACAATCATTTTCATTTTATTCAGATATTGTTGAAGTTGGGAGTAAAAAATATTTAAGTCCGGTTGCTAAAAATGCCACTAAAAAATATTTTTTTCAAATTGAGGACACCATTTTTAATGAAAGGAACGATACAGTTTTTGTTATTTCTTATCGTCCTTTAAAAGGCACTTTATTTGATGGTTTAAAAGGTGTAATTTCAATTAACAGTAATGGTTATGCGTTGCAAAGTGTTATTGCAGAACCAGTTCAAAATTCAGAAGGATTAGGAATTAAAATTCAGCAGAAGTACGAATTTATTCAAAATACGCATTGGTTTCCTGTTCAGTTAAATACCGATATAAAATTTTCAGGATTACAGATTAGCGAATATCCCGACACGTTGTTATTAAACGATTCGCTTGCGGTATTAAGGAAACGTACTTTGCCTCTTATAGGTGTTGGCAAAAGCTATATTGATATGATTGAAATAAATCCGTATTTAACCGCAAAACAATTTAATAGTATTCAGCTCGAAATAACAAAAGATGCAGCAAAAAAAGACAGCACATTTTGGAATACTTATCGTTCAGAACAACTTAACAATATAGAAAAAGAAACATATAAAGTAATTGACAGCTTGGGCGAAGCCGAACATCTAGATGCAAAATTAAAAGTATTCGAAAGGCTTACTAAAGGTTATATCCAGTGGGGAATATTAAACTTTGATTTAGTTAGAATGTTATCGTATAATCATTTCGAGGGATTAAGACCATGTCTTGATATTTCATCAAACGAAAAAGTTATAAAGTGGTTTTCGCTTGGAGGTTATACTGCAATTGGAGTTAAAGATAAAGATTTAAAATACGGAGGACGAATAAAAATTGGCAACAATGTGCAAAACGAAACACAATTTACTGGAGCATACTCGCATGATGTAAGCGAAGTAGGAGCATACTCAATGTTAGATTATCATTCAATAACTTCATCCGAAATGTACCGTCAGTTGCTTGTTAACCGGATGTATAAATTTGATGAATACAAGGCGTCATTTACATTCCGCTTTTTACAATATTTTAAAACAGAATGTTTTGGTAGAATAGTTGATTTTAGTTTTACGGATAATTATTCTTTTGTGGACTATTCAGATACTTTAAAAACTATATTTTCGGTAAATGAATTTGGAGCAAAATTAAAATTTTCGTACAAAGAAAAATTTATGAAAACTTTTTTTGGAAAATATTCGCTTGGCTCTAACTATCCAACTTTATTTTTTAATGTTACAAGAGGAGTGAAGTCAAATTACGGCAACTTTAATTATTGGAAATATGAAACTAAAATAAATGCAAATTTTGACCTAAAATTAATGGGTAAAGTAATAGTCCAGTTAAGTGCAGGGCTTGTTAATAAAATACTGCCATTAAATTTGTTATATACAGGCTATGGTAATTATTCAGGTTTTTCGATAGATGCTTCAAATACTTTTGCAACAATGCGAATGAACGAATTTTATTCTGATAAATTTGTTTCATTATTTTTTACTTACGATTTTGGAAAATTACTTTTTAAGGCTGGCAAATTTCGACCGGGCATTTCTGTTTGCCAAAATGTTGGATTTGGCAATTTGAATAAAATTGAAAATCATTTTGGCTATTCTTTCAAAACTTTAGAAAAAGGATATTACGAAACAGGTATTGTTTTTAGTAATATTACTCGTCAATCAATTGCAGGATGTGGTATAGCAATTTACTATAGATATGGTCGGTATAGTTTTACCAGAACCCGCGATAACTTTGCAATTAAACTTTCATTTAAAATAAATTAATTTAATTAGTGTCTGTCCGTAAATTCAAGAGTTTGAAATATAATGTTCGAGTTTGATGCTTGCGATTTTTACTTTGTCATTCTGAGTGATTAGCGAAGAACTTAGCGAAGCGATCTCACGAACACGTTTAAAATAAAATTAAAATGTGAGTAATCTCTTTTGAAATGTCTGTTTTTCAAAACAAGTTTACCCCGTTGGATAATCCCTTTAAACAACAGAGTGAAAATAAAAAACAAATATCCAACGGGGTAAACCCCGTAGTGAAGCGTACTGGGGTATAACGAAAAAATTGGACATTATAGACAGACTCTCGTATGTTTGTTCTTTGAAATTTGAAGAATTATTTATGAAAAATTGTTCAACTTTACAGATAATAATGAACAGACTCGTAGGTCAATTAAACCTGATGGGTTCTTTATAAAAAGGTAGGCTCCCCTACCTTTTGTTAAGTTTATTTTATGCAAACAATTTTTATTAATGTTGCCCTATCGTTAAAGTTAAGGTTAACGAAGTAAATACCTTGTGAAAGGTTATTTGTAAAAGAGCTTAATGGCAGGTTATAGTTTCCCTGAACTTCTTGCCTGTTATAGCTTCCTATAACTTCACCTAAAACATTTGTTACAAGAATTTTGACATTTGTTACATCGCTTAAAGAATAAGAAATTGTTGCATCGTTATTAAATGGATTTGGAAATACACCAGCATTAAATTCCGATAAATTGTTTTCGATGCCTGTTAAAGTAGTTGTGTAGTTTAATGCCCATCCAGTAGAAGAAGAAGTGCTGTTTGTAGAAAATCTTAAAATTGCTTTTGTTCCAACAACATTAACAGTTGTAGGAATATTTGCAGCGTTATAGGTTCCTATTAAATTACTTACAACAGTACTATTCTTATAAATTTTAAGATAATCGCCAGCATCTCCATTTGCAAAACCAAACTCTGTAAAATCGAGTTGAAACGAAGTAGCACCAACAGGTTGAATATACCATAAACAAGATATTGAATTTGCATAATCGCAATCTTGGCTACCATCAACAATTGTTCCTGAAGGCTCTGTTAATATTTTTGATCCCTGACAAGGATAGGTATCGTAACTTGCATACCAGCCAGTTGCATTAGCACTTCCATCTGTAATAAATTCTATAAGCATATTTGGACCAGAAGACAAATAACTTGTAGTAGGAATATTGCTTGCATCAAAAGTGCCAATTACAGAGTCGCTTGTAGTTGCACCATCATAAACTTTAACTAAATCGCCTGTAGCTAAGTCGAATCTGTCAAAACTTAAACTAATAAAAGTAACACAAAGTGGTTGAATTAAATATAAACAATCTTGGTTATTTAAATAATTTTGGTTTCCGCTGCCATCATTAAAAGTTCCTTCGGCACCAGTAATTATTTTAGCTGTTGGCGTACACCAAGTAGGGTAATTTGCACTTGGGTAAATATTTTTAACAAGTCCAAAACTTTGGTCGAATGTACTACCACCAGCAGTTATTGCTCCAGCTACTGAAAAGAATCCGTTAGCTGAACCTCCCCAACCCCAGTTCATGTGAAATTCTGTTGCATTATAACCATCGCAATTCCATGCATGTCCACCACCTGCACCCGAACCACTGTAAATCATAGGCCATTTGCTATCAATCTGAGTTCTTAACATACTTTCCCATGCAGTTTGAGTATAACTGGTTTTTTGAACAAATTGACAATCGGTAGAATATTTGAAATGAGTTTCGAGTGCTCCTGGAACATCTTGGGTATAAGCCCCCGAACCATCAGCAGAATAACTCATATTAACTGCAACACCTGCATGATATCCAATTTTTGCAACCTCAAGATTAGAACCGGAAAGAGCATTAGGCATATTTTCCCAAATATAAGTTTGGTTTGCGTAATTTACAGTTAATGAGCCATAGCCACTAAAGACATCTGTATGTGAACCCGTTCCTGTTGTTGGATAATTCCAATATTTCATTACCTGAATCATAGAAGTAGCCACACAACCTACATAAACGTGACCACCGGGACCTGCAGCATCGGCAGGGCACAATTCGTTATAATAAGTATCTTGATTCCAAGTGTGGATTAATAAAGGTTGAATACTTTTGGTTTTTAATACAACTGGTTCGTCAGTCAAAATATCCAACCATTCTTTAGTAATTTCTTGTGTGGGCAATGCTTTTTGAGTAATTGCAGAAGAAATTTCATTACTGAATTTACTCATATAAAATTGAAATGACTCAGGAACTTTACTTGTATTAAAAGAACTTTCGAAACTATAGCCGATACATGGTTTTGCTATATCGTCGGCTGAAAGAATTACAAAACCTTCAGTACCATTTACATTAAAAATGTAATAAACGGATTCGGCATTAACTATTTCGGTATAAACTAAATTTAAATTAATCTCAGATAGCTTAACATTTTTGAACTGATTAATTTTTTGATAATAAAGATTTTTAGCTGCTTTTTTTGCAGTTTCAACATCTACTTTTTTTGCAAAAGTATTTATTGCAAAAAAGCTAATAACAAGTAAGCATAAAATTTTTTTCATGGTAAAATATTTTAATTTAGATACAAAAATAATGTTTTTTTTAATAAAGACAATAAAGATTATATAAAGGTTGCTTTATTTACAATTCTTTTATAGTGATATTAGCTGTATGGTCAATATTGTAGTGTAGTCCAATGCTTTCTTTTCGCTTTTGAGCCGATTTAATTACAAGATAACCTACTGTAATTAAGTTCCTTAACTCGCATAATTTTTGAGAAACTTTTGATACTTTATAAAGTTCTTCAGTTTCATGGTAAATCATTTCGAGGCGAGAGAATGCTCTTTCTAATCGGCTATCGCTTCTTACAATCCCAACATAATGACTCATTAAATTATGTAAATCTCTCATATTTTGAGTTATAAGCACAAGTTCTTTTGGGTGTGTTGTACCTTTATCGTTCCATTCGGGTATATTTTCTTGATATTTAAGTTTTTTAAAAATTTCTATGGCATGTTTCGCTCCTCTGTCAGCAAACACTAATGCTTCAATTAATGAGTTAGAAGCTAACCTGTTTGCACCGTGTAATCCAGTAGAAGATGCTTCTCCTGCAGCATATAAATGCTCAATGTGAGTAAGTCCATTTTTATCAACCTTAATACCTCCACATAAATAATGTGCAGCAGGAACTACAGGTATATAATCTCTCATAATATCAATTCCTATTTTTAAACATTTTGCATATATATTTGGAAAATGATTTTGGAGTTCATCTTTATCAATATGAGTAGCATCTAAATAAACATAATCCTCGCCTCTTTTTTTCATTTCGTAATCTATTGCCCGAGCTACTATATCGCGAGGAGCCAGCGACCCCCTTGAATCATATTCGTTCATAAATTCTTTACCCGAAATAGTTTTTAATATTGCTCCTGCTCCACGTAATGCTTCGGTAATTAAAAAAGAGGGACGTTCACCCGGGTTATACAATGAAGTTGGGTGAAATTGTATAAACTCCATGTTTTCAGCAATACCTTTTGCTCTATGTACCATTGCAATTCCGTCACCTGTAGCTATTGTCGGATTTGTTGTAGTTAAATATAAATTTCCAACCCCGCCTGTCGAAATAAAAGTTGTTTTTGCTAAAATTTTAAATATTTGATGTTGTTGCAAATCCATCACATAAGCACCATAACACTCTGTATCTGTATTATTTCTGTGAACTATTTTTCCCAAGTGATGTTGTGTAATTAAATCTATTGAAAAATGATTTTCTAAAAGCGTAATGTTTGGGTTCTTTTTTACTTGCTCTGAAAGAATTTTTTGAATTTCGTTACCTGTATTGTCTTTATGATGAAGGATTCTGTATTCCGAATGTCCGCCTTCACGAGCAAGGTTAAAGCTCCCATCGCTATTTTTGTCGAAATTTATTCCCCATTTTATTAAATCATTTATTCGCTCAGGTGCTTCGCTAACAACCATTCTTACAATATTTTCGTCGCATAAACCTGCACCTGCAATTAACGTGTCTTTTACATGTTTTTTAAAAGAATCGGGTTGATGTGTTACTGCTGCAATCCCACCTTGAGCATATCTTGTGTTAGTTTCATCAATTCGTGTTTTTGTAACAACGCAAACTTTTCCATATTTAGCAACTTTTAAGGCAATCGTTAAACCTGCTATTCCTGAACCAATTACTAAAAAATCAAATTTTAAATCCATTTTTTTTAATTTCACAAAAGTACAACATGATATTATTTATTGTCCTATTTATTAATTTTTTTTTTATCAATTTTCAAATATCTTTTTACCTAAAAAAAAATAATTAACTTGCAACCAAAATAAATCACAAAACGAAATAGTAATTATGCTCGATATTCAAGCCATTCGTAAAGATTTTCCGATATTAAATCAAAAAATATACAATCATCAAATTGTTTATTTTGATAATGCGGCAACTTCTCAAAAACCCCAAATTGTAATTGATACCACTAACGAATATTACCTAAAATATAATAGCAATATTCATCGCGGTGTACATTATTTAAGTGAAAAAATGACTGAAGCTTATGAAAATGCAAGAAAAACAGTAAAAAGTTTTATAAATGCAAAATTTCAACACGAAATAATTTTCACCTCTGGAACCACCGAATCTATTAATTTGGTGGCGTTTGCTTTTGGCGAAAAATACATTTCCGAAAATGATGAAATAATTATTTCTCAACACGAGCATCATAGTAATATTGTTCCTTGGCAAATGATGTGCGAAAGAAAAGGGGCAAAAATAAAAGTTTTGCCGTCACAATATAATGGGGAATTAGATTTAAATGCTTACAAAAATCTTTTTAATGATAAAACAAAAATTGTTGCAGTTAACCATGCTTCTAATTCACTTGGAACAATTAATAATATCGAAACAATTATTAAAATAGCTCACGAACACAATGTCCCGGTTTTAATTGACGGCGCTCAAGGCATCCAACATCAAATAGTTGACGTTCAACAATTAGATTGCGATTTTTATACTTTTTCGGGACATAAAATTTATGGTCCTACAGGCACTGGCGTTCTTTATGGTAAAGAAAAATGGCTAAACGAAATGCCCCCCTATAAAGGTGGCGGCGATATGATTAAAACAGTAACTTTTGAGAAGACAACTTATAACGCTCTGCCTTTAAAATATGAAGCTGGAACTGCAAATTTTGTTGGTGCAATTGGTCTTTCTGCTGCAATTAAATATGTCGAAATAATTGGAATGAAAAATATTATTGAGTACGAAGAGATGTTATTCAAATATTTAAACGAAAAAATTTCTAAAGTCCCTGAAATTAGAATTTATGGAACCGCTACAAATAAAATTTGTTTAATATCATTTTTATTAGGAAAAATTCATCATTTCGATACAGGCATGATGTTAGATAAAATGGATATTGCTGTTAGAACAGGTAACCATTGTAACCAACCAACAATGCAGTTTTATGGTATCGAAGGTACTGTTAGAGCTTCTTTAACATACTACAACACAATCGAAGAAATTGATTATTTTATAGATTCATTAATAAAAGTTGAACAATTATTTGGATAATTTTATGTCAATTGAACAAGCTCAGGAACAAATTGTAGAAGAGTTTTCGGCATATCCCGACTGGATGGAAAAATATACATATTTAATTGAATTAAGTAAGGAGTTACAAGGTTTTAAGGAAGAATACCGAAATAAACAAAACTTAATAAAAGGTTGTCAATCGCAAGTGTGGCTTCAAGCTGAATATGTTGATAAAAAAATTAACTTTTATGCCGACAGCGATGCAATAATAACAAAGGGTATGGTTGCATTACTTGTAAGGGTTTTATCAAACCGAACCCCTGACGAAATTGCAAATGCAGAACTTTGGTTTATCGAAAAAATTGGACTAAACACTCATCTTTCGCCAACACGTTCAAATGGATTAGCTTCAATGGTTAAACAAATGAAACTTTATGCAATTGCTTATAAAACTAAGTATAATGTATGAATAAAAACAATTCTGAATTAGAAAATAAAATTGTTGAAACATTAAAAACAATTTTCGACCCCGAAATTCCTGTTAACATTTATGAACTTGGACTTATTTATGAAATAAGTATTGATGACAACAATAAAGTAGAAATTAAAATGACACTTACTTCGCCAAACTGTCCTATGGTTGACGACCTGCTAAGCGAAATAAACGATAAAGTAAAAGCCATTGAAGGCGTTAGCGCTCTTATTTTAAATATTGTTTTTGACCCTCCATGGGATAAAAATATGATGAGTGATGCTGCACTTTTAGATTTGGGACTAATATAGTTTTTAGTTTCCAGTTTCCAGTTTAGAGTTCCCGAAACCAAAAACCCGAAACCAAAAACTATAAACCAAAAATTTTTTCCGCCATTGTTTGTGTCCTCACAAACAAAGCGTGCATATTATATGCTCAAAAAGAGATTGCAAATCGTTTGTGAAGACACAAACGAAGGCTTGAGGTTTTC
>Ga0100400_1003777_pt1 | contig 10180 bp, 4 predicted proteins | sample CryGeymeta201524_FD_80420 | JGI IMG/M metagenome (GOLD analysis project Ga0100400, IMG submission 80420) | Groundwater microbial communities from Crystal Geyser aquifers in Utah, USA - Crystal Geyser metaG 2015-24 | ecosystem: Environmental > Aquatic > Deep subsurface > Groundwater | place: USA... | reverse complement strand
CTTACGGGCGCTCGACCTCCCGTCACGTTAGGATGCCCGGATGCGCACACTCGCTCTTCGCCGTACCCTCGCCCTGCTGCTCGCTCTAGGCCTCGCCGCCTGCGGTGACGACTCCACGCCCAGCGTCGACAGCGGTGTCGATGGAGCCACGGACGCCGGCCCGGACGCCGAACCCGGGAGCGTGCTGTGCATCGGCAGCGGGGAGCTGACTCGACTGCAGTCGCTCGATCTCGCCTTCCGCCGCACGCAGATCGGCATGACGCCGGGCGTGACGCGCCACGCGGCCTTGGACCTGAGCAACGACATCTGTGTGGATCTGTCGGTGACGGTCACGGCCTCGGTGGACGGCATCGTGACCTTCCCGAGCGAGCTTTGGCTGCCGACCGGCCAGAGCCGCGTCTTCCTCGATCTGGTGGGCGTGGCGGCCGGACGCACGACGCTGACGGCGAGCGCGGTCTTGAACGAGGGCACCGCCAACGAGGTGCGCTGGGAGTCGACCATGGAGGTCGTCGTCACGGACACCACCGCGCCCGGCTGCGCGGGCACGGCGAGCGGCATGGTCACGCCCGGAGGCGAGGTCAAGATCACGACCGGCGCGGCGGCGGGCACGGGAGTGGTGCTGAACGCAGGCGCGGCCACGGACAATCAGTTCCACGTGGATCCGTTCATGGTGAACGTGGCCTGCGCGCCGGACCAGGTGCCGACCGGCTACACGGCCCTCGGCCCGGCTGTCTCCTTCGGCCCCGGTGAGCTGCGCTTCGAGCGTGAGATCGAGCTCGACGTGCCGGTGGCGCTCTCCCTGCTGCCCGAGGACGCGGGCCGCGGCTCGGTGCTCTTCTCCTACACCGGTCCCGGCGCGACCACGCCGCGCATCGTGCCGGTGGCGTCGCCCGCCTTCGAAGGTGGCGTGGACGCAGGCATCGTGCGCTTCCTGGTGCCGCGCCTCGGCACCTATCAAGCAGTCACGCTGACCGCGGGTCCGACCCATCGCGACCGCACCTTCACCTATCGCGGCATCACGGGCGTCTCCATGGGCGCTGGCGGCGCGGCCACCATTGGCTTCGACCATCCGGAGCGCTTCGACTTCGTCGCGCCCCTCGGCGGACCGGTCGATTGGCTCAGCATGCTGCACTACATCCGCACCTATCACATGGGCGGGTTCTGCACGGATGCCTACCGCACCGCTCACCCGACGGAGTGCGACGGACCCGCGCGCACGGATCGCACGCCTCCTCCCACGGGCGTGTACGAGGTGCAGCAGGACTACGAGCACTGGACCTACGTGGACGAGTACGGCGGCCAGGGCGGCACCTTCGATCGCCACGAGTACATCCAGATCTTCCGCGACCTCTCGATGATGTACGGAAACCTGAACAGCGACACCAACCCGCTGGCGTCGGACGCGGCGGGCTACGATCCGACCATCCCCGACGTGACGCCTCCCGGCGTGCCGGACTCGCGCCGCATGATGAGCGACGCCGATCGCTGCGCGACGCCCATCCGCATCGCACCCAGCGACGGCAGCCCGGGCACGGGTCTGTACGACGACGAGTTCAACCCGACGGGCGCGTATCCCGCGATCACCGTGTGTGACAGCGCGGAGATCCGCGTCGATGGCAATCGCGACGTGGGCGTCTGGGATCCCGACGGCGCCAACAACTACCCGCTGGGCGTGGCCATGGCCTTCGACCTGAACGACAACGGCGTGCGCGACCCGGGCGAGCCCTTCGCCAACTGGGGTCGCGAGAACTTCGAGGACTGCGGCAGCGACAGGCTCTGTGACGCCGCTGAACCCGGCTACGACGCGGTCACGAACCCGGACCCGACCGGCGACGACTACGACCCGCAGTACAACGCGACGGGCGCAGAGGGCAACTGGCAACGCGACGGATCCCGCTGCGATCCGTCGAGCGGAGAAGCCTTCAGCGACTCCGGTCTCGATGGCGTGATGGGCACGCCGCAGCTCTCGGAGGGTGGCTTCGACTTCGGCGAAGGCGACGGCTGCTGGACCACGGCGGAGGGCTTCCAGCGCATGCTCGACCACAGCGCACGCACGCGCATCGGCCAGTTCGACGCCGCGACCCTGGCGGACCTCGACGTCTTCAGCGACGGCGGCATTCGCGATCTCTTCAACTTCTCGTGGATTCACGAGCATCTCCTGGGCACCTTCTCCGCGCACGGCCTGCCAGTGAACTACTACGACACACACGCCTCGCTGAACTTCGGCGGCGTGGGCACGGACGACGACTTCAAGTTCGCGCAGGTCGACTGGTCCGAGGTGGGCAAGTACGTCCACGTCCGCTACGGAGACGTGGACGCCAGCGAAGGTCAGCTCGTGCAGGGAGACGGCGGACACGTCGGAACGCCGGCGCAGATCGTCAACCGCGTGCTCTCGGCCATCGCCTGGTTCAGCGCCAAGTGGCCCGACGGCGACCGCACGCGCCTGATCGATCGCATCTGCACGCCGGACAACCCCGGCTGCGACAACCCGAACCAGTTCACCTTCGACTTCACGGCGCCGACCTCCGGCCGCACGGGCCCCGTATCCGTCGTGCTGCCGCCCGGCTACTTCCAGCCGGAGTTCTCGGACCTCACCTACCCGGTGGTCTACTTCGGCCACGGCTACGGTCAGGAGCCGAGCGACATGGTCGCGATCGGCATCATCCTCTGGAACTTCATGACCTCGCGTCAGATCCCCGAGGAGCAGCGGCTGCAGAAGATGATCTTCGTCTTCCCCGACGGCCGTTGCCGAGGCGACGAGTGCATCCGCGGCACGTTCTACACGGACGCTCCCGAGAGCACGCCCGCCGGTGCGCAGATGGAGACCTTCATGCTCGATCTGATGGACTACATGGACGGGCACTACCGCACCAAGCCGAGCGCCACCCACGCCATCGTGGAGTAGTGCCCGAGGCGGGCCTCGGGTCCGCGCCTAGCTTCGATCGTCGACGCGCCCACGTTCGGGCGTCGACTGGTATTCGCTATTCGCTCTGGCCGAGCACGGCGATGGCGTGCTCGCCGAGCAGCCACACGCGGCCGCCGGCGTCGACCTCGACGTCGCGCAGGCTCGCAAAGGGGAGGCCCTGGGCTGCGCCATAGACCTGGAAGCTGGTGCCGTCCCATACGACCAGGCCGCCATGGCCCGCGCCGTAGAGGTGGCCGTTGGCGTCGATGGCCAGACGCATGACGTGGGCGGCCTGCACGGCGGCGGGCAGGCGGAACTCGAAGCTGTGGTTCTCGAAGTAGCCGAGCCCCTCTGCGGCGGCGATCCAGACGCGATCGCCCGAACCGGCGGCCACGTCCGAGACGACCTCGCCGCGCACGCCGCGCGCCTCGCCGAAGACGACGGCCTGCGAGTCGCCGATGCGCACCGCACCCTCCACGGAGGAGAGCCACGCCATGCCCTGCTGGTTGAGATCGATGGTGCTGACGGAGTCCGGCATGGAGAGCGCGCCGGGACCGTCGACGCCATCCGCCGTCGCGCCGCGATGGTGATGGGTGACGACGGGCGACTCACGACTCGCGACCAGGCAGCCCACGGCTCGAGTCTGACCTTCGATGCCGTAGCGCGGGCAGACCCAGGCGACGTCGCCCTCGGCCACACCGAAGACAGGCACGGAGGCGACGCTGGTGCCGGGCGGCAGGGCCAGCTCGACGCGTGTCTCGAAGCCATCCGAGAGCACGCGCGACACAACCAGTCGCGTGCCGGCGGGCGCGTCCTCTTCGCTGTCAGCCTGCACGTTGGCGGCCTGCGCGTTGGCGACGCCGGTCTCGGGATCCACGGGCGCGGCAACAACCTGCGGCGCCTCGGTCAGCACGTAGGCGCCTCCGGGTCCGTTGGCCAAAGCCAGGACGCGCTCGCCCACGGGACCCTCGACAGGCTCGAGACGGCCCGATCGTAGAAGCGCGAGCTGCCCATCTCGGCTCAGCACCCAGGTGCGGCCCAGCGAGTCCGAACCCACGGAGAGCTCCCCGGGATCCACCAGGTTGTGACTCGAGAGCCGACGCGTCCCGCCAACCACGGCGAGCAAGACGCCGCGGTTGGCGTCCGCCATGGCGACGAAGGATCCGGCGCCGCGCGCGAGGTAGAAGTCCGTGCCCAGCACGTCACCGGGCTGGATCTGCAACGCGGGAGCCGCGAGGTCGGGATGGTTCGGCGGGATCGCGGCGAGGGGACGCGCCGCACGGGGCGCGGCCTCCTCTTCCTCGGACTCGTCTCCGGCCGGGCGCAGGCGCGCGCGATAGCTCAAGGCGCTGAAGCGGTCCGAGCGCGAGAGCGCGACCAGGGCCACACCGTCTCCGCCCACCGAGAGCGGCAAGAGACGGGTGCCCGTGACCAGGAAGAGCGATGCGCCACGCCGCGCGAGACCGACGGCTCGACGCTCGAGACCCGGGACGGCGTACCCGTACCAACGCTCACCGTCGAAGTAGCCGATGCGGCTCTCGCCAGGACCTTCGAGCAGCGCGATGACCCGACCCGATCCCAGCGCCAAGAGGGAGCGGACGTAGGGCAAGGGCAACCCGTGGACGTCCGTATGCTCGCGCACGATGTCGCCCTCGACGCGCCAGAGCCCGTGCGCCGTGCCGACCCAAAGATCGCCCTCCGGCGCCTGGACCAGCGTCGTGCACTCACCGTCCTCACCGAAGCGCTGGAAGGGACCATCCGCCTGACGTCGCGCGAGACCGGCCGTTCCGCACGCCCAGAGCGTGCCGTCGTCCTGGCCGAGCATGGCGCCGATGCGTCCCACGCCAGCGCTGGGGATCTCCGTCTCGCCGACGCGAGTGCCCGAGAGCTCGACGAAGCCACTCTCCGTGGCCGCCACCAAAAGGCCGGGCGTCGACTCGGCCAAAGCGAGCACGGAGTCGCTGGGCAAGCCCTCGGCCAGACCGAGTCGCATGGGCTCGGCTTCGCCTTCCGCCGGATACACGAGCACTCCGCGATCCGTGGCGACGTAGAGGTAGTCGGCGGAGCGCAGCACGTCGCGCACGACGTCCAGATCCTCGTAGCGACGGACGGTGCGGATCGCCTGGGGCAGACCGGACGCCAGCTCGGGCGTGGTCGGCGGTAGGTTCAACGCCCGCGGCGGACAGCCGGCGAGGAGGAGGAGCGAGAGCGCGAGGAACGAGACATGACGAAGCATCGAGGGCGATGAAGCCCGGCCGCGCCCGGAGTGTCAATGCCAGCGTCGGAGAGGCCGCGCGACCGAACGTCCGCCCGCCCCCGCGTGCGCGTCGTCGGTAAGGCGGCGTGCCCGAGGTGGCCTGGGTCGGCCGAGGCTGAGCGCGCGGACGACCCGCGCTATGCGCTCAGCGCCTTGGCCAAGAGCGGCAAGCTCACGTCCATGCGGTAGTCGACCGAGGAGTGGTTGTCGGGGAATTCTTCGTAGGCGTGCGCGACGTCGAGGCGCTCGAGGGCGCGATGCAGGCGGCGCGCGCCGTAGAGCAGATCGTATTGATCCACTTCGCCACAGTCGATGTAGAGCAGCTTCATGGTCTTCAAGCCTTCGGCGCGGGTCTCGACCATGCGCACCGGATCCCAGGCTTGGAAGTTCTGCCAGCGCTCGGGGATGAGCTCGCAGGTGTCGAGCGTGACGGGCAGACGAATGCCGTAGGGCGCGCTGGGATCGGGATCGTAGGTCGCGCACATGGCGAGCGTCATCAGGTCGTGGAGGTCATCGCCCTGCGTCTTCTTGGCGGCGCAGAAGTCCTCGATCCACTTCTCGATCGAGCCGCCCTTCTTGGCCAGCGAGCGCAGCAGGCGTGGGAACTCGGGCAGGTAGCAATTCTCGAAGCCCATGTCGCCGGAGTGGCAGGCGGCCGCGCTCCAGAACTCGGGATAGAGCAAGGCGTGGGCGATGGAGCCGTAGCCGCCCGAGCTCTTGCCGAACACGCCGCGCCGTCCGTCGCCGCCGCACGAGAACTTCTGCTCCACGAAGGGCACGACCTCCTGCATCAGGACGTCTGCCCACGGGCCGATGGCCGTGCTGTTGATGTACTGGTTTCCGCCGAGCTTGGTGAAGCAGTCGGGGAAGGCCACGACACACGGCGCCATGGCCCCGCTACCCATCAGGCGATCGAGTCGCTCAGGCACGTTCTCGCCGAAGTTCCTCCAGTTCGTGTGCACCGGACCGCCCGCCGTGAAGCCGACGAGATCCAGCAAGAGCGGCAACCCGCGCCCGTCCATTCCGTGCGGGACGTAGACGTCGACGATGCGGGTGGTGCTCTCGCCCAGCAGATTGCCCACGAGCAGATCGCTGTCGAGGGTCAGGCGATGCACCTCACCCGGTTGCTGGCCCTCTGGTCGTCTCATCATTCCTCGTCGCTCGCCGCTGGGGCGTGTTCAGTTCGGGTAGGTGCCGACGTAGGCGCGGCCGGGCGTCGCGGGCACGGTAGGACTGCAGCCCGAGACCAGCGGTGGATCGAAGGTGCCCGCGAGGGTGCAGGTCGACGGAGTGGCCGAGATGCGCACGCGTCCCGTGCCACCGTCGCCACCACCGCCACCGCTGGCGAAGCGGCTCGCGTAGCCACCGGCGCCACCGGCCGCCGACACGCGCGCGGCCGCGGTCACCGTCACTCGAGGTGCTTGCAGGTAGATGAGTCCGCCCGAGCCGCCACCACCCGCCGCACCGGGCTGGGGATCGCAGCCGGCTGCCGCGCCGTTGCCGATGAAGGCGTCGCCGCCGTCGCCGCCGTTGGCGAGCAGCTGTCCACGAAGCGCGATGCTCGTGCTCGAGGCGATGCGCAGCGCGCCGCCGCCACCGCCGCCGCCGGAGGTGCCGCCATAGACTGGACGGTTGAGGAAGTCGGCGCTGCCGCCGCCACCGCCCGAGCCGGCCTGAAAGGTCGTGACCGCAGCCAGATCCGTCGCCGCCGCCGTGCCGATGCTGCCGCCACCGCCGCCGCCGACGTAGGCCGCCGGGACGCCGGGCGAGCTGCCGGGGCACTCCGTCTGACCGAGCGTACCGGCGCCGCCGCTGTAGGTGGTGCTGCCGCCGTCTCCGCCCGCGCCGCTCGTCGCGCCGCCGCCGCCGCTCGCGCCGGAGCAGTCGCGCTCGCCGGGATAGGCCGCGCCACACGAGCCGGGCGCGCCGCCCGCGACGCCGCCGCCACCGCCACCGTAGGCGCGATAGCCCGTGAAGACACCGCCGCCGCCGCCGAAGCGCGCCGGGGGCGCCGCGAACAGGATGGCCGTGCGATCGCCGGGACCACGGCAGACCGTGGTCGAGCCGACGGGGCAGCTGCCGGTCGTGCCGTCCGTCTGACCGTTCAGCCCGCCGTTGCCCGCGATGAACTGACACGCGGGGGAAGCCGTGGCCGAGCGCTGTTCGCCCGTGTAGCCGCCGCTTCCCGCGCGTCCCTGGTTCGTGTCGCGAGAGGTGATCGTGTTCTGCGTCCCGGGTCCGCCGGACACGTCGATGGTGCCTTCGATGCGCACGTCGCCGCTGGCCTGGAGATCGAGCGTGCCCGACTCGGGGCCGGTGCCGGCGACGAAGACGAACACGCCCGCAGGCACGGTGATGGTCGTGAAGTGGTGTACGCCCGGCGTGAGGTAGGTCGGGTTCACGATCGGGTTGAACGCCCCCTCGTCGGGCGGCGTGCAGACACCGGACACGCAGGTCGTGCCCGAAGCGCAGGGCATGCCGCAGCCACCACAGTTCAGTGGATCGCTCGAGGTCGTCGCGCAGCCCGTCAGGCAGCAGGTCTGTCCCGGTGCACAGGCGGGACCACCGGCGCAGCCCATCGCCGTGCACGCGCCGGCGACACAGGTCGTGCCCCCCGTGCAGCGCACGCCGCAGCCGCCGCAGTTGTTCGAATCACTCGCGGTCGTCGCGCAGCCCGTCATGCAGCAGGTCTGCGTCGCGCTGCACGCGGGGCCGCCCGCGCAACCCGTCGGCGTACACGCGCCCGCGATGCAGGTCGATCCCGGTGCGCAATCGAAGCCGCAGCCGCCGCAGTTCAGCGGATCGCTCGTCTGATCGACGCACATGCCGCCGCAGTTGGTCAGGCCGTCGGGACAGACCATCGCGCTGCAGGTGGTCGGCCCCGGGCCGACCGTGCAACAGCCGCCCATCTGGCAGGAGGGTGAGTCGGGCGGGCAGGTGACGAAGCACGCGCCGCAGTTGGTCGGATCACCCGTCGTGTCGACGCAAGCGTCGCCGCAGCACGTCTGTCCCGGCCCGCAGCCGGTCGTGCGACAGCTCGTGCCGCCCATGCACACCGAGCCCACGCACATCTGCCCGGAGGCGCAGGCGAGCCCACAGCCACCGCAGTTCCGCGCATCACTCGTCACGTTGGTCTCGCAGCCGTTCGCCGTCACGCCGTCGCAGTTCGCGAAGCTGGGGTCGCAGGAGCCGACGCGGCAATCGCCGCCGCCACAGGCGACGGTGGCGTGGGGCAAGGCTGGGCAGACGCGCCCGCAGCTCCCGCAGTTGAGTACGTCGCGCGTGGTGTTCGCGCAGCTCACGCCGCAGCAGGTCAGGCCGACGCCACAGCCCATGGGACCACACGCACCGGCGCAGATGCCGCCCGAGCAGGTCTCGTCGCTTGCGCAGGTGTTTCCGCAGCCGCCGCAGTTGCGTGCGTCGCTGGCAAGGTTGGCCTCGCAGCCATCGGCGACGGTGCCGTTGCAGTCGGCGAAACCGGCGCTGCACGAAGCGACGTCGCAGCTGCCGGCCAGGCAGGCCGACGTGGCATGCGGGACCGCGCCGCAGGTGTTTCCACAGCTGCCGCAGTTCGAGGGGTCGCTCGTGGTGTTCGCGCATCCGGCGCCGCAGCAGGTGAGCCCAGCGGCGCAGCCCAGCGGACCGCACACACCGGCGCAGACTCCACCCGAGCAGGTGTCGCCGGCCGCGCAGGTGATCCCGCAGCCGCCGCAGCTCGTCGCGGACGACGCGACATTGGTCTCGCAGCCGTTCGAGGCGTTCCCGTCGCAGTCGGCGAAGCCGCCGTCGCAACGCGCGACGCCGCAGCTCGCGCTCGTGCAGCCGGCCGTCGCGTGATCGAAGGGTCCGCAGATGATCCGGCAGCCGCCGCAGTTGTTCACGTCGCCCTGGGTGTCGGCGCAGAAGGCGTCGCAGCAGGTCTCCGTGCCGGTGCAACCGCCCAGGGCGTCGCACGGGCGCCGGCAGGTGAAGTCGAGGCAGCTATCGCCCGGCGCGCAGTCCCCGGCCGAGAGGCATTCTACACAAGAATTCGCGTCCACTCGGCAACGCGGCGTGGGCGAACTGCAGTCCGTGTCGTCGCTGCAGCCCGGTACACAGGTATGCGTCAGGCCATCGCAGAGCTCGCCCATGGGGCAGTTGTCGGGCGAGGTGTTGCACTCGACGCAGCGACCGCTCGCGACGTCACAGACCGGCGTGGCTGGCGTGGGCGCGCAGTCGACGTTGCTCGTGCAGGCCGAGCTGCCGTCGGGCGGGGGCACGAAGCCGTCGCGCATGCTGCCGTCATCGGGGCCCGCGTCGACGTAGGGGTCGACGTGGAGCATCGATCGGCCGCAACCGGCGAGGGCAAGGGAGAAGAAGCTCAGAACGAGGAAAAAGCGAAAGAAGGAGTGCTGCATGGGGTCGCCTCTGGGAACCGGCCGGGGGAAGGCTGGCGCATCATACGCCTTTTCGACTTGGCTACACGCTCCCCGCGGAGGGTACGGCGATGGCGCGTTCGATCCAGTCGATCACGGGCGCTTCGCAGTTCTTTCCGTCGAGCCGTGACATCTGCTGGATCCCCGTCGGGCTGGTGACGTTCACCTCGGTCAGCTTGCCGCCGATCACGTCGAGGCCCACGAAGTAGAGCCCGTCCTGTCGCAGCCTGGGCGTCACCCGCTCGACGATGCGACGGTCCGCGTCCGTGATCTCCCCGCGCACGACCTTGCCGCCGACGTGGATGTTCGAGCGCAGATCCCCACCCTGGGGCACGCGCACGATGGCGCCCAGGATCTCGCCGTCCATCAAGAGGATGCGCTTGTCGCCCTCCGTCACCTCGGGGATGAAGGCCTGGACCATGGCCACGCGGCGACCCTCGTGGGTGACCGTCTCGACCAATGCGTTGTAGTTCGAGTCGTCGAGCCTCAAGGCGAACACGCCCTCGCCGCCGTGTCCGTCCACGGGCTTGATCACCGCGCGCCCACCGACCTCGTCCACGAAGCGGCGGATGGTCGGGGCGTCGGCCGAGACCAGAGTGTCGG
>Ga0100400_1003766_pt1 | contig 10195 bp, 10 predicted proteins | sample CryGeymeta201524_FD_80420 | JGI IMG/M metagenome (GOLD analysis project Ga0100400, IMG submission 80420) | Groundwater microbial communities from Crystal Geyser aquifers in Utah, USA - Crystal Geyser metaG 2015-24 | ecosystem: Environmental > Aquatic > Deep subsurface > Groundwater | place: USA... | reverse complement strand
TGGCCAAGGATCAGGGCTACCTCATCCCGAAAAAGAGCGTCTTTAACCGCATCATCGGCGACAGCCGGTTTGAACTGCTGTTTGCCCGATTTCTGGAAGAGTGCGACGATGTGGTTTCCTACGCCAAGAACTACCTGGCGGTGCATTTCAAGCTGGACTATGTGAACGGGGACGGCGACATTTCCAACTACTACCCGGATTTTCTGGTCAAGGTATCCGCCAAGCGGATTTTCGTTGTTGAAACCAAAGGCCAGGAAGACCTGGACGTGCCGCTCAAGATGCAACGGCTGCGGCAATGGTGCGAAGACATCAATCGAGTGCAGGCAGACGTGGAATACGACTTTGTTTACGTGGACGAAGAGAGCTTTGAGAAATTCAAGCCTGTCTCATTCAGGCAATTGGTTGATGGCTTCAGGGAATACAAAGAGAAAATATAGTGGCAGGGTGTTGTACCTCATTGTAATTCGAGCTTTGAAAAACCCATTCTCCACGTCATTCCGGCGGAAGCCGGAATCCAGAACTGCTTGAAATAACTGGATTCCGCATCAAGTGCGGAATGACGAAAGAGAGGTGCAATGCGGTTGTGCAAAGCTCTCAATTGATCTGCGTTCGATAGCGACAGGCGAGCTTTGCTGATACCCTTTGGAAGAGTAACTTATGAAAAAACGAGTCATCATTCTCGTTTTTGTTGTCCTCTTTGTTGGTGTGGGCTTGCTTGTCTACCTTGGACAGCGAAAGACGCAGCGCAGTGAATTGTACTACTCGGGAACCATCGAGGCAACTCAGGCAAATCTTGCTTTCCAGGTAGGTGGCAGAGTGTCTCATGTTGCAGTCAACGAAGGTCAGTCTGTGGCAAAGGGAGATCCCCTCGCAGAACTGGATCGGTCGGAGCACCAATCCCGCTATGAACAGGCAAAGGCAAACCTCGATAAATCCTTAAAGAATCAACAGCAGCTTGAAACCCTTTTAGAAGTGTATAAGAAGACCCTGCCCGCAGAATTGGCCAGGGCAGAAGCAGGTGTCAGGGCTTTGGGCTCGCAGCTAAACGAGCTGCTGGCGGGCAACAGGGCACAGGATATAGAGCGGGCACGCCAGGCATTTTTGAGTGCAGAGGCCGTCATGGAAGACACAAAAAAAACCAGAGAAAGGTATAGCAATCTTTATCAAGAAGGCATTGTTTCAGAAAAGGATTGGGATGCTGTAAAACTCAAGTATGAAATAGCTTCCAGGGAATATGAGGTCAGCAAAGCATCCTACGATTTGGTTAAGGAAGGTGCCAGAAAGGAAACCGTTCAGACAGCGAAGGCCAGGCTTTCCGAAGGTGAGGCCCTTGTTAAACAGGCACGGAGCAGCTTAATAAAGATAGAAGCCGCAAAGAAGGATGTTGAGGCTGCCCGGTCTCAGGTTCAAGCGGCTAAGGCAGCCCTCAATCAGACGGAAATCCAGATGCAATATACGCAATTGAAGGCGCCTTTCTCTGGTATCCTTATCAGCCGCAATGTGGAACCGGGGGAAGTGGTTACACCGGGCCGTGAGGTTCTGACTCTTTCCGACCTTTCAAGGGTGGACCTGAAAATATTTATAGATGAGACTGAAATCGGCAAAGTCAAACCAGGCCGGAAGGTAGAGGTAAGGATAGATACCTTTCCCGATAAGGTCTATACAGGGCGTATTTCTTTTATCTCTCCCGAAGGTGAATTCACACCCAAAATCATCCAGACCAAGAAAGAGAGGGTCAAGCTTGTTTATCTGGTCAAGGTTTCTATACCCAACCCCCGCCTCGAATTGAAGTCAGGAATGCCAGCCGATGCCTGGTTGCGATAAGCTGCTCCCAGGGGACTTCTTCAAAACTCTCTGGTAGGTTATAGAAAAGTATCAATTAAGGTAGGATTGAAACCGGTATGTCTGTATATGGAGACGAAAGGATGGGTTCCTCCGGGCACGGCGAACAAATCCCATTTATTAAGGTAGATAATGTTTCGATGAGCTTCGGTCAAAGAGAGGCAGTCCGTCAGGTATCATTCATGGTAGGGAAGGGGACTATATTCGGTCTTGTTGGATCAGATGGGGCAGGCAAATCAACCCTCCTCAGGATGGTGGCAACAATGATCAAGCCGTCTTCAGGATGTATTTTCATTGATGGATTGGATGTGGTAAGGGAAAAGAGGCGGGTTAAGTCCCTGATAGGCTATATGCCGCAGCGTTTCGGTCTGTATCAGGACCTCACCGTCGAAGAGAACATCGATTTTTTTATGGATATTTTTGGCATTTTTGGCGCAGAAAGAAAGAAAAGGAAGGCACGTTATCTGGCATTTTCAAACCTTCTCCCCTTTGCCAGCCGACTGGCAGGCAATCTTTCCGGCGGTATGAAACAGAAGCTGGGGCTTGCCTGTGTCCTCATCCACGAACCCCATATACTCATCCTTGACGAACCAACGAACGGCGTAGATCCCGTATCCCGAAAGGAATTCTGGGATATCCTGACTCAGATGCGCCATGATGGGATGACCATCCTTGTTTCCACGTCATACCTGGATGAGGGTGAAAAATGTGACCACCTGGGCATGATGCACCAATCACAGCTTCTGGATACAGCCACCCCTGCAGAGATTCGCTCCCATTTTTCCAGCCTGGAAGAGGCTATGATCTCTCGCATTCAGGAAGTGGATAAGGAACTTCTTCATGACAACTTCAAACTCTGATGCCATCGTTGTAAATAACCTTGAAAAAAGATTCGGACAGTTTGTAGCCGTCAATAGAGTCTCCTTTTCCGTAAAGAAAGGAGAAATCTTCGGTTTCCTTGGTCCCAATGGTTCAGGTAAATCAACTACTATCCGGATGCTCTGCGGCATAATCACTCCAACATCCGGTGAGGGAATGGTGGCAGGGCATGATATTTTTACCGAATCCGAAGAAATAAAACAGTCTATAGGTTACATGTCTCAGAAATTTTCCCTTTATGAAGATCTGAATCCCCTAGAAAATCTCCGTTTTTATCTCGGAATATACAACGTACCGCAGGACCAGTGGAAAGAGAGGATTGAATGGATCATGGATATGGTCCGGCTCCAGGATGTGCGGCACCGGTATGCCAGGGAACTGCCACCCGGATTGCGCCAGCGGCTCGCTCTGAGTTGTGCCCTGCTTCATCGTCCTGAGATCATCTTCCTGGATGAACCCACCTCAGGGGTTGATCCCATTACAAGGCAGCACTTCTGGACATTCATAGGCCGACTGGCAGGGGAGGGGATCACGGTCTTTGTTACCACCCACTACATGGATGATGCCCGTCATTGCCAGCGAATTGTGATGATCAATGAGGGGAGAATAGTCGCCACGGGCAGTCCTTCGAAGATTATTAGAGAGGCATGTCCGGATCGTCCTGAGGCAGACTTAAACGATGCCTTTATAACCTTAATGTCCCGGGAAACCCATTGATGGCAAAGTAAAAAGTCCATCTGCGGCGTTGCTCTGCATCCTTCGTCGTTGCAGCGTACCCCTAAGTACGCTTCACTCCTCAGGATTTGCGCGCCTTGCATCTGAAGCTTTTTACTTTGCCATCCTAATTTTGACTTTTTACGAGTCCATAAACCATTGAACCCTTTAAAGATTCAGGCCATTACACGCAAAGAGATCTACCACCTGATCAGGGACTTCAGGAGCCTGTATCTGGCATTCGCGATTCCTCTGCTTTTGATCCTCCTTTTTGGTTATGCCCTGAGCCTGGATGTAAACAATATAGGAACCGTTGTTGTGGATCACGAAAAGACAGACCTGAGCCGCGACCTTATCCGCCGCCTCGATGCCTCTTCCTATTTTAATGTTGTTGCCCATCTAGCGGATACAAAGACCGTCACAGAATACCTGGACCACAGCCGTGCGAAATTGGCCATTATTATTCCTCCAGGGTGGACTGGAAATATCAGGGCAAACCGAGAAGCGCCGTTGCAGGTGCTTCTTGACGGCAGCGATCCCAATTTCGCCGGCATATCAAGGGGATATATTACTGCTTTTATCGAAACATATAACAAGCAACTTCTGCTGGACTTTCTCAATCGTGAGGGTTTGGAAAAGATCAAACCGCCTGTTGAAGGCCTTGTCAGGGTCTGGTTCAACGAAAGCCTTGAGAGCCGAAACTTCATTATCCCAGGGATCATAGCTATTATCATTATGATTGTGGGGGCCATGTCAACCTCTCTTGTCATTGCACGGGAGTACGAAAACGGGACGATGGAAACGATCCGATCCTTACCCATAAAGGCAGGAGAATTCCTGATAGGCAAGGCCATTCCCTATTTTCTGATTGGGCTCACCGATGTCCTGGTGGCTATTTTTATGGGACAGGTCTTGTTCGGAGTAGTTATGAAAGCCAGCTTCTGGCTCATGATTGTGGCATCTTCTATCTATCTTGCCGTTGCCCTCACGCTCGGTTTACTCATCTCAGTCATTACAAAATCACAACTGGTTGCCAATCAAGCGGCTGTCCTGATTACATACCTCCCTTCGCTCCTCCTTTCTAATTTTGTATTTCCAGTGGTCAACATGCCCAAAGCTCTCCAGCTTGTGACCTACATTGTCCCGGCTACCTATTATATAGACATCCTGAGTGGAATATATTTGAGAAACCTAGGGCTCGTATACCTGTGGCCGAGTTATCTGGTTCTGATGAGTATGTTTATTGCCCTGGCCATCGCAAATCTTGTTGTACTGAAAAGGGAAGGTATGTAACATGAAGTGGCTTCGAATTCGTGAACTGATCCGCAAGGAGTTCATCCAGCTTTTCAGGGACAGGCGGAACCGGCCCATACTAATTATCTCACCCATCGTACAATTATTGGTTTTCGGTTATGTTGTTAATTATGATATCAGAGATATACGGGTTGCTTTTTTTGACCAGTCGCGCACACAGGAAAGCCGCATGCTGGTTGATGCTTTCAGTGCCAATAAGGTCTTTAGAATTACCCATTTTTCAAGGGACCACCGTGAATTAGAAGAATTGCTCCTCAGGGGGAAAATAGATCTTGGCATCAAGGTAGGTCCGGATTTGAGCCGGCGCATTAGAAAAGGTGAGACAGCAGATGTTCAAATCTTAGTCAATGGCAGTATGAGCAATATGGCATCTGTGCGGATTGCCTATACATCGTTGGTTCTCGATAAGTTTAATCGGGAATTAATCAGAGAGCTGTATCCCCAGCAATTGAATTATGGAAAGATAGATGCCAGAATCAGGGCTTGGTATAATCCAAACCTTGACAGCCAGAACTTCTTTGTGCCTGGTATTGTGGCTTTTCTGATCATGCTGATTTCCTTGCTCTTTACCTCGATGGCCATAATCAGGGAAAAAGAGGCCGGAACTATGGAACAGTTGATCGTCACACCGGTGAAACCTATTGAGCTTATTGTGGGTAAAACCATCCCCTATATCATCATTTCTCTTGGTCAGATGGTCGTGGTGACCCCCTTTGCCGTTTTATGGTTCAGTATCCCCATAGCCGGCAGTCTCATCCTTCTTTTGGCTGCCGCCTGTGTTTTCCTTTTAAGCACACTGGGTATCGGGCTTTTTATATCCACCATCTCCTCTACCCAGCAGCAGGCCATGATGACCACATTCTTCTTTATCCTCCCCTTCTTCATGCTCAGCGGTTTTGTCTTCCCTATCGCCAACATGCCTGTTGTGGTTCAATGGTTGACTTACCTGAATCCTTTGAGGTATTTCCTTGTCATCATAAGAGGGGTTTTCTTAAAAGGGGTAGGTATAGGTGTTCTCTGGCCCCAATTTGCGGCATTGACCATCCTCGGATTGGTTGTCTTTGCAGGGGCTATCGGGCGTTTTAGGAAGAGACTTGATTAAGTGAGATGGGGCACTTTCCTTGGAATAAGAGAGACCTTTGAAAAGGTATCTGAGAGACCTGTTGTAAAGGTATTTATGGAGTGACCCGCTAGTATTTGATCTTTACCAGGAATAACCCTTGGGGAGGGGCCGTTATACCGGCCTTTTTTCTGTCTTTAGCTCTAAGTATCTCTTCAAATTCACTTACCCCAATCTTCCCCTTGCCCACATCTGCCAGCGTTCCCACAATATTCCTTGCCATCTGCTTTAAAAAGGCATTGGCTTCAATCTCAAAGATTATGAATCCCTTTGTGTCTTTATCGATGGATATGCCGTAAACCTCTCTGATAGGGTTATTGCTGTTGCATCTTGATGCCTTAAAGGAAGAAAAATCGTGTTCCCCGATGAGGCATTGCGCAGCCTCTTTCATTTCTTTAATGTTCAATTTGAAAGGCATAAACCAGGAAAAATTGCGGTATAGAGGAGAAGGGAACCTCCGGTTCAGGATGACATATCTGTATATCTTGTTTTTGGCACTGTATCGGGCATGGAAGTCTTGTTCGGCATCACTTATCTCTTTAATAACAATATCAGGGGGAAGCATACTGTTCAGTCCCCTCTGGATATTGCTTAGATCGAGTTGAGACTTGGTAGAAAAGTTTGCCACCTGTTCTATAGCATGAACACCTGCGTCTGTCCTTCCTGCTGCGATCAGCCTGATCTCTTCCTGGGTGATTTTCTGTAACCTGTCCTCGATAGTCTCCTGGATGCTCACTGCATTGGGCTGAATCTGCCAGCCGTGATAGTTGGTGCCATCGTACTCGATTACAAGCTTGATGTTTCGCATCTCCTTTAATCTTTCCCCAGGTTTTTTAATACCATGCCGTTAATTGTACGTGGTTCAAATAGTGTATTCATTTTGTTGCAAAGCAATTAAGCCGGGCAAGAGTATTTGTTCTTAAATACCTCTACAGCCCTAAATAACTGTTCATCATCCCTATACGCTCTAAAATTTTCGATCGAGTCCAAATCTATTTCTTCTATGCCATCTTTACTTATAAAGAGAGGGACTCCAATGCATATCTCGTTTTCCCCCAAGCTGGTTCTCTTGGTCAGGGTTACTAGGGTACGGACATTAGCAAGAAATGCTTTTATGATGGCTATTACAGCAATTCCAACAGGAAAATCCGCCCTTTCTCCACAGTAGTATTCAATAAGGGGTTTAACAGATAACCGTGTGGGTATAGGATATGTGTTGATGTAATTAAAGACCCCCTTCGCTTCCTCTCTGAACCATCTCATAAGCCTTGTTGTATACCTCATCCACATCTGGATTTTTCTTAAGGGTAGGAGAGATATCTTCCAATATTTGGCCCGTTGGTGGTTCGCAGTTTATCCGAAGCATACTCTTATATATTACCATGCCTCTCAGTTCATGATTACCGCCAACCAGCCCATCTACAGAGATTTCAACGGGCAAATCTAACTCCTCCCTGATTTCCCTCTGAAACCTCATAGAATCCAACACAGGTCCTATCGCAACAACCCTCTTGAAATACCTGGAAAAGACCCACGTACATAACTCGTTTGGATTGCTTACCACTATTACCATTTCAGGGATACGGGAAGGATTTTCTTTAATAGATTTAGCACAATCCTCAAAAATAGCCTTATTCTCATGCATCAGGGTTGTTCTATCGGAAGCCCTACCTGTATCTTTTGGAATGGTCTTCCCCGCACACATTATTATAAGTTCCCCATCAACTCTGTCATAAGAATCGACAAATTCGATATTAGGTAAAACCCCATCCATACCGTCTTTTAACTTTTCAATTAAGGCATAATAAAAGATTTTGTCTCTACCTTGAGATGCATTCTTTGGTCTGCCGAATAGCTGGATCTTTTCACAGTCTGGTAGTGCATGCTCTGTCAGAATCCGCTTGAGAATTTCACTTCCCATTGCTCCACTCACACCAATAATGGTTACAGTCTTAAATCTGCCTATAGCACCATAAGGGTCTTTTTTGTAATTTATCTTTTTAGAAAAGTAATTCCTTTCTCTTGAAAGATTTTTTTTCTCATTATGTGTCGAACAGCATCTGGACATGTATTTAAAAGTGAACCCTATCTGTTTTGGATCTACTAATTTTTTCCCGGTCTCGAATTCTATACAAGGATTATGTAGTTCTTGCATTTACCCCTCAACCCTGGGAAAGATCGGTTCAATCTTTGAGACGGCAGTCTTCTCTCCTGTTTTTCCCCACTCTGTTATATCATCCAATCTCTGGGTGTGTAAATCCCCCTTTATCCCTAAAGATGCCCATATCTTCTCAGCGGTACTCGGCATAAAGGGAAAGAGAAGAACAGTAATAACCATCAGTGCCTCTACGATATTATATAATACAGCATTCAATCTTCCCGTTTGATCTTCTTTCTTTGCCAGGGTCCAAGGTGAGGTCTCGTCTATATACTTATTCACAGCAGCTATAAATCCCCAAATGGCAATTAATGCCTTGTTAAATGCCAGTCGGCTCATCTGATTAATCATGTCTTCAAGCATATTTGAAGCATCACTTCTCAATCTCTCGTCAATCTCTAAGTATCCGGTTGGTTTATGAAGAACCCCCTTGAAATATTTAATAACCATTGCCAGGCTGCGACTCACCAAATTCCCAAGATCGTTTGCCAGATCAGAATTCAACCTGTTAACTAAGGCACTCTCACTGAAATTGGCATCCAATCCAAAGACCATCTCTCGCATAAGAAAATACCGAAAGGCATCGAGGCCATACTTATCTTTTAAACTAAGGGGGTTGATGATATTCCCAAGACTCTTGGATATCTTGTTTTTATCTATGTTCCAGTAGCCGTGAACATTTAAATGCTGATATGGTTCAATGCCAGAAGCCTTTAGGATGGTTGGCCAGTAAATACCGTGGGGTTTTAGTATATCCTTCGCGATCAGGTGTTGGGTTGACGGCCAGAATTTATGATAAAGATCAGAGTCAGGATAACCAACAGCAGTTAGATAATTGATAAGGGCATCAAACCAAACATAGGTGACATAGTCTTTGTCAAATGGCAGAGTTATTCCCCAATCCAGCCTTGATTTTGGACGCGAAATGCACAGGTCTTCTAAAGGGTCTCTCAAGAAGGCCAATACCTCATTGCTATATCTTTCAGGGCGAATAAAACCAGGGTGGGACTTGATATACCCTATCAACCAATTCTGATACTTGCTCATTCTAAAGAAATAGTTCTTTTCTTTTATAAACTCAGGGGCAATCTTATGATCAGGGCATTTGCCATCTGCAAGCTCCTTTTCATAGTAAAAACGTTCGCATCCAAAACAATAATATCCCCCATATTCACCAAAGTAAATATCCCCTGCGTCGTATACTTTCTGAAGAATCAACTGAACAACTTTCTTATGGTCTTCATCGGTTGTTCTGATAAAGTAATCATTAGAAATGGAAAGCTCTGGCCAGATATTTCGGAATAGCATGCTTATCCTATCAGCATATTCTTTTGGGTTTTCTCCCGCAGCCTCGGCAGCTCTAACAACCTTATCACCGTGTTCATCCGTTCCTGTAACGAAAAATGTTTCCCTCCCAGACAGTCTGTTGAAACGGGTGAGAACATCTGCGGCTATAGTAGTGTAGGCATGTCCCAGATGAGGTTCAGCATTTACATAGTATATAGGAGTAGTTACATATAATGTTTTACTCATGTTTCAAACTCAACATTTACCTTAAAGATTTTTTTGGCAGGGAGATTGAGGATGTCTTTAATGGCTGTTTTTTTTGATATATCAGCGAGACTATCCCTGATCTCCTCTTTGGATTCACCGATAAAAGTAAACCATACATTATACTCATGTTCTCTTTTGTAGTTATGTGTTATGCCCTGGTATGAATGTAGTACCTTAACAAAATCTTGAATCTTTTCAGGGGGGACCCTGGCCGCACACAGTGTGCTTGTAAAACCCAGTTTCTTTGAGTCAAAGGAAGCACCAAGGCGTCGAATATAGCCTTTATGTATCAATTGCTTAACCCTCTCTATCATATTGTCTTCAGAGATATTTAATTCCTCTCCCAGCACTTTAAATGGTCTGGAGCTGATGGGGAATTTAGACTGAATCCTGTTCAGTATCTCCCTGTCTTGCCTGTCCATGTTAGCTTACCGTATACCTGTTCACCCGTTCATATTTAAACCATGCCCGGAGCTCACCTGCTCACCTGTTAGTGGAATGTCCCTTTAATACCTTTACTATGAATTACTATAAATATTCCCTCCCCCTTGATGGGGGAGGGGCAGGGTGGGGGTGAAGAATCGCTATGTTGCCCCCTCCCCTTAATCCCCTCC
>Ga0100400_1003756_pt1 | contig 10203 bp, 9 predicted proteins | sample CryGeymeta201524_FD_80420 | JGI IMG/M metagenome (GOLD analysis project Ga0100400, IMG submission 80420) | Groundwater microbial communities from Crystal Geyser aquifers in Utah, USA - Crystal Geyser metaG 2015-24 | ecosystem: Environmental > Aquatic > Deep subsurface > Groundwater | place: USA... | reverse complement strand
TCAACCGGGGCCTTGAGCAATTCGCGCTCCTGCCGGTCGTAATCGGCGCCGCCATACACGGCAATACTGTTGATCCCGCAGTATTTGGCGATTTCATCGGCATCGCGCACAATCTGGATCACCAGTTCGCGCGTCGGTGCCAGGATCAGGGCCCGCGGCTTGCCGCAGGGACGGTCGGCCGGCAGCGGGTTCTGCAGGAACTGCTTGAAGGTCAACAACAGGAACGCGGCGGTTTTGCCGGTACCGGTCTGGGCCCGGCCCGCCAAGTTGTGCCCATCGGCGACTTCCTGTAGCACACGGGCCTGGATTGGCGTGCAATACCGGAACCCCATATCGGCGAGCGCATGCAGGATGCTGTCCGGCAGATCAGCATCCTGGAACCGCAGCTTGCCCTCGACCGGCTCGACGACATAATCGGCCGGTGTCCAATCCTTGGCGGCAACAGGCGGGGGTGACGGTGGCGGCGGCTCGACAGCGGCGACCGCAACCGCTTCGGTTACCGCGCCCACTTCCTGCGGTGCCGCAGCGACGTCCGACATCCCGGCGGCGTCGGCAGGTTTACGGGAGCGACGGCGCCCTCCGCGCGACCGGCGGCGGCGCGGCGTCTCGAGTGTCCCAGACTGGTCATCCGGGCGGGACTCGTCCGGTACGCCGGGCGACGCGGGCTCGCTCACGGCGGCGGAGGCCGGTGGACGGACACGATCCGGCCGACTCCGGCGAGGCTCTCGGGATGTTGAGGATTCCGGTTTGCGCGCAGGCGCACGCCTGGTGCCAAAGGTTTTGGCAGCTCCAGCCTTGGCTAACGGCACGGGGTCACCCGGTCGCCAGACCTCGGCTGCGGTACCCCTGGAAACTGCCGCGCTTCCGGGCACTACAGGCAGCGCCGCCGGGGCCGATGCGCACGTGCTGCCAGCCGGGCGATCCGGTTTGGCACTCGCACCGCTTCCACTTAATTTTTTCGCTAGTCTCTTGATGAGTCCGATTGGCATATACCGACGCCTTTCCCACGCCGGCATCCCACTTCACACCCGTCAAGCTGTAGTAAGGTACGGCGTGAATAATCCGTTTAACGTTTGGAGAACTGGAAGCGCTTGCGTGCACCGGGCTGGCCGGGCTTCTTGCGTTCCTTCATCCGTGCATCACGTGTCAGGCAGCCGCTGTTCTTGAGAACCTCGCGCAGCGAGGCATCCGCCAAGGTCAATGCACGGGAAATCGCATGACGAAGCGCCCCCGCCTGACCGGCCATACCACCACCCTTGATCGAGGCCGTGATATTGTACTTTTCCAGCGTATGGGTCAGATTCAGCGGCTGCACAATATACTGCAGCAACGCCTCGCTCGGAAAGTACGCACTCGCCTCGCGCTTGTTAATCTTGCAGGCACCGGTACCCTCGGTCAACGTGACCCTAGCCACCGCCGTCTTGCGCCGTCCTGTTGCACTGATCTGCTCAACTTTTTCTGCCACAGCAAGCTCCCTTGAAATGTCGGGGTCCATCCCCGTGAAAAAACCTTTACACCGCCACCTGACTCGGCTGCTGCGCCGCGTGAGGATGCGCTGCTCCCGAATACACCTTCAACCGCGAGAACATTTTGCGGCACAGCGCGTTTTTCGGCAGCATCCCTTTGACGGCCGACTCGATCAGCCGTTCCGGATGCTTCGCCCGCACCACTGCTGCCGGCGTCTCGCTGTACCCGCCGCGCCACCCTGTGTAACGGGCATACATCTTCTTATCGTCCTTGCCGCCGGTCAGTTTCACCTTCTCGGCATTGACGACCACTACAAACGCACCCGTGTCCACATGGTTCGAGAAAATAGGCCTGTTCTTGCCACGAAGCAGATCGGCAACCTTCACGCCCAGACGCCCCAGGGGCACATCTTCCGCGTCAATCACAATCCAATCACGGGCCTCTCCCGGATCTTTCGGCACAAATGTCTTCATCGCTAGTATTCCTTCCCAAAGTAAAACAGCCCCGAAGGCTAGCGCATCAATGCGCTCGCTGTCAATCCCTTTTACGCATTTATCTCGATTTTGTTTCCGACAGGCGGATTCAACGTCAGATTGTCGATCAGACGCGTCCGCCCGACGCGGGCGGCAATGGCCAGCAGCGTCTCGCCCGCCACCGTCTCGCGCGGGGCCAGCGTGGCGGCATCCACGATGGCAATGTAGTCGACGGCCACGCCGGGGTAGCCACTTGCCAGAAAAGCCTTCATCGCCTCGCGCAGCGGTCCGGCCGCGCACTGCCCATCGCGCACCTGCCCGGCGGCAAAGGCCAGCACCCGGTTCAAACCCAGGGCCTGAGCGCGATCCGCCGCCGAGAGGTAGACGTTGCGCGAACTCATCGCCAGCCCGTCGGGCTCGCGCACGATCGGCGCCCCGACGATCTCCACCTGGAAGTCGAGATCGCGCACCATGCGCCGGATAACAGCCAGTTGCTGGGCATCCTTCTGGCCGAAGACGGCCACATCCGGCCGCACAATATTGAAAAGTTTGGCCACCACGGTGCAGACGCCCGCGAAATGACCGGGACGCGACGCTCCGCAAAGCCCGCTTGCCAGCGCCCGCTCCTCCACGGTCACGGAGCGGTCCGCCGCATACATTTCACCGGCAGGCGGCGCAAACACCACCGCCACACCGGCCTCGCGGCATAACTGGCAATCACGCTCGAAGTCACGCGGATAGGCCGAAAAATCCTCATTGGCCCCGAATTGCACCGGATTGACGAAAACACTCACCACGGTAACCGCGCCACGCGCCGCGCTCACGCGCACCAGCGAGAGATGCCCCTCGTGCAGATAGCCCATCGTCGGGACCAGCCCGACCCGCAAGCCGTCGCCATGAAACGTATCGGACAGTGCCACCATCTCCGCGACCGTTGTTACCACCTTCATCGGGGCGTCGGCTCCAGTCGCGTCTGCACGGCCTTGACCAGGATCTCGCTGCACACCGGCTTGTTCAGCAGCGTGTGCCGTTCCCCTTCGGAAATCGCCTTCTTGACGGCGTCGCGCGGCGCATATCCGGTACAGAAGACCACACTGGGCATACGCCAGCCGCGCGAGGCACAGATGCGCTCGATCTCGAGAAAGGCGGTCTGGCCATCCATGACCGGCATGTTCAGGTCCATGACAATCACATCGTAGCGCCTGGTATTGAACATTTCGAGGGCTTCGGCCCCATTGGAGGCCTTGTCAACCGGAACCCCCTGGATGTAGTTCTCAAGGATCAGCTTGAAAAGATTGACGATGGACGGCTCGTCGTCCACCACAAGAATGCGCGGCTGCTCGCCGGATTCAAGATGCAAAGCCCCCGTCACGGCTTCCGCCGCCGTGGAGGCCGCCGTATCGACACTCACCCGGTCCGGAATCAGCACGGCCGCCATGGTGCCCCTGCCTTCCTCGCTTTCCAGCGCCAGATAGGCCCCATTCTCACGCAGGGCACAATGCGCGATACTCAAACCCAGACCGCCTCCGCAACGCTTGCCGCCATTGAATCCGGCACAGAACGGTTCCAAGGCGCTTCTGAGAAGATCGGCCGACATGCCGGGACCGTCGTCCTCGACCTCGACGACCGTGTAGGTGCCCGCCGGTGCCGCGCCACCCGCCATCTCGAGGGCCGTCTCGTATGTCTGGCGCTCCACGCGCACCAGCAGATGCCCGCTGCCCTGAAGGGCCTGCAACGCATTCCGGCAAAGTTCCTCGACGGCCTGCGACAGCGCATCCTGGCTCATGTGAACCTCGAGACCGCTTTTGAGCCTTTTCTCGATCTGCACACCCTCGGACGCAGGCAACCGCTTGAGTTCGTCCAGCACCGAATCCACCGTGGAGGCTACATCAAACGGACGCTTGGAGCTACGCAGCACACCGGAAAGATCCGCCAGCCGCCGCGTCATCTTGACCGCCGCGTCTGCCGCCGCCTCCAGCGCGTGCAGCAGCGCGACCCCGCGACTGTCCGGCGGTAGATCCGCCGCAATCATTTCCGGATAGGCCAGCAGCGGCGTCAGCAGATTGTTCAGATCGTGCGCCAGACGCCCGCTGACCGCCTGGACCGCCTGACGGACGTCGTCGCTGACTATACTGCCGTTTGTTTGCGATCCGCTCACGCCAATACTCCCATCCCTGGGGCAAACCGCCCCCCTTAAACCAAACATCAGGGAAAACACTACCTGCGTGTTTCCGAGATTACACGATATTAATACGTGGCTGTCAATCCCGGAAACGGGTTAATCTCGCGCACCAGCACAACGGGCTGACGACTGCCGTAGACCCAGTATTTCAAGCCCTGTAGCCGGACGGCGGTCCCCGCTGGTGGTAGCGGTTTCTCACTGGTCACATAACACAGCGTACGGGCGGGGCTATTCCCGGTTGCCGCCACCAGACGGTACGGGGCAGGCGCAAAAAACGCGACACCCACCGGGCGAAGCTCCCCAGTGATGATGACGGGCTCGCCTTGCGGGGCTGACTTCAACAACCGCACCCCGACCGGCGAGAGCGAGCCTGCCGACGCCGTGCGCTGCCCCGAGGCCACCCGCTTGACGGTGACGGCTGGCGGTGGCGCGGGCGTATGCCTCTTAACGGCAGTGGCGGGCGCAACCGGCGCATGCACGGGCTTGGCGGCAAGGGGCGGCAACACCGGCCTGACCGGTCTCGGTTCCGGCGCGGGCGATACTGGCAGGGCGGGCTGCGCCATAACCACAGGTGGAGTCACGGCGGGGGTTGAAACGGGGGTTACCGGTTTTGTCGCAGACGGGTCAGGCGCAACCACCGCCGACGGCGTGGCCACTGGCGTCACCGGGGTCGGGTAAACAGGCGGCTTGGCCGCCGCCGTCAAGTCCACGGCCGCCCCTTCCGCCACCAGCGCACGCTCGACCCAGGCCGCCAAGGACGGCATGCCCTCGATCTCGACCCAATCCCCGCGACGCCCGCGCACCACAACCGAGTCGCCGCGGGTGAGAATTCCCAGATCCGGATACCCAATGCCAGGCCCGGAACGGACCTTCACACTGGAAGCCGCAATCAAGGAATCGCGAATGAGCTCGCCATACACCCAGCCGGACACAAATGCCGGGGCCTGGATTTCCAGCCAGTCGCCGGATGTACGGCCACTGGCCGTGAGCCGCGTCCCCTTGCCGGCCCGACCCAGTTCCTGCGCGTCGGCGGCAGCGGCATCCATGATAGGCGCGGAGACGGCGGTAACGGAAACCATACGTGTAGCGGCGGAAGCCACCCCGACCAGCAGAATAACCAGACACGCGACACGCCCCGCCAAGCGCCCGGCCCGCAGGCCAATGATACACGGCAGGCAGGCGGCACCTGTGAGTCGACGAATCATCGTCACGCCCTCCTGCCTGCTTTCAAAGCAAAGCCGTGTCTTTAAATCGTTTTGGTCTTGGGCAAGCCCTGACCGCGATCGCCCTCTTTCCACTTGCCCTGTTCACGCAGAACATCGATGCGCTCGAAGCGCTTGAGGACATTGCGCTTGATCGCGATCTTGCTGGCCGACTTAAAACTTGCATGTTGTGACATGATACCCGCTCCCTGATCGTTTAACCACTGGAATTCAACATTCGATCAGTCATCTTGCTTAACCCCGCCACAAAAGTCAAACCTAATATTCGATGAATTCGCCATGCTTGACGGCGAGGGCGGCGGCGCCTAGAATGCCGGTTTTCGAGTCAACTTTAAGGAGCCCGCTTTTGGATACCGCCGCCGAATCCCCTATGATTGCCGTGAAGAACCTGACCCGTCGCTACGGGCGGGTGGCGGCGCTTGACGGCGTGACCTTTGAGGTCGGTCGCGGCGAGATCGTGGGCCTGCTCGGACCCAACGGGGCCGGCAAGACGACAACCCTACGCATCCTATCCTGCTATCTGCCCGCCAGCGGGGGCGAAGCGCGGATTGGCGGAGCGGATGTCTTCGAGGAATCGATGGACGTGCGCCGCAAGGTCGGGTACCTGCCCGAGAATGTGCCGCTCTATACGGACATGCGCGTGCGCGAGTACCTGAAATTCCGCGGCGCGCTCAAGGGGGTGCGCGGCGGACGCTTGCGCAGCCGTGTGGATGCGGTACTCCAGCAATGCGACCTGACGAGTGAGGCGCACACCGTCATCGGACGGCTCTCGAAGGGCTTCCGCCAGCGCGTCGGACTGGCGGACTGCCTGCTGCACGAGCCGGAATGCCTGATCCTCGACGAGCCGACAATCGGGCTGGATCCGAACCAGATCCGCCATATCCGCGATCTGATCCGCAGCCTGGCACCCGACCATACGATCCTGATCTCGACGCACATCCTCTCCGAGGTGGAAGTCATCTGCGGACGGGTCCTGATTCTCGACCGCGGCCGGATCGCCGCCTCGGACACACCGGACGCACTGGTCGGCCTGATGCAGGGCGACGAGCACATCACCACCGAAGTGCAGGGACCAGCGGACGAGGTGATGCTGGCACTGGGCGCGCTTGAAGGTGTGCACCAGCCCGTCTGCACACCGGACGGCGACTGGTGCCGGGTCACATTCCGCGGCAACCGCCAGCAACAGGTGCGCGAACGGATCTTCGATCTGGCCTGCACACGCGGCTGGCGACTGCGAGAGCTGAGCGCGCAGCGGCGTCAACTCGAGGATGTCTTCGCCGCGCTGACCGAAGGCACCGGCATGGTGGCGTCGGAATCCGCGCCGACTGGCGAAGAGGTGCCCCATGCGTAGTTTCCTGACCCTGCTGCGGCGCGAACTCTCCGCCGTCTTCCTCTCGCCCGTCGCCTATGTGACGATGGCCCTCTTTACCAGCGCGGCGTCCTGGACCTTCCTGGCCATGATCAGGAAGGAGACCGGCAATGCCACCTATCCGGAGCAGTTGCTTTTCGCCTCAATACTGATCTGGATGCCATTCCTGATCACCGTGATCTGCATGCGCCTGTTTGCCGAGGAGAAACGGTCCGGCACGATCGAGACGCTGATGACGACGGCGGTCGGGGAAACGGCCGTGGTGCTGGCCAAGTACGCCGGAGCACTGATCTTCGGCTGGGTGACGATCGCCCCGTCCATCGGCACCCTATATGTGCTGGCGGCGACCAGCCCCGGAATCGAATCGGTAGATGTTTATGCCGTGATTGGGGGCTGCACCATCCTTGCGCTAGTCTCGATCTGCTGCACGGCGGTTGGCGTGCTGGTCTCGCTGCTCACCCGTAACCAGATCGTGGCCGCGATCTGCTGTTTCTGGGCGATCTTCGCCCCCTTCATGATCCAGCCCCTCATGCGCACCGTGCCGTTGTTCCGGCAGGCGACAATCGAGCGGTTCTCGCTGGAACGGCATGTCACGTTGTTCATATCGGGCACGCTGAGCCTGCAGCCGGCGGTCCTTTACCTCTCGATCGCGGTGCTGATGCTGTTCACGGCGGTACGGGTGCTGGAGTCGCGGCGCTGGCTTTAACCGCAAGGAGTCTATACGTGGCAAACCGGAAAAAACGACGGGGACGGGAAACGGCGGGAATGCGCGAGCGGCGGCTGGCGATCCGCGCACGGCGGCGGCAACGCGCCCTGACCGGTTTCAACGTGCTGGCCGCCGTCACCCTGATGACGGCGGCCACCGTGCTGGTCAACGCCCTGGTGCAGCGTTTGCCGCTGCGGATTCAGTTGGCGTCGCGCGCCCGCCATGCGCTGTCGCCCAAGACGCTGGAAATGCTGCGCGCCCTGAACACCCGCCTGGAGGTGACCGCGCTATTCGAGTCCGACTCCCGGCTTTACGAGGGTGTCAGCGCACTGCTGTATGAATATGCGCATGCGGCCGAAACCATGCCGAACCTGGAGATCCAGCTCGAGATCGTTGATCCTCAGCGTGACATCGCCCGCACTCGCGAGCTGGCACTGAAGTACGACATCGACGCCGGCAACCAGATCATCTTCGCCTGCGGCGAAAAACGGCGGATCATCGATGTCGCCAGCCTGAACCGGTACGAGATCGAGATCAGCGAATCGAGTGTTGCCCACCGCATGGTCGGTTTCCTCGGTGAACAGGCTTTCTCGTCGGCCATTCTGAATGTGACCGAGAAGACCACGCCGGTGGTCTATTTCCTGACGGGGCACGGCGAGCGCGATGTGGAGGATTTCGAACGCCAGGGCGGCTACTCGACACTCGCCCGCGTGGTCGGCCGCGAGAATATCGATGTGCGCCGACTGGTCGTCGCCGGGCAGGACGCCATTCCGGCGGACTGCCGCGCCTTGGTGATCGCCGGACCCGACCGGCGACTCCCCGATGCGGTCATCAAGCAGATCGACGATTACCTGCTTAATAGGCACGGTCGCCTACTGATGTTGATTGATCCCACAACGGAAACGGGGCTTGACGCCTTACTGGAACGCTGGGGAGTGAAGGCGGGTCCCGGGGTTGTCTCAGGTCGCAGAACCCTGGACGGGGCTTTGGTTGTGATCAACTACGGTGAACATCCCATAACACGCCGATTTAATAATGTGACAACCACGTTCTATATGCCAATGGCACTTGAGCCTTTTGATGCCGCGAACACTGGCACCGACGAGGATCGTGTCAAGGTCAGCCTGCTGGCCGGCACGGGATCGGAAGGCTGGGTCGAGACTAACCTCGATCAGGATCCGCCGGTCTTCGATGCCGACCGCGACCGCCGCGGCCCGGCCACCGTCGCGTTGGCAGTGGAACGGGGCGCGCTGGGTTTCAACGCGCAACTTCAGCCAACGCGCATGGTCGTGATCGGCGATTCGTATTTTGTCTCGAACGCGGCGATCAGTAGCGGCGTGGGCGGCAACGTGAGCTTCCTGCTTTCGTCGCTGAATTGGCTCATTGAGCGCGATAGCCTGTTGACCGTTGCCCCGCGGATCCCCGCGCTACTGCACCCGGAAACTACCCGTAAGCAGTGGAACCGGCTCTTCATCGGCCTGGTCTTCGTGGCACCAGGCATGATGCTGCTGGCGGGTGTCGGGGTCGCCCTGCGCCGCCGCCGTTAGGAAGTCGGAAATGAAAACCAGAAACACGTTACAACTTGGCCTCATCGTCCTGATTCTCGGCAGCGGGCTGTACCTGCTCGACGAGCACCTCGAGCGGCGACAGACCGTGCGCGTGCAGGTGCAGCGCGTCTTCGACATCACCACCGATCCGGTAACGACTGTCGGTTTCGAGCGGGGCGGGATGCGCACTGAATTCGTGCGCAAGGGCGAGTCGTGGTTTCTACAGGAACCGGTGCGGGCACGCGCGAACCGTCCGCAGGTGGAACGGATCGTGACCACATTGGAAAACCTGCGGCGGCAGGACACCATCACCCGCGAACAGCGCGAGCTTCGCGAACTGCACCTGGCCGACTACGGACTACAGGATCCAGACTGGCGCATCTTCATCGAAACCGCCAACGGGCGGGCCGAAAGCCTGCATCTGGGCGGGCGCACCCCCTTTGGAGACGCCGTCTACGGGCGGATCGACCAGGACGACACCGTGTTCACCCTGCCAGGCTCCATCCTCGGCCTGTTCCCCGATGATCTGGCGACACTGCGCGACCGGGCCCTGCTCCACGGCACCCCTGCCAGCACCGAGCGGATCGATATTCACCGCCGCGACACCGGATTCCTACAGCTTGTGCGACGAAAATCCGAGTGGGTCCTGCAGCAGCCGCTGTCGACAAAAGCAGACGCCACCGCCGTTCGCAAATTGCTGGATGACCTCTTTGCCTTGCGCGTGACAACCTTCCACTGGGATGCCGATCTCGAAGGTGGCGGCGATGCGGAATCCGCCGCCCGGCTCGAGATGACGCGGCGCGGTCAGTTCGAGACCGCCGGACTGGCGGACGACGCCGCCCGCCTGAAAATTACCGTCTGGACGGAAGGGGACCGGCTGGGACAGGACCTGTTAATCGGTGCCGACGTCGCCGGGACCGACAACCAACGTTTTGCCCGCCGCGGCGGTGTGGACGCGGTCTACACCATCCCTGCCGATATTATCGAAGCCTGCTCGCGTCCGGTCGACACCTTCCGCAATCGGTCGATCTTTCCCGGCGCACCTGCCGATATCGGTTTTGTCCGCCTGCAACAGGGAGACAACCTGCTGGAGCTTGAACGCCTGGCGACAAGCGGCGGCGAGGGCTGGCGGCTGCGCGCCCCCTTGCGCGCCCCGGCGGATACCGAAGCGGTACAGGCTCTGCTAAAACGGTTACTGGAACTCAAGGTTGCCACCTTTCTGGGCAGCCGCGAACC
>Ga0100400_1003743_pt1 | contig 10215 bp, 3 predicted proteins | sample CryGeymeta201524_FD_80420 | JGI IMG/M metagenome (GOLD analysis project Ga0100400, IMG submission 80420) | Groundwater microbial communities from Crystal Geyser aquifers in Utah, USA - Crystal Geyser metaG 2015-24 | ecosystem: Environmental > Aquatic > Deep subsurface > Groundwater | place: USA... | reverse complement strand
GATGCATCCCTGCAGCCCACGGGGGTCCTGGTTGACCGCGATCACCTCGGGAGCGGTGAGGACCTGCCGAACCGACTCGTCCATTGCACGCAGGTCGTTGCCCGCCATCAGCGGGGCCGCCAGAATGCACCACAGGCTGAAGTGCGCCCTGTCTGCGGCCTGCCTCTCCTCGTCCGGCAGCTCCATGTTGCCGACCTGCAGCATGTCGGGGTCGTTCCAGTGTCCCGGTCCCGCAAACTGCCACAAACCGTTGAACGCCGGGTGAATCCGCGTCGATCCAGACGAGGTTTCGGCGCAGGCGTATACCGAACTCATCTTCGCGCGGATGTCGTCGGAGGTGCGCCACAGCTGGGCGTTCCGGCCGCCGTCCCAAATCCACGCGGCGTTGCCGTAGTCCGCGATGCTGAGCACCATCGGCCGCCCGGTCTGGGCGATTGCGGCCCGGAAGATGTCGTAATCGTCCACGCTGGTGCGCCCGTTCTTCTCCGCGTAGCAGCTGTCCATCTTGACGAAGTCCACGCCCCAGTCGGCGAAGGTTTGCATGTCCACGTCCTCATGGCCGAGGCTCCCTGGCAACTTCTGGCAGGTCATCGTCCCGCGATCCTGATAGATCCCGTATTTCAGTCCCTTGCCGTGGAGATATTCCCCCAGCGCCTTCATGCCGGAGGGGAACTTCTTCGGGTCGGCCTGCAGGCACCCGTCCTTGTCGCGTTCAGCCGCCATCCAGGCGTCATCCAGGACAAGCAGCCGATAACCGGCATCCCGCATCCCGCTGTCCACCATCCTGTCGGCGATCTCACGGATTTGCGTTTCGTTGATGTCCTCGTGAAAGCAATTCCAACTGTTCCAGCCCATGGGTGGTGTCGGGGCCAGAGCCGCTTCTCCGATCTCCCGCGCGGCCAGCGCCGACGGAGTCGCCGCCAGCATCGCTGTCAGAAAGAGAAATCCCAGCCCCACGGCCTGTGGGAGCACACGCTTGCAAGCGATCATGGCCCGAGGAAAGGGCCGGGGCATGGTGGTCGTTTTCATTCGCTGTTCTTTCAATGGAATGGCATCCCGGGGCAGGATCGAACGGTTGGTGGAAAGCATTTCACCCGGGCTGCGCTTCGCCAAGGAATTTCCGGATCGCGGGTTCCATCGCCTCGGCCCAGACGCGGTATCCCGCTTCGTTGGGATGCAGGCCGTCGGGCATGAGGTCTTTGTTCATGGTGCCGTCTTCGTCGAGGAACACATGGCCGATGTCGAGCCAACGGACCGTCTTGTTGTCCACGTAAGTGCGGATGATCTTGTTGATCTCATCGTTGCGGAGACGGCCCGCATCCTCCGGAGTGTTGCCGCGGGGAAAGATCGGCATCAGGAGGATCTTCGACTCGATGTGTTAAAATGGTTTTCAGGATTCCGGCTCAACCAGAACGATGGGGAGCAGCGCATGCGTATGCAAGGTGACTGGACCGATGAGGCCGGACGGCAGCAATGGTGAGTTCGCCTTGAACATGCCGCGCATGTTGCTGCGGGTGATGTCGGTGTCGTCATCGCGCTGGGCATCGCCCACAAGGCGATTGTTCCAGGTGTTGGTGACGCTGATCGAAAGCTGGTTGGTTCCGGGTTTGAGGAATCCGCAGATGTCGATGCGGTAGGGGCTCTTCCAAAGCGTGCCGACATCCTTGCCGTTGAGGGTGACGGTGGCCACTTCGCGAACCGTGCCGAGGTCCAACTCGAGGCGGGCCCCACTGGCGATCCGGCCCAAGGTGGCAGCATCGATGGTGAACTGCTTGTGATAGGTGGCGGTTCCCGAAAAATAGCGGATTCCCGGGTCGTTGTGGGTGGTCCAATCGGCGAGTTGGTCGAAGGATGCCGTGGCCGGTGCCCCACGATCCGGCGGGAATTCAAGTTGCCATGGACCATGAATGGCCTGTGGGGCAGGTGGGGCCTGAAGGGTGGCCGATCCGGTCCTGCCAGTGGAGGTCGTCACGGTGTAGCTGCCGGGCTGGCGTGCCTGCAGTTGGACCTGCTTGCCATGGATGGCAATCACCCGGGCCAAAGGATCCGATGGTGCGGGCCGCTGGATGTGGGTGATGTGTTCCGGTGTGGCATCATCCGCCTTGCGGCTGAAGACGACGAAGATACTCGACGACGGCGCGAGTTCGAGAGGAATACTCGTGCTGTCTTCCCCAGCCTGATAGAGTAGGCAGGGCGAAACGCTGCCGTCCCCGGGATTCCAAAGCGATGGCAGGTGGCTGTCGCCAACGCGGAAGATTGCCTCGAACGCGAGGGGCTGTTCGGTGGAGTTGGTAAGGAAGTAGATTTCCTCCGTGCCGGTTGTCCGGTGGATGTAGTCGATCTTGCGGCCGTGGTTGTCGATGCCGCTGACGGAGAAGTCGGGTGCCACGCCCATTTCCGCGAGCACCTGCTGGATCGGGATGTTCCAAAACACACGGCCCTTGCCGTAATGGTGGGTCTTCACCCCGGCACCATCGCAATTTCCCCAGATGCGGTCCGCCAGTCCGCGGACCTTTTCGTCGCATTGCGGGTAGCCGAGCATGCTGTTGGAGCGATCCGGTTTCGGCCCGATGACGGTGGCACCGTTGTGGACGAGTTGGCCGATTTTTTCGAGCGCGACCGGTGAGATGGCCGTCGTGTCCGGCAGGACGAGCACGCGGTATTGCATGCCGCTTGTTAGCGTCAGGATGCCGTCGCGCACTTCCATGCCGAGCAGGATTTCCTCGTTGAGGTAATCGTAATCGTGGCCCTCTCCCAGCGATGAGAGATCGACGGGGTGGGGCCTGCCGCAGTGCCGGCATTTGTCATCGGTCCAGCGCGGCTTGTCCGTCGGGGCGATGCGGCGGGCCGGCACCAGATTGGGGGCGCCGTCACCGTAGTAGGCGCAGACATCGGCGACGAAACGGCCCTGCTGGAGCAGGTGGCAACTGCGCGACAAGGTATCGAGAAGCGGCCGCGCGTGGGGCCACCAGGTCAGGTTGACGTTGAAGTGTTCGCCGGCATGGTAGGCGAATCCGGGGAGTCCGGCGTCGGGCGGATTGTGGGCGAAGGTGTGGAAGGTGATTTGGTTGAGTCCGGCGCAGAAGGCGATGTCGGTGAGGCGTTTGTACATTTGCGGGCCATCCTGCCAGTGTTGCCAGCCGGTCATCGACTCCGCGTTGACCAGTGGTTTGCCATAGAGGTTGGCGGCGCTGGCGGCCTCCTTGACGCACCAGTTCTTGCTGTGGTTCCAGAATTCCCCCATCGGGATGTCGATGGCACCGAGCGCCTTGAGGGTATCGAGGCGGGCATAGCCGCCATGGCCGGCTTCGGCGAGCAGCTTGAGGCCATGGTCGTTGACCATTGCGCGCGCCAGGGCGTAGTGGTTCTTGATTGTCAGATCACTGACGAGTTTGCCGTAGTCGTTGCGAAAACGCTGGCTGAGTTCCGGATTGGTGACGGTTTTCCCGGCGAGCACCGGCAGCCATGGCAGCGGGTCGTAGCCATAGGCCTGCTGGAATGCCGGGCGGAAGTCAGGCGTCCAGTCGATCGGCGTCTTCACCTCGTAGCTGTCGAGCATGATGACCTTGAGCGGGCCGAAATCCTTGCGGCCGGTCATCAAGGCATCGAAGACATGGTTGAAATGTTTCTTGGTGGCAGGCGCACTGAGGTGATCGACCATCAAGCCTTTCGATTTCGGGCTCGGGCACATGAGTTGTTGGCCGGTGGCAGTGCTGAAGAAGGTCATGATCGACCATTCGCCTGCGGGGGCCGACCAAGTGAGTTTGCCGTCGGCATCGACCTTGTCGTCGAGACGGATGACGCGCTTGGAGTCGATGGTTTCAGCGCCCGCGGGGACGGCCATGACGGCGAGCACGCGGGTCGGATCTTTGGCCTTTTCCGGCTGGGGCAGGACGGCGGAGTAGGATTGCGGGCCGCTCACCGTCACCGTCGACCAGGCAAGCGTCTGGCATCCGTCGTCAGCGCCGATCCACGGGCCGCCGGCATTCCAACTGCTGGAAGCGATCAGTCCGAGTTCCAAACCGAGACGGTCGGCTTGGTCCATGGCGTGGTGGATGGAGCCCAAGGATTCCGGTCCGAGGAATGGCGGGCCCACCGGGATGATGCCTTCGGGATCCTTCAGTGCGCCCATGTCCCAGATGATAGCGCCGCGCATGCCCTTGTCCTTCATTTCCTCCAGTTCGCGAGTGATCTGTTGGCGGTCCACATGGGCATTCATCCAGGTCCACAGTGCGGACGGGCGGGATTCGAGCGGAGGTTCGCGGAACGATTCCCGGGACAGCTCCGCATGCAGGCTGGCGACGGTCAGCACGGCCATGCCGACCATCAAGGATGCATGGCGCAGTGGTCGGATGGAGCGCGGATGTGGAGTAGCAGGCAGGCGGTGGGTATTCATGGATGAATGTGGATCGGGGAGGGTGTTGCGTTCGCCCCACGTCGTCGAAGCAGGGGGCCGAATGACATGTGTTGTGCTTTTCGGATTCAAATAGAGTGCTGTGGGAGGCACGATTGTTGATCGATCCCATCTCATTTGCCGAGGAGTGTCACCATCTTGTCTCCGAGTCCCTTGCCGACGCGGAAATAGCTGCGGGCGTTGCCGTTCCAGTGGAAGCCCTGGTTTCTGGGGGACTTTTCAGGTGACTCGAAATATCCCCGGGTGTCGTCGCTGAGGACGTCGGCGGGTTTTTCGACGCCCGCGACCCACAGCTGGGCTTTTTCCACCGGATGGTAATTTTCGTAGGGGGGCGCGCTGGCTCCGGTGTCATAGCCCATCCCGGTGGTAGCGATCACGAAAGGCAGGTTCGGTTTGCCGAATTCGGACCGGATGGAGGCGATGAAGTCGGGCAGGTTGTGTTTGTATTCCTCCGCCACCTTTTTCGGATCCTTGTCGCTGGTTCCCTGATGCCATGCGAAACCGGCAATCTGGTAGCCCCGGCCCTCCCATTCGGGGAATTCCTTGCCGAGGAGGAAAAGCACCTCGCGCACATTCTCGAACATTTCGATGTAGGAGGGTCCGATCGCACCACCGCGCTTGGCCACCGCGTGGGGCGAGCGGAATTGGGAGACCAGATTGTGGCCGCCCCATGCCGGTTTGATGAGCAGCACGTCGTCGTTCTTGTAGAAATCGCCGACGGCCTGACCGAAGCCGAATTCAGGGCCGAACCACCGGCCGTTGCTGGTCAGCGGGCCGAGGTCGCCCTTGAAGACCTGGCCGCCGTATTGGGCGTTCGCACCGTTGCGCCACCACAGCTTGACGTTTCCGCGGGTTTTCCACTCGCTGCTTTCCGGCTGCGCGGGATCGACGAGGAGCGAGCGGTATTCGAATTCCGGGTACTCGGAATCATGCACCGCGAGATGCCTCAGGGTACCGGGCCCGGCATCGCCATGCTGGCCGGTTTCGGTGTGGCCGTAGCCGACCATGTTCGACTGGCCGGCGAGGATGAAGACCTTGACGCCCTTCGGGTCGTCGTCCCAGGTGCGCAGGGCCCCCGTCGTCTCGACCAGCGGATGGTTGGCGAGGTCGGTCAGGTTGCGGGTGGTGACGGTGTATGCCGTGTCCGGCTTCAGCGCTTGGCCGGTGGTCAGCGTGACCGAGCCGTTTTCGGGATCGAATGTGGCGGATTTCACAGGGACTTCTCCCCCACCCTCTTGGTTGATCATGTAGTTGCCGGCCGAGAGCGAGGTGGACGGAATCATCGCCTCGCTGAAGATCAGGCTGATCGTGGTGCCGTGGCCCCAGACCCGTTCGATGGTCGGCGGGATGGTATCCGGAAGGCCGATCTCGAATTCCAAGTCGGCCTTGCCTTGCACCGGATTGGCGAAGGGGCCGAAGGTGGTCACGCCCTTTTCCGGATCGGCTTCCACCGCGGCGGCCACACAGGGCCGGTAGCCGCCGGCGTCGTGGGCCGCGTAGATGCCATAGACTTCGCCCGGGTTGGATGACCATTCCAGATAGAAGCGGTCGCTCTTCGCGTCGTGGAGCCGCTTGGTGATCTTCACCTCCCGCCGTGGCGGGATGCTGCCGCTGATCACGCTCTCGAAGTCGGTGCCGATGCGGATCTCGTCGATCGCGTTCTGGCTCAGGATCGTGCCTACGGTCAGGACATTGAGTGTGTTCTCGTCGATGGCGGCGCTGGCGGTAACCGCGTTCTTCAGGAAGGCTTCCTCGGTCATTTCCTGATCCTCGGTGAAGTTCCAAGTGCTGACCTTGTCGGTTTCCCCGAACTCGAATTTGAGGATGACGATGTTGTCGTTCTGACTGTCGATGTTCGTGCCTGCAGCGCCGGCTATTTCCTCCCCCTGCTTCCAGATCACCGGATTGAGGCGCTTGCGTTCGCGCATGCCGCGGCCGTTTCCGGCACCGATGGCATCGGTCTTTCCGTGCATGGCGATCACCCGTTCCTTGAATCCGCTGTGATCGGAGGCAAGGGCAAGGCCGACAGGCGCGAAGAAAGATTGGCTTGGCATGTGGAACACCGCACTCATCCAGAGCACGCCGCCGTTCCCCTTTGCCATCGCTCCCGCACTGCGGGACAGCGTGCGGGTCGAGTCGAGCGTGGCGATCCTCTCCCAATCCGAGCTACCCATGTATCCGCCCATCGTCGGCAGGTTGTCGACCTTGCCATCCCAGTCGGGCTGACCCTCGCCCCAGTCGCCGTCGTAGAGGTCTTCAGGGTTGCCGCGCGGGTCGTAGACAAAGGCGAATCCTGTGGAGCCCGGCGTGTCCTTCCATCCTTCGGCGAAGCCGAGCCCGCCATTGCGGCCTTCGAGGCGTCCGGCGATTTCGTGGTTGTGCGGCTGGTAGTCGAAGGGCTCGTAGACGAGCAGCTCGGCATGGACGAACGAGCACGTGGCCGCCAGTGCGAGCGGAAGAAGGTGTGGGGTATGGTGTTTCGCGAACATGGGATGGATTTGTTAGATGATGATGGGATGAGTTGACCACTCGTCGGAGTGGAACGGTGATGCGGGCGGGCCCTCCTTGTTGTAGAGATTTGCTCCCGAAGGGTTCATGCGATAGGCATAGCGTACGGCAACTGGCTTTGGCAGGTTCTTGCTTGTAACCACCACGTTCCCTTCGATTGTGGCATCCGCCCGGCACGATGTCCCTGGTACCAGATGACACCCTTGATGGCGAGCGGGGTGAGCGGATGGATCATCTTGTTGTAAAGGGTGGTGGGAACCCGGCCGCCGGCACCAATCACGGGCACAGAAAAACGAGACAACAAGTTCCAAAGAGGCCGGCGGCCATGAGGTTGCGAGGGTTCCGCAGGAAGGCGGTGGGGCTTACAGATTCAATTCGACCAACTCAGGTTTGTCGGTGCGCTGCTTGATTTCCTCGATCGCCTCGCGAACCGCCATGGCCTTTTTCTCGCTGGCCCATTTCGGGAAATCCTCCTCGGTGGTTTCGAAATAGTGCGCGGTTTTCTCCAACTGCGGAATCACCCGCTGGGCGTGGGCACCATAGGGTTTAAGCATTTCCAGCAGCCTTGGCGTGTGCGATTCGCTGCCATGCTTCTTCTGGCTCCGAATGTAACCGGCGATCAGTTCGATGCCCTCGCTTACGTGATGACGGCTGAAGAGGTCGAGTCCCGCCGTCTGGATCTGTCCGTCGAACATGATGCCGCTGGGTGCCTTCTCGATGATCGCGCGATAGATGGTGGGCAGGATCGGCCGGAGCTGCTCGAAGGTCAGGTTTTGATAGACACTGCTCAAGGCTCCACGCGTCCTCCCATCCTGGTTGTGCAGGCCGGCCTTGACGGCTTCCAGCAGCAGGTCCTGATCCACGCCATCGAGGGAACGGGCCAGCATTCCCGTGCGGGAATGGAAGAGGGTCTGGATGAGAAAACGTTGTTCCATGCCCCGCGGATCCTCCTCGGTGGGGCCACGGGCGATTCTCTTCAACAGGTTCGGCACAGCCTTCATCGCCGGCGCGCCGATCCCGTTCATGGCCATGGCGGCCTGGACCCGCAACCAAAGATGGTCCGCATCCAGCAGCTTCAGCAAGGCCGGGACGGCGGGTTCCGCCTCTTTTCCATACTTGGCGAGTGCCTGGCACGCGCCGAGGCGGGCATCGAGCGAGGGCGCGTCGAGCAATCCGACGAGTTCCCCGACCGGGACCTTTTTCTTATTCCCGATCACCGCAGCCGCCCGGTCACGGACCACCGGGGACCAAGCGGCCAAATACTCGAGGAGTGTCTCCGCCGGCAGCTTGTCGTAAGCGGTAAAGGGTTCGTGGCCCATGACCCCGCGACCTTCCTCGACGAGTTGCCGGGCGCTTTCCGCATCCAGTGGGGCGACCACCGAAGGCCGGCTGCCGGTGAGGCGGATGGTCTTGCGCGGCATGGCGTAGGAGATCAGATAGATACCGGTCGCGTCCCAAGCCGCATAGGCATCGTCCTTGTGCTGCGGAGGGCCCTGATGGGGGAAGCTCCAGTCCCACTGGCGGGCTAGGTCAAAGTACCAGGCTCCGAATTCCTTCATCCAGGCACCGGTGGCGTGGGGTCCGCCGCGCGACACGCCTGGCATCGCCCAGGTCATGTTGAAGAAATTGCCGGTGTGGCCCTGATCGCGTTCGCCGTAATGGGAGGCCGTGGACATTTTGGCGAAGAACTCGGCGCCTTCCTTGTTTTCCACCTGATCGAAGAGCACCGCCACCATGCCATTCTTGCCGTTGTCCTCGTGGCCGAACAGGTTGGGCGCATGGTCGCCATAGGGAATGGCGCCCTTGCCGATATAAAACTGCAGGAAGGTCTTGCTGCGCTCGATCGCTGTCAGCACTTCCGGGTCGTCCACTCCGGCTTCGCGGGCTAGGAGCATGCCGATGGACAGCACCGCCCCGGGGGAGTTCATCATGCCGTAGCCCGGAAGGCGGCCGTCCGGATCGGCGAACTTGTGCCCCCAGGTGCCGACCGCGCTCTGCCCCTTTGCGGCCTCCAGCGCCATCCAGCGCAGGCTCGGCAATACGGAGTCGTCTCCGGTTGCCAGGATGTATTCGGAGAGAAAGGTGGTGATGTATCCGAAATACCATGTCGCGAAGCCCATGTTGTCATACTTTGCGGCCCATTCGGCCTCCCTCTTGAGCAGCGGACGATACTTGCTGTCGCCGGTGGCCAGAAGACCCAGCGCGTTCAGCGCGCGCGGGATCGGGTTCATTTTCTCATACCCGGCTTCCTGCATGCGCTGGGCCAGTCTGTCCGCCGTCGCGTTGAGGATTTTCTCGGATTTCGGACAATCGTAGGGAGCGGTCGGACTGTAGGCACCGAGCACGGGAAGCTGTATGGAAACCTTGTCGATTTGTCCCTCGCGCCAGCGGATCAGACCGAGCCTGCCATCCGCCGCCTCGGCCGCGGTGAGCGCCTTGCCGAACTCGACTCTCGGGTCCCGGGAAAACGGCGCACCGTTCACCCCGAGCAGCACGTCCCCCTTTTGCAGCAAGCCGCCCGATGGGGAACCGCTTGCGACATCGGTGATGTAAATCTGGCGGGCCAGCGAGGTATGGAGGCGGATACTGTACATCCAGCCACGCGCGCCGGTGGCGCCGAGCGTCCAGTCGTGCACCGCGTCCTCGGGCAGCTTGTCGCCTTTGGTGAAATCGGGACTGGGTTTGTCCCATTTGCCCAATTTTTCCGGCTGGGGGATCGGTTGGAACACCAGAGGCTTTTCGATTTCCTTCTTCGTGTCGCCCAGCATTTTGCTGATGGTGGGTTCCATTGCCTCGGCCCATGCCCAGTAACCGTCGAGATTCGGATGCAAGCCATCGGGCATCAGGTCCATCTTCAGATTTCCCTGATCGTCGAGGAAAACGTGGCTGAGATCCAGCCAGTGGACGGTCTTGTTGTCCACATAGGTGTGCAGGATCCTGTTGATCTCATCGTTGCGAAGGCGGCCGAGGTCATCTGGCGTCTTGCCACGCGGGAAAATCGGCATCAGCAGGATCTTGGACTTGGGCAGCTTGGCGTGGATTTCCTTGAGCAGGGCAAGGATGCCGTAGGCGGTGTCCTCGCCTTTCACCTCCGGCTCGCCACGGTTGTTGGTGCCGATCATCATCACGACAACCTTCGGGTTGCGTTCCTTCATACCGTCGAGCCCGCCATTCTGGAAATGCCAGAGCATGTGGTAGGTGCGGTCGCCGCTGGAGCCGATGTTCACCGCCTTGCGATCGCCGTAGGAGGCGTCCCAAACCGGTTTGGGACGCCTCCTACGGCGATCGCAAGG
>Ga0100400_1003742_pt1 | contig 10216 bp, 11 predicted proteins | sample CryGeymeta201524_FD_80420 | JGI IMG/M metagenome (GOLD analysis project Ga0100400, IMG submission 80420) | Groundwater microbial communities from Crystal Geyser aquifers in Utah, USA - Crystal Geyser metaG 2015-24 | ecosystem: Environmental > Aquatic > Deep subsurface > Groundwater | place: USA... | reverse complement strand
TTACTGGCTTTGATGGTGATAAAAGTTGGATCGGAAACAAATGTATTCGACGATTCCCCTTCGCGAATGTGCATGGTTCCTTCATTTCCGTAATAACGGGTTATGCCGGCGCCAATAAAAATAATAACAAAAGAGAAGTGTAAAAGAACTCCCGGCCACCTTTTCTTACCTATCAGGTTATTCACGAAAATACTTCCAACAAGGTTAATGCAAATAACCAATAACAGTAACTCAAACCAGCGCGCATTATAAATCAGTATTTTTGCGGTAACCGTGCCATAATCGTTTTCAATAAAAGTGGCGTAACCAATGGCTATTGCAAATATTACCACCAATATTCCTGTAAATAGCATGGAGAAAAGAAAAGAACTTATTTTATTCATTGGTATGATTTTTAAAATATTTGGCAAAGAAAGTAATTGAGCCGGAAAAAATTGCATAAAAAAAACTCCTTTGCCTTAAATGAATAAAACAAAGGAATTTTTGGTTTAAAACTGACGTATTTTACTTCTTCAGTGTAGGATCGGGATGGGCAATAACTTTACTGAATTCGGCAAAGTTCCATGGTTTTTTGGCGTCTGGATGGCCTTCTGGTTTTTTACCGGCATGACATACTTTACAAGTGGCTTCTGTTGGTTCAATCATTCCTTTTGCAAGCGCTTGTTCCTTATTTTTCATGATTGCGGCAGTTTTATACATGCTGCCTGGTCCATGACAACTTTCGCACGATACACCTTCGTCCACTTTAATAGTGGCAATTAAACTTTTATTTACGCTTCCGGCGGTTGAATGGCATTTTAAACAGTCAGCATTTTTCTTTCCGGCATCGTCGAGGTTAGCGTAAGCTTTGGAATGTGCGGTTTTTAACCATTGAGCATGTTGAGCTCCTTTTTCGGGTTTGTTATGGCACATTTTGCATCCATTTGCACCAATATATTTGGCGCCCTGAGCATAAGATGACATACTGATAGTTAGGGCAAACCCTGCAATCAACATTAATTTTAAGTACTTCATTTTTTTAAGATTTAAGATTTCTATTCTATTTTTTCCCAGATGTAAACATTAATTACACAAACCATGCCTGCTTGTAATTCTTTGGTTAAATATGCATCATTTTCTTTATTCAACAAAGAAAAAAAATGATTTTCAGCCTAATTTAAAATCAGTATAAAGCAGAGTGACACATTGAACAAAGTTCAGTTTGCCATGCATCGCCAATATCCACAGGGTGTTCAAATTCAAGCAGTGAATCTACATTTGCATATTGCATATTGCCTGCGGTTCCCTGAGCTTTTATGTTGTGGCACAAATTGCAGTCTTTCGAAATTACCCGGCCAGAATCGGTTGCATGACGGTCATTGTGACAACGGTAGCAACCATTTGATTCCATGTGTCCAAGGTTGTTAGGATAAGCTTTCCAACTTGACTTCATGAACGGGAAAATATTGTTTGCATATTGATTTTGCATTTCGGCGATGGCAGCATCTACTTCAGTTTTGCGGGTCTCGAGAATTTCGGGATAGGAGGAAGTGTAAAACTCATTTACAACATCGCCAATAGCCATAAAAGCGCTGTCTTTGGTTGAATACTCCGGATAAAGTACTTGCATTGCTATTGATTTTATTCCCGGCAGTGTTTTAGAAATTTTTCCTTCATATATCGAATTATCTATAAAATTCTGAGGTGCATTATAATTATGCGATGGCCGGTTATGACAGTCGAGACAATCCATTACCCTGACTTCAAGCGAATCAAGTTTTTCCTGGCTAAGTTCCAGTTCATCATCAAGATAAACATAACTTTCACCAGTAGTTGTATTTGTGTATTTCACCCAGGGAATTTCCTGACGGTTTCCTTCCAAAGCTTTGTACTCAATTTTTACATCGGGGCTGATGTGCTGGTGTATTCCTTTAACGACACCTTCTGCAGTAGTAAAAGTACTTGTTTTAACAAGCATGTGACGAATCACTTCTGTGTTGGTTTCATCGGTAAGGTACGAATGTTTAACACGAAGTTTGTTATCGTAAAATTTCTGCGGCCAGTGGCATTTCTCACAGGTTTCCTGTGCTGGTCGCAGGTTAGCGATTGGCGTGGGAATAGGTTGCGGGTATTTTTTTGCTAAAACTGAATAAACCTGGTACAACCCCGACAATTTACTTTTAACATACCAACTGGCGCCTGTTCCCACGTGACATTCGACACAGGCTACCCGTTCGTGGGCAGAACCGTGGTAAGTGGTATATTCCGGCTCCATGACCTGGTGGCAAAGTTTTCCGCAAAATTCTACCGATTCGGTATAATGAAATGCCTCGTAACTACCTACGGATGATATAATTAGTAGAAAAAACGTTCCAACGGCAAAAATAATACCTGCATTTCGGGTGGTTGTAACATTAAAATCGATGACTGGCCAGTCTAATTCCTTTCCTTCTTTTTGGGCTTTTCTTGCTTTTATCTTGTTTATCCTCATCCCGATAGGAATAAGCAATAAACCAACAATCATAAACCCTGGCAGGATGATGTAAATAAACAGTCCTATATAAGAACCACCAAAACCAAAGGCCATGTTTAAAACAAACAAGGTAAATATGGTAGCGAGGTTAAATAGAGCCAAAAATGCCCCTGAAATGGATATCCAATTTTTAACTGATGATGGTAATTTCATGTTGTTTATTTGCTAAGTGAGTGTAAAATTAAATTCTTTAATGAATATTATGCCAACCCGTAATGATACTTTTAAAATTCTCAATGGGTGATTTTCCAATTGAAGCTACGTAAAGATGTATCAAAAGAAAAATCGAAATAAAAAAACCTGCTGCTGAATGTAAAACGGCCGTTAAAAATACCCCACTGATATGATATACCTTATCAATAATAATCTCAGGGAAAAGTAAACCAAAACCTGAAAATATGACAAAGGGAACAAACAGGTACATCACAAAAACATAAGCATATTTCTGCAAAGGGTTAAACTTTCGTTTTTCAGACAGAGGGTAGGGGGCTTTCATTCCTTTAAACATTCCGTAGGCATAGTAATATGCCTGTTTCATTGGCCGTTTCAAAAAACCCATCGGTTTTATGAGGTAAAACTTCCCGTTATTGGTTACAATGTTGCCAATAAAGAAAAGAATGTAATTGAACGATACCGCAATTCCGCTGATATTATGCAGATTCACAGCCAACTGGAATTTTATAAACGAAGAATCGAAACCCGATTGCATCGCAATTCCGGTAAATATCAAAAGAATAATTCCAATGGCATTGATTCCGTGCCAGATGCGAAGCCAAAATGGATAAAAGTATAATTTGGTATTTTCCGAACTCATGATTTTCTATTTTTTGATGAATCTGAAAAAAAGATGAATAAGCATCCCGGCAATAGCCATGAAAAAAATGATAAAACTCAACTTTCTGAGAACAGGAAACTGCTGCGCGCCTATAATATACGATTCGTTTGAAAGAATTGCTTTAAAAGAGCCATTGTCAGCCCGGCTCTGTAAATTGGCATATTTGTAAAGTGAAGCTTTTAATCTCGAATCTCTGTTATGACATTCATTACAATTTTTCAACGCATCTTCCTTACTCATTATATTATGCGAAACCATCAGGCTGTCAACAACATCGGTATGACATTCAATACATCGCACATTTTTAAAATGAAGTTCCTGATTGGGTAACCAGTTGTGAACCTGAACTATTTCAGGATTTTCCTTGCCGGCAACCAGGCTGTATTTATTCATATTATTATGGCACGACAAACACAATCCATTGCTGTACTCAACAATTTCGCGCACATTGGCGCTATTTCTGGCCGTAGGTTTATAAGTGTGCTGATCGTGACATTTCCCGCATGAGAAGTTTTCTCCGCTAACCCTAAAGTGAATACTTTTTTGAAATTCCTCATTAATCCTGTCGAACTGATATGTGTCGTAAGTTGGATCTCCTCCGTGACAATCGAGGCACGAATTCATGGGTTCCAGTTTCAGGTTGCCATTGTGCGGATATTCAGCATATTCATAAGAATGACAATCGGTACAATCGAAATTCTGATGAACCCCTGCTTTTAAACCAAGAGTGTCGATGATGTAATTCGGGTTCATCAGTTTTTTCTGTTCCTTTTCCAAAACTGTATTGTAAAACGAAATAATCTGGCTTGAATGACATTTCAGGCAAGCATGATTTTTGGCATCATCGTAAACCGACTGCGCTTTAATAAAAGGTGTTGCCAGTAGTAAAAAAATTGTAATTAAAATGTGGTGTTTATTCATTCTGCTTCAGTTGAGCTGTTTAACCCTAATCAAATAAAAAAGGTAATATCTTATTTTGCAGATATTACCTTTTTTACAATCACATTTTTTATTTGAGACATCCGTAATATTCTGCAAACGGAATGGTTTCAAAAAATTAATACTAAAAAGCCCAGATTCTTGTAATTGTAAAGCCAATGGCAATACCGCTTTTGTCGAATTTCGTACGGTTAAACATCATGTTTTCCTGTGGCAACATACTCGAGGAATTACTAACGTATAACTGAAAAGCATGAGTAAAAGTTGAAATTTGCCAGCCCAAAGCAATATTTGGAGTATAATCCGGCATTTCTTTTTGTTCCGAAATTGATTCGATTTTCAACGGCTGATTGTAATTGACTGTCAGCGAAGATTGCGGGCTGATTTTTATTCTACCCAGAGCATGAACGCCAACTAAATCGTGGTTTTCGCCCCACCCAACCATATTGTAATGGGTAAAACTTCCACCTGCCTGTATCGAAAGCCATTCCGTAAATTTGCGGCTTACCATAACCTGCGAGAAATAAGACCATCGGTCAGTAATGGCAATGTCTTTTGGTAAAGTTTCTCCTTTTGTATCAACAACGGTACCGGTTTCAAAGGCGCTTTCATTGCGTCCATCAATGGCTAAAACTCCATAAACAGCCAAACTTACCGGCATTTTATTATCGCTGGATTGTTGCAAAATACTGTATTTGGCATTTACATCGGTGTACATTTTTTCTTTGGTTATACCAGCCCCAATTTGCAGGTTTTTTACAGGCACATATTCTAGCGCGAGCCTGATGTTGGTTCCGGCGCCATAAATTCCCCATAAATCGGATTTTCCGTTTTCAACGGTCCCAAATTTATGCTGGATCTCAAAACCCAGTGTTTTTTTATCATAAACAACTGTGGTTTGGTCATTTACCAGATAATTGCTTTCAAACGTAGTTACCGGGAAACTTTCAGTTTCTTCCTGAGCAAAAGTATAGCTGAAAACAAAACCTGTTAACAGTAAGAATAATATTGATTTTTTCATTTCTTTAACTTTTAAAGGTTAGTTATTTTTAGCTCCCTGCTGAATCCAGGCCAATACCAAAGCTGCCTGCGCAGAATTGTATTTTTTGCGCGTATGTGTTGTGGTTTCAGGGCTTAAATATTTATAAATTTTACTTTCTTCGGGTGTTGCAGAATTGATATACCGCGAGGTATTGATAGAAGCATAAGCATTTTCAGCCCTTAAATCGGGAGACTGGTTTCCATTGTGGCAGGACGTACAATTGTTATTATCATTCCAAATAGGGATAATGTCAGTTGCAAAACTGATTTGAGGAGCATTAGGATCATCTGGATCGATTACCGGTACTTCTATGGGTACAATAAAGTTGTAAATACAACCGCTAAACAGGGTTGTAAAGACAAAAAGCATTAAAATAATTTTTAAGATTTTCATTTTATATCAGTTTTATAAAAAAAAGACTTCTTGTAAAGGAAGTCTTTTTTTTTGTAATTCAATCACTACTTAATTGAGCGCTTCAATTGTATTTAACAAAAGTGCTTTAATGTATTTTGGATTGTGAACACCCAAACTGCGGTCTTCTTCAATTCCAACCCAGTTAAAATAGGCTTGGGCTTGAACCATTGGGTAAGTTCCTACTACTGGTTCATAAGCGCCGTCAGCTTCCACATATTCAACCACTCCAAGTTCAACAAGTTTGTCTCTCAATTGTACCAGCATTAGTTCAACTTGTGCTTGAGTGCTTCCGTAATTAAAATTAGTGTCGGATGCATTATGGCAAGAGTTACATGCATCGAGGTTTGGCTTAAATGAATGTCCGCCTGATGCTTTGCTAAATGGGGCCATGTGGCAACCTGTGCATGAAGCCTGATTCAAATGTATGGAAGAATTAGGCTCGGGATACTGAGATGACCCCGGAATATTGGCAAAACCAACACCTACAAGAAGATTCGCCTGTGGGCCATGGTGCGGGCCATAATGGGTATTTGAAATTCTGAAAGTTTCTCCAGGGCTTGCAGTGTTGGGCTCTGCTGTGCGGGTTTGATGGCAATATCCACAAAGATTGCTGTTGCCTTTTAAATCCAAAACTGTGGTTTTATTATAATCTGCAACTATGGCGTCTGACAATCTCAATGCATAGTCGGCGCCTTCAAAAGATTTGTGCAATCCATGGCAGGTGCTACATTCCCATGCCGATGGGTTTGTAATATCACCAAGCACTGATCCAAAAACGGCAAATTGTGTGAACCCTTCATGCGAGTGACATTTGGCACAGGCAGCGCGGCCACCGGCATAATCAACAGCAATGGCACCAACATTGTGCGCGGACATCACAAATTCAGCCTTTTTTGATTCCATATTTGTCCCCGAATGGCAAACCAAACAAGTAACTTGTCCATCGGCGCCATCGCGGCCATTTGAACCATCAACGCCATCTTTTCCGTCAATGCCGGGCAATCCTTGTGGACCTTCTTTTACACACGATGTCGCAATAAATGCACAAACAAAACCAATCAGAATGAGTTTTAAAAACGAGTTGTATTTCATAATTAAAAGTTTAAATAAATTGTTCTTAAATATTTTTTAATTTGTGGCTAAAATAGGAAGTAAACGGAAGTGCAAAACGGTTGGTGTGGTGATATATGGGATTGGGATAAATGATAAATAACGATAATTAAATTGATATAAATCAATCAGCCGTTTTTGCTGATGTGATTTAGAGCAGCTTCGTCTAAAATTTCAATCTCACTACCCCGAGCTTTAATGAGATTTGATTCTTTAAATTGTTGCAAAATCCTTACCAGGCTTTCTTTGGTCATATTCGACATTTCAGCCAATTCCTGACGCGACAGGTCAACCGTAAACTTATTGCTTTTATAGATTTCGACTTTTAAATACATCAAAGTTTCGGCAACACGGCCGGGCATGTATTTTTGGGTAAGGCTGACCATTTTCGAAAGCAGGTAGTTGTTTTGTTTGGTGTGGTTGCGGAGTAACTCTACTGCAAATTGATTGTTTTCGGCAAAAAGGTTGGTAAGTTTACTGGCGTCAATGAGGCAGCAAGTAACCGGGGTTATTGCTGAAATGGTAAAATGTTGCACGTTTCCGTTGAATAGTCCGCCGCCACTGATAAAATCTCCTTTGCTAATTATTTTTACAATCAGGTTTTTGCCTTTATCTCCTTCAATAAAAACTTTGGCCAAACCATCCCTCATACAAATTACAAAAGTTGACGAGGTGTTTTGTTTAATAATGGTCTCTTTGATGCTGTAACGGATTTGTTGTTTTTTATCCACCAGAAAATGAAGTTCTTTTTCAGTCAGAGGTTTAAAAATATTTGCTTCATTTTCTACAAAACAGCTTGTATTACAACAATTTTTGCTATTTCCACATTCATTACATTTTGAATCTTCCATCTTTCCCTGCAATCTTTCTGTAATCTGAATCAATTTATTTTGTAATCATTTTTTAACGGCGGTAAATTATAAAAAATTAAGATTTAACCCTCTTTTTTGTTAAGAATCTTTATGAAATTCTTTTAGGTAGGTAATATTGGTTTTGGAATGCATGGAGGCCTGATATTCAGAAAATTCCGGTTATTTTAAATTAATCTCGTTCCTCTTCCGGTTACAATATTTTGTGCGTTAGTTATCAATACCTCTTTCACGCCTTTTCGTTTTGCCCTGAATCCATTTTCAAGTTTTGGTATCATTCCGGCGCTGATTATTCCTTCACTTTTATATTGCTCAAAAAGTGTAAAATCAAGTTCGTAAATCATGGAATTTTCATCTTTTTCATCCAGGAGTACTCCTTTTTTTTCGAAACAGAAGAACAGAAAGATGTTATAATATGCCGAAAGTTCAGTTGCAATTTCTGAAGCCATTGTGTCGGCATTGGTATTCAAAAGCTGACCATGTCCATCGTGAGTTATTGGGGCGATTACCGGAATCACAGTTTCGTTTAATAACAATCTTAATTCTGTTGTATTCACTTCTTCCACATCACCAACAAAGCCATAGTCAATTTCCTTAACCGGTCGTTTTCTGGCTCTTACAAGACTTAAATCGGCTCCGGTCAGTCCGAGCGCATTGCAATTGCGGGCTTGTAAACCGGCAACGATATTTTTATTTACCAAACCGCCGTAAACCATAGTTACAACATCGAGCATTGCGTTGTCGGTTATTCTTCTTCCCTCCACCATTTTTGTTTCAATTCCCAATCTGGCGGCCAGTTCAGTGGCAGTTGAGCCGCCGCCATGAACAAGTATTTTATAGCCTGAAATTTTTTGAAACTGGTCTAACAGCGAATTCATTGATTGTGGGTCTTCAACCACTTTTCCACCTACTTTTATAATTGTTAACCTATCCATGTTGTTGAAATCCAGTTTATAAATTTATGAAGTTTTTTAAAATTTGGGCACCAATTGTCCCGCTTTTTTCGGGGTGGAACTGAGTAGCGTAAAAATTCTCTTTTTGAAGCGCAGCGCTAAAGTTATTGATGTAATTGCATGTTGCTGTGGTATGTTGTCCTAAACCGGCGTAATACGAATGTACAAAGTAAACGTACTGATTTTCAATTTTTTTTGAAAACAAATTACTCTTTAAATTGGATATTGAATTCCATCCCATGTGCGGAACTTTGGTGATATATTCCTCACCGGGTTTTGGCATAAATCTGATGACTTTTTCATCGAAAATCCCTAAACATTTGGTGTCGTTTTCCTCTGAATGGGAACACATCAGTTGCAAACCGAGGCAAATTCCCAAAACTGGTTGTTTCAGTGAAGTAATAAGTTTATCAAGTTTGTGTTTGCGGAGGTATTCCATTGTTGTGCTGGCCTCGCCTACACCAGGAAAAATTACTTTGTCGGCATTCCGTATTTTCTCCGGATCAGCAGTTATCTCAGCATTAATATTTAAACGGTTCAATGCGTTGTTAACCGATTCAATATTGCCAGCGTTGTATTTTATGATTACGATATTCATGTTTAAAGTTTAAAGTTCAGAGTTTGAGTTCCAAGTTTCAGGTTTGTAAGTGTCGAGCTGTCTGGCATCTGGCTTTTAGCTTCGGGTATCCAGTATCCAGCCCCGATAGCTATCGGGGCCAGCACCCAGCAGCTACTCTTTCAACAACAACTCAATTACTTCTTTCATTTCGTTAAATTCATCTTCCTTGTATAAACGTGTCAGGTAAACGATTTTGCCGTTTTTGTCGATAATTACATTTCGGGTAACTCCAGCTCCTTTGGCGGCAAAAGTGTAAAATATTTCAGCACCCGGATCCAAAGCCAATGGGTAAGTTATTTTCATATCGTCTGCAAACTTTTTTACTTTTTCCAATGGTTCGTCCATGTCAATTCCATAAAGCGCAAAATACTTATTGTTTTTATGTTTTTGCCAGATTTCGTTTTCAATGTGTGGCATCTCCTTCCGGCATACCGAACACCAGCTTGCTGTAAACTGCAACATTACTGCTTTGCCATTTAAGTCAGTGGTTGTAACTTTCTTTCCATCCGTTAAAACCATTACAATTTCAGGCATTTGCTGACCAATTTTCACGATGTAACCATAATCGGCAGGAATAACCTGTTTTGGAATTTCCTTAAGTTGGGCTTCTACTGAGGAAACAATCAAAACAAATATGAAAAATGTAATCAGTGATCTCATAATCAAATTTTTAATTTCTAATTGCTTTAATTAAACACAACAGTCCTGTTTTTATATACAAGTATTTTACGCTGCAAATGTTTATACACTGCCTGCGAAAGTACAATTTTTTCCAAATCGCGACCTTTTCTGATTAATTTTTCAACAGTATCGATATGGCTGCAACGGGTTACATCCTGTTCAATAATTGGTCCGCCATCCAAATCGGAAGTTACATAATGACTTGTAGCGCCAATAATTTTTACCCCTCGTTCGAGGGCTGC
>Ga0100400_1003737_pt1 | contig 10223 bp, 10 predicted proteins | sample CryGeymeta201524_FD_80420 | JGI IMG/M metagenome (GOLD analysis project Ga0100400, IMG submission 80420) | Groundwater microbial communities from Crystal Geyser aquifers in Utah, USA - Crystal Geyser metaG 2015-24 | ecosystem: Environmental > Aquatic > Deep subsurface > Groundwater | place: USA... | reverse complement strand
CGCCGAAGGCAAAAATCGGTGTGCTGATTTGTTACGATGTCGAGTTTCCGGAAGCGACACGCTACCTTGCGGATCGCGGCATCGAAATCCTCTTCGTGCCGTACTGCACGGACAACCGTCAGGGCTACCTGCGAGTGAGCACCTGCGCGGCGGCGCGTGCGATCGAAAATCAAATCTACGTGGCGACGGCCGGGGTGGTCGGGAACCTGCCCGACGTGCCGGCGATGGACATTCACTACGGTCGTGCGGCGGTGTTCTCACCGAGCGACTTCGAGTTCGCACGGGATGGCATCCAGGCGCAGGCGGATCCGAATGTGGAGACGATGCTGGTGACGGATCTCGATATTTCCGACCTCTATCGCTCACGCCAAAGTGGGGCAGTGACCCCGGTGAGCGATCGCCGCCGAGATCTCTTCGAATTCCATAATAAGCTTGCGAACGAGACCATTTCCGGAGGCATGGAGGAAGGACGTCTCTAATTTTTTATGTCGGTTATTTTTTAATAATTTGGAAATTGTGATTCTCCGGCGCGATTGGTAGTTTAGATGGACGGAATGAATGCTGATCTAAACCAAGAGCTCCGCATGGCGGTTGCCGCCGGTCGTTCGATCGCTCTGGAAGCTGGATCGAGTCCTTACTGGGCGGCTTCGCCGGAGGTTGAGGTGAAGCTGGGCAAGCTCCTGACCGTGACCATCGGGATGTTCGTGACGGCGGTGACTTCGGTTGTCGTAGTCGGTATCACTTTTTTCTGAAGAGCCGGGGGGCTTTCAATCGTCCGAGGGGGACGCAGCTGTTGGGGGAAATCGCTCTGCGGTTGGTGGGGGGGAGCTATTCGGCGGGCAAGACGATGCGGAAGCCTAGGTCAGGACGGCGTTGGAGGCGGTCATTGGTCCAGTCGCGGGAGAGGGCACCATTTTCCGGTTTGAGAAATGAGGCCCCAATGATGACGTGGGACTTCTCGCCGAGGGGGTTGGCGGGATTTGAGGCGGGGAGTCGGGTCCATTCGGAGACGGAGCCTGCCATGCCGTAGAGGCCGTTGGCGGTTTTGTCGTCGCTGCCGATGGCGGTCACAGGACCCCACTTTGAGGGCTTGAGAAATTCTGGCTTGTCGCCCTTTTCGCGAAGGGCGGCGAACCATTCCTCCTGAGTGGGCAGGCGGCCGGTCTTCCAGTCGCAGTAGGCGGCGGCGTCCCACCAGTCGATGTTGGTGATCGGGCAGAAAAGATTGATCGGGCGCCGTTCCCAGATGCCGCCTTGCTGGGCGGCGGTGAGCATGGTGGGCCAGCCCTTGGGGAGGTGGTCGGATTTTTCCGCAGGTTGGTCCTTGGCGTCGTAAATATTGCGGGACTCGGGATCCAAGAGCTCGAGCATTTCGAGGAATTCGAGATACTCGCCAATGGTCACTTCACAGGCGGAAATCCGGAAGGCTTTGAGCTTTTCCTTCCCTCCGTCTGGGGTGGGATAATTGCCCGCGGCGATCATGATCGGTGCGGGTAGGCTCTGATTTGCGTTTTTGGCCGCAGAGTTTTTGCCCTTCATGACGAGGGCGGCGCTGCCACCGAGAACGGCGATACCGACGATGGTTCCAAGGATCGCCGGGACTGGGGACTTTTTCCTGCGGACACGAGCGGTGGTCGGTGCCTTGGTCGAGTGGGAAACTTCGACGAGCTGGCTTTCGATTTGTTCGCAGTAGGAATGAATTTCTTCCCAGTTGATGGCGCGCGCGATGCCCTCACCGCGCATCCAGGCGAGCACGGTTAGGGCACGGCTTGCCCCGGGTCGGCCGGTGGGGATGAGCGGCGGGAGCGCCCGGCCAAGACGGGCAATGTCCTCGACTGCGGCATGAGGATTCGGGGTTCCGCAGCAGGCGATGTTGCTGACACGAAGGACGCCCTGATTGTCAAAGTGGATGGCTGCCGGGCTCAGCGCTTCGGTGGCAATCCCCTTGGCGGCAAGGTGGAGCATGGCTTCGGCAAGCATGCGCAGCAGGTGGGAGAACTCGACTGGGAGAAGGGTCTCACCGGCGGAAAGTCGATCAGCCAGTGTCTTTCCGGGAAGCTTCTCCATGGCGACGAGGCAGTGACCGTCTTCGGAAATCGCTTCATAAACGGAACCAATCAAGGGGTGATCAATGGATGCCTTGGTGCGAGTATCATTGAGAAATGCCTCGTGCTGGGCAAAGTCGGTCAACTCGATGACAATGACCTCACGTCGGACGGAGGTCTGTTCGGCGAGCCAGTGGGTGGTGACAGATCCGCGGTGAATCGGCTCGATCAGGCGGTAGTCGCCGATGATTCTTTCTTCCATGAGTGAGGTGATTAGCGTGGGGGCAGTTCCAGTTCGTTCGGCATGGGAGGAAGCTCCAGCTCGTGTTGAAGTGGAGGAAGAACCCCAAGGTTCGGGTCGAAGTCGCTCTCCAAGAACAAGGGATCGTATCCTTGCTGCGGTTCGACCTGCGAGCGGGCGGCGAGGTGGCGCGGCCATGCCTGGCTGTCTAACAGCTCGTTCTTATAAACCAGTTCGACGATCTGGCCGTAGTAATTGGGGTGACCGAAAAGGTGCTCCTGTCCAGGTTCGGGTGGAGGAAGGATGTAGGTGACGCGCAGGATTTCCTCGCCGCCAAGCCAGTCGATCGCCCCGCTGACCCATTCGTAGTTGGTGATGCAGTTCGGGCCGGCCGGTTGGGGGTCGTTGTTGCGGGTCTTGTCGAAGAACTCGACTTTCACGAAGAAGTCATCGGCCTTGGGTTCGGAACCGGGCGCGGCGCTGACCGGCACGGTGAGCACCACACGCTCGCCCTCCTGGAAGGTGTCGTCCTTGAAAATGCGGACACGCCCGAGCGCGAGCTTGCCGCGCATGTCGACGGGGCGTGCGATGCCATCGCGGAGCTTGCCAGCGGCGAGTGGATAGAGGGCACCGGCCTTGGTGGTGCCGAGTTCAAAGACCCCTTGATAAGCTTCCGCTGCTTTCTCGGCGAGGGTGGTGTCGTAGGCGGCCATGGTTTCATAAACGAGACCGAGTTCGTAGAGCGTGTTCGGTTCCTGAGGGTCGATGGAGCGGGCTTCCTCAAGTTTGATGATCGCGCGTCCCATGTCTTCGGCCACTCGGGCTTCGCGGCATTCAAGCACGAGCTGTTCCACCTTCGCATCGGCGATCGGTGGCGCATCAAGCGGTCGGGCGGGAGGAAGCGGGACTTCGGCTGGCATCGGTGGCGGCGGTGGCAGGGCGACGACGGGGCCAACCTCCCTTGGCGGCTCCGCCTTGGCCGCGACCGTGACGATTTTGGTGACGATCTTTTCCTCCACGCGGACCTCGCGGGCATTTTCCAAGCGCACGGCGAGGGCCACGCCAGCGGTGAGGATTTGGATGAAAGCGATCAGGCCCATCACCCAGCACGCGAGGCGGAAGGTGAGGGTCGAGTCGTGGCCGGTTTTCGTCGGGCTCATAGCTCGAACGCTAGTCGCCGGGCCCCGGTGCTAGCAAGGCGGGACTTCGCGGCGGTGAGAGTCGTTGGGAGGTAGGGCGTTTGGCTGGAGAGGTGATGTTAAGGGCCGGGCTTTCAGGGTAAGATCGTAAAAGCACTTGAATTAATCGGAAGCTGCCCCCCCTTGGACCAGCGACATCCAAGAGTGACCCCTCCGGAAATTTTCCCGAAGAAAACCTTGGACAAGTTGCTTTTATATTCCTTGTTCAAAATAAAATGATTTACAAAATCAGCCCAGCCCCTGGCTGAGCTAAGCTCGACTGCAAAACGGCACTTCTCCTTTCCATGATCATCGCTGCATCCATCGTCCTCGTCATCATGCTACTCGGTAGTGTGGCGACGATCTTCGCTTTTTCCTGGGCGGCCACGCATCAGCAGTTCGAGAACTTGGACAAAGCCGCTGAGTCCATTTTCGACGCAGACGAGCCGATCGGCAGCGCAACGGACGCCTTTCTCACCGCCACCCATGAATCCTGAAAAAGCCCCTGCTTCCGATCCGGGAGCCATCGAGGAAAGCCGCCTCCAGCGTCTCGAGATCGACCTCGCTGCACGTTGGCCTGTGGGCATTTTCATTGGTAGCTCACTCGTCTGGCTGATCCTCGGCTCCCTGCTCGCCATCGCGGCGTCGATCAAGCTCCACGATCCCGCTTTCCTCTCGGAAAACCCCTGGCTCACCTTCGGTCGCGTTCGCCCGGCGCACTTGAACATCGTCGCCTACGGCTGGCTATCCACCGCCGGCATCGGTATCGGGCTCTGGATTCTTTCCCGCCTCTGTCGCGCGCCGATCCGCGACAACCGCTCGCTCACCCTCGCCGCCGTCCTTTGGAACATGGGTAACGCCGTCGGCTCTTGGGGCATCCTGCGTGGGGACTCCACAGCGGTCGAATGGCTGGAGTATCCGACCTACGCAGCCCCCTTCCTTCTCGTGTCGTTTGCCTTCGTGATGCTGGAGTCGGTCGGACTCATCCGTCGACGTCCACCGGGACACATCTACATTTCCCAGTGGTATATCATGGCAGCCTTCTTCTGGTTTCCGTGCCTCTATTTCACCGCTCACGGCTTGCTCGTGCTTGCTCCGGTGCAGGCACCTGCCCAGCCACCGATCAACTGGTGGTTCGCTCACAATGCGCTCGGCCTTTGGTTCACCCCGATCGGTCTGGGAGCCGCTTATTATCTGATCCCGAAAATCATCGGTCGCCCGATTCACTCCTACTATCTTTCCGTGATCGGCTTCTGGTCGCTGGCCTTTTTTTACGCTTGGAATGGCATGCACCACCTCATCGGCGGCCCCTTTCCTGCATGGCTGATCACCGCCTCTGTAGTCGCCAGCATCATGATGTTCATCCCAGTGATCACGGTGGCAATCAATCACCACTTCACCATGGTCGGGCATTTCAAGAAGACGATCTCCTCGCCCGCGCTGCGTTTCGTGGTCTTTGGTGCGATGTGCTACACGCTCGCCTCCTTCCAGGGCTCGACGATGGCGATCCGTTCACTCAACGGCATCACGCACTTCACCCACTACACCATCGCTCACGCCCACCTCGGTGCTTACGGCTTCGCGAGCATGGTATTTTTCGGCTCGATCTATTACATCATGCCGCGACTTCTCGAACGTGAGTGGCCTTCGCGCTTCCTCATTCGCGTCCACTTCTGGAGCTGTGCGATCGGCTTCATCTGCTACTTCGTTTTCCTCAGTTGGGGAGGCATCCTTCAGGGTCTTGAGATGAATCAAAAGGAAACTCCCTTCCTCGAGATTGTCGCCCTCACCATGCCTTACCTCAAGTTGCGCACCGTTTCAGGCAGCCTGATGACCCTCGGCCACCTCGCCTTCTTTGTTTCCTTTTTCTGGATGATTGCCAGCCACCGCGCCAGCATCGGAGAACCCACCCTGTTCACCAAACGCATCCCCGACCCTGATCCCATCCCATGACCAAATTTCGGTTCATCTTCATCGGCTTCATGCTGACCTTCCTCTCCTCATGGGTCGGCCTCGTGCTCATGCCCGTCTGGGGCTTGGGGAATTTCAAGCAAACCGCCGATCCCAAGACAGGCGAAATGATTCCGCCCACCCTGTCTTCTTTGGAAGAGGAAGGTCGCTCAGTGTACATCGCCAACGGCTGCATTTATTGCCACTCCCAGCAAGTCCATCCCGCCCGCGTCCGCACCGACATCGCACGCGGCTGGGGCGAGCGACGCACGGTCGCCCGCGACTACATGAACCAGGAAGTCGTCCAGATGGGCACCATGCGCACCGGCCCCGATCTCTCGAATATCGGTGTGCGCAATCCCTCGGAGACCTGGCATTTGCTCCACCTTTACGACCCCCAGATCACCTCCAAGGGCTCCAACATGCCGCCCTTTCCCTTCCTTTTCGAGACTCGCAAAAAGGACCCGGAAAACCCCGCGCCGAATGCCCTGAATCTTCCTCCGGGTTTCGGCCCCGGCGACGAATTTGAAGTCATCCCCTCCGAGGAAATGGTCGCTCTTGTCGCCTACCTCCAGTCGCTCAAGCTTTCCTCCTACGAAATCCCGGAAGCGCCCGCCGCCCGCATCGAATCCTTCGCCGAATAGTAAGCCATGAGACCAGGAAACGAACCCGGCGAAGACCTCAACACCCGCACCGTCCACGGCGCGCTCATCCGGGAAAAAGCCGAGCCACGAGAAGCCCTGCGCGCCGCCCCTTGGTGGTTGAAGCACTGCATCTACGCGCCGCTGACAATCTGGGGCATCTGGTATCTCATCGTCGCGTCCGGCGGCTTCAGCTGGAACGAATACAACGAAGGATACTTCCGCACCAACGTCCCGGAAACCACGACGGATACTGCGGCGGCACCGGCCCCCGCATCCGATGACCCTGCGGCCCTGATCGCCGAAGGCGAAACCGTCTTCACCGCCGTCTGCGCCGCCTGCCACCAGCCCAACGGCATCGGTCTTCCCGGTGCCTTCCCGCCGCTCGCTGGTTCCGATTGGGTCAGCGGCCCGGAGGAAAAAATCATCCTCACGGTGCTCCACGGACTCGGTGGTGAGATCACCGTCAACGGCGAGAAATGGAACAGTGTCATGCCAGCTCAAGGGATGACCCTCGATGATCGAAAAATTGCTGCTGTGCTTTCCTACGTCCGATCCGCATGGGGAAATTCCGCTCCGCCTGTCGAACCCGCATCCGTCACCACCCTGCGTGAGAAATTCAAAGACCACGCCCCTTGGACCGCCGCCGACCTCGAAGCCGCGCTCGCGAAATGAACCATGAGTTGCTGCAACTGCACCGCCCCCGCTCCTGAAGCATCCCCACCTTCCGAGCCCGCCCTCCCGTGGCTGCGCACCGCCGTCCTGATCCTTGTCGGTGGGCTGGCGATGTATCTTTCCCTCGCCATCAACATCAGCCCGGCCAGTGGCCTCACCCGCAGCATCATCCACGGCATCCTCGCCACCGCCAGCGGCCTCGCCCTCGTCCTCGCCGGCAGCCCCATTTTCCGCAACGCCCTCGTCCCGCGCATCACGCTCGAGCAGCTTTTCCTGATCGGCCTCTGTGGCAGCTACGCCGCGTCGCTCTACTCGTCGATCACCGGCATCGGCCACATTTACTACGAGGTCGTCATCATCCTGCTCGCCATCTACCACCTCGGTCAGCTCATCACCCGCACTCAGATCCGCAGGATGGAGAGCTTGGAAAGTGCAATCCCCGGCCTCCGCAGCACCGCCCGACTCTCCGGAGAAAACACCGAAATCCCCGTCACCAGCGTCCGCACCGACCAGCTCCTCGAAGTCCGGCTCGGCGAGGTCGTCCCGGCCGATGGCATCATCGAAAGCGGATCCGCCTTCGTCGAAAAACTCGTCCACACCGGAGAGCCCTTTCCCTCCGCTGTCGGAAAAGGAGACAAACTCCTCGCCGGGTGCCGTGTCCTCGATGGCACCATCACCCTCCGCACCACCGCCAACGGCAGCAACCGCGAACTCGACCGACTCCTCGCCGTTTGCGAAAGCTCCTCGTCACTTCCCTCCGAATCTCTCGCCGCGAAAACCCTGCGCTTTTTCATCCCCGCAGTCATCGCCATTTCACTACTCACCATCATCGCCTGGATGGCCATGGGCGATACCTCCCGCGCGCTCTTCAACGGCCTCGCCGTCACCATCGTCGCCTGCCCCTGCGGCATCGGCCTCGCCGTCCCACTGACGATCCGACGCAGCCACGCCCGACTCCGCTTGCTCGGCCTCGTCCCCCACACCCCGGATTTCCTCGAACGCCTCGCTACTACGGATGCCATCGCATTCGATAAAACCGGCACGCTGACCAGCCCCCAGCTTTCCATCGGCTCCATCGACACCACCCCGGACAGCCCGCCCGAACTCCACTCCTGGCTTGCCGCCATCCAGCGCCAATCCTCCCACCCCGTTGCCCGCCCCTTCTGGAACCTCACTGAGCCCGCAGCCCTCAAAGACCTCATCATCACCCCCATCCCCGCCCGCGGCATCAGCGCCCGTTTTTCAGCTGCGGGAAAAAGCCACGAACTCACCATCTGCAACTCCCTCCATCTCCCCGAGCTCCCGTCCGCCACCCCAAGCGACCGCACCCTCCACCTCATCCTCGATGGCCAAATTGTCGGTAGCGTCGTCTTCCAAGAAAGCTCCCGCGACGGCGCGCTCGACGCGCTCCAATCACTCAAAGCCGCAGGCCATCGCGTCGAACTCCTCACCGGTGACTCCGACGTCTCCGCCGAACTGCGCGAGATGATCCCCTGCTTCACCGGCCTCACCGCCACCGACAAAGCCGAGCTCATCCGGCAGCGCCAGTCGTCCGGCAGCCGCGTTCTCCTCGTCGGCGACGGCCTCAACGATACCGAAGCCATGAGCGCTGCCCACGTCTCCATCGCCCTCGGCCCCGACGCGGAAGCTGCCTCCGCCGTCGCTTCTGCCACCCTTTCCCATCACGATCTCAGCGTCATCCCGCAGGCTCTAATACTCGCCAAAGCCACGCGCAAAAAACTCACCCGCCTGCTCGCCTTCACCCTCATCTACAACTTCACCGGGATCACCCTTGCCGCCGTCGGCCTGCTTCATCCCATCTCCGCCGCCCTTCTCATGCTCGCCTCCAGCGCCACCGTCCTCTTCATGGCAAATTCGCCGCATCCACTCCGTAGCCACTGATCTTCATGAGTTCAGGAAATCGGATTTCACGACGGCCTCAGTCAGCAAGCTTCCCGCACATTCTATCAGGATTTCAAGGGGCAAGCCTGGCGAGCGCGTGGAGCGAATCAAACACCCCGCTTTCACTCACCACCTCATCCGCGATCGGACAAAGATCGCACTCGACGGTCGGATCGAGCTGCCTGATACCTTGAGCAATCGCCTCGGCCACCTGCAAGGCTGTAAGAGAGCGCTTGAACTTATCGGGAGCAATGAGCATGCGATGAGGCATAGTTTCTCATCACAGGAAAGAAGCGCGTCCGCAACCCTGAGTGATAAAACTACTTTCCAGCCTTCACTTTGCCGCCTTTCCCGACCGTGGAAAACTGCCCCCCGGTGCGCTTGGCGAGCTCCTTCATCGCCGCCTCCGCCTGCGGCTGCATCATTGCCACCGTATTGATCGTGATACCCTTGGTCTTGGCGTGGTGACCCAGACGCTTCGCCACGGCCACCATATCGCCACTGATCGAGCCATCGGTCATGAAGAAAATCATTTGCGGAGGAGGTTCCATATCGATGGCCATTTCCAGCGGGTTCTCCCAATTTGTGCCCCACACCAGCTTGCTGTCTTTCACCAGTTTCAATGCTTCTTCACGAGCGCTGGGAGTCACAGGAATCCAATCTGCTTTCTGTTTTTTCCCGACAGGTTCCCAGAAATGAGCCCCTTTGCCTTTCCATCTGAACTTGTCCTTTGAAAGAGAAACAACCGACGAGTTGCGGGCCTTGGGCATCGAGACCTCGCTTCCGGCGACCCATGCCGGCCCGGCGAAGAAGATCATCTGGAACTGCATTCCCAACTTCACCTGTTCGACCGACTTGGCCAACTCCTTGCGCATCAAGCGATCTCGTTCTCCCCTCATCGAGAGAGAGTAATCGATCACATAAACCACCCGCTCGGCCGTCACCTTCTGATTGAAAAACGTCGTGCCTCCACCTCCGAATCCGTCGCCCGATCCACTTCCCCAACCTGCACCGAAATCATCCCCCGTTCCGAAGTCGAGCGACGGCTCCACAAACTCGGTCTCCGGCACCGGAATCGCCATCGGCGAGCTCGTGTTCGCGGCAATTACCCTCGTCATCGCGGCCGATGGTGCCGATGGCTTCGATCGAGCCTGAGAAAAGGTCTTCTGCTGCAGCTCGTCTTCTTTGAAGACCGGCATCTGGTAAGAGACCATCACCGTCTCCTCCTTCATCCATGAAGGGAGCAGCACGAGCGCCAGAATCATCATCAACAAACCGACAATCAGGAACGCGACAACGATACTTGTGGCCGTCGCTTTGCGGCGTTGACGGAGGGCGATCTCCTCTTGGGCCTTTAAAATACTGAGTGGGACGTTCGACATGGTTTTCGTGATGATCAGACGGAATCTGGGATTTCAACCTCGATAGGGTCTTCGTAGGTAACTCCCCTTCGGCGGGATTCTTAGCACGACCCTATTCGAAAAGCCGCTGACCGACCGAAAACACGTCGCAGCCTGCGTATGAATCATTCATTGAAAATAAAATAAATACCTTGAAAAGGTGTGACGCAACATGTTGTAATTCAATAACT
>Ga0100400_1003720_pt1 | contig 10246 bp, 8 predicted proteins | sample CryGeymeta201524_FD_80420 | JGI IMG/M metagenome (GOLD analysis project Ga0100400, IMG submission 80420) | Groundwater microbial communities from Crystal Geyser aquifers in Utah, USA - Crystal Geyser metaG 2015-24 | ecosystem: Environmental > Aquatic > Deep subsurface > Groundwater | place: USA... | reverse complement strand
CCGGCCTGAGCCCCAACAGCCGTCGCGAGAGTCAAAGTATCCCCACGCAAGCCACCCAAGTCATCAGCACACATGTCGTCTACAAACCGGGTCTGGGTGTGGCGCACGGTCTTAAAAGCATCAAACTGCGTCACCAGCGGCAGCAGCCCCAAGCCCGGCGCGTTGCCGTCAATGGCATGGAGGTCAATCAGCGCTTCGCCCAGCATTTGCAAGCCGCCACACACGCCCAGCACCGCGCCGCCCTGCTCGGCATGGTGCGCCACCGCTGCATCCAGGCCCTGCGCACGCAGCCAGGCCAGGTCGGCCGTGGTGGCTTTGGAGCCGGGCAGGATGATCCAGTCTGTGGGCTGCAAGCCCGCCAGCTCGGCTGGTGTTCGCACCCACATCAGGCGCACGCCGGGTATGTTTTTCAGCGGCTGAAACTCGTCCAGGTTGCTGATGCGCGGATAGGCAATCACGGCCACCGTCAAATTCACCACACCTTTGGCCGTTGATCGGTCGTCAAACACACCATCTTCTTCGGGCAGCCCGTGCTGCCACCACATCGGCAGCGTGGCCACGGTGGGCACACCGGTGAGGTCTTGCAGCATCTGCGGCGCGGGGGCCAGCAGGCTGGCGTCGCCGCGAAACTTGTTCAGCACAAAGCCTTTGATCAGCGAGCGCTCTTCCGGCGGCAACAGCGCCCAGGTGCCGTACAGGTGGGCAAAGGCGCCGCCGCGGTCGATGTCGGTCACCAGCAGGCAAGCGGCGTGGCAATGCAAGGCCACGCGCATGTTGACAATGTCGCTGTCATGCAAATTGATCTCGGCGGGCGAGCCCGCGCCTTCGATCACCACCACGTCGTTCTCGGCCCGCAGCGCGTCCAGCGCGGCGGCAATCTGCGGCCAGACATGCTGACTACGGCCACGCCAGGGCATGGCGGTGAGCGCGGCATTGACCTGCCCCAGAAGCACCACCTGGCTGTGGGTGTCGGCTTCGGGCTTCAAGAGCAGCGGGTTCATGCGCACCTCGGGCACGGCGCGGGCGGCCAGCGCTTGAAAGTACTGGGCCGAGCCGATTTCGCCGTGGCCGCTTTCCAAGGCCACCACTCTGGCGTTGTTGCTCATGTTCTGCGCTTTGAACGGGGTCACTTTCAAACCCTGACGGGCGTAGTGGCGGCACAGCGCGGTGGCCAGCCAGCTCTTTCCCGCGCCGCTGGTGGTGCCCAGCACCATGATGCAGCGGGCGCTCATGGGCGAACTTTCATGGCGATATTCACTATTAACAAAGTAGCTGCTTGCGCTTTATATATATGGGATAGAGGCATATTTATCTTAAAAATCCTGGCTATTCAGATTCAGTTGCAGCACCACACGCAGCCGTCGGTTCAAGGGCAAGTACGGTCAGGGCCGCTTGCACCCAGTCAAACCCGATGCGCTCCTGCTCCAGCCGCACACCAGCGCAGCTTGCCCCCCGGCTGGGGCGCAAACGCTGAGTGCGCAAGTCATCAAACAACGCGGCCTCAGCTGCGTTTAACCGAGGCAAATCGCGCAGCACGGGCTGTGGCTCGTCGCCCCATTGCGTTGGGTGCGCCATCAAGGTGGCACGATCCATCAGCAGGGATTGCACTTGGGGCAAGTGGGCGCGCAGCTGATCCAGAATGGCAAAGCCGTGGGTGTCGATGTCGCCCCAGTAGTGCAGACGGCAGCCGTGCAGCCAGCGGGCATCTGCCAGCATCTCAAAACCATAGCCCGCGCCAAAGACCACCAGACTGTTCGACACAGCCGGAAAAGCCAGAAAGTTGACCTCGTTTTCAGTGAAGAACACGCGGTTGACCGGCAGCTTGAGCTGGGCAAAGTCAGCCTGGGTCAGGGTGATGTCTTGTTCGGCATCTGCAGCCAGCAGGCCATGCGCCAGCACAGCGACCGACCTGTCGAGCACACGAAAGCGCACGCGCAGCGGTTTGTCCTTGAAGCCGTAGCGGCGGCCAAACTGGCTGGCCCCGCTGGCACTGGCCTCCATCGCGTCCAGCGGCAAGGCCAAGTCCAGTAATTCAGAGAGCACCCCGCGGTTGGCTTCAATGAACTTGCTGTCGACCCCAGGCAAGTCCACCTGGCGCAGGTAGATGCCGGGCCGTGGGTGCGATTGCAACCAGGTGATGACGTTGAGCAGGCGCGGCCAGTCATCCGCCAAAGCCAGTGCATTCAGGGGGCGCTTCTCCAGCCACGGCAGCAGCACCGGGTGCTGCGCACGGGTGAGTTGCAGCACGCTGGCGAAGCGTTTGGCCTCTTTCTGTTTGCCGATCAGCGCCAGTGCGTCGTGCAAGGTGTCGAGCCAGACCTCGTCCGGCACCGCGTTCACGCCCAGCACGCGGTGGCGAAATTCGCGCAGGACGATGCGATAACGCGGCTTGCTGTCCGCAGACGCGTTGCAGCCCAGCGCTTTCATCCACGCCCGCACGTCGTCGAAACGCTCAGCAAGCTCGGTGGAACTGGGCCCGGTCAGCCGCAAGCGCCGGGGTGGCAGCACCACGCCCTGCACGCAGGGGCGCAGCAGCTCGCCTTTGTCCCAGAGCTTTTGGGCTTGGGCGCGTAAGTCGGTGGGGGTGGTCCAGGTCATGCTTGCGCAATCAACCCGGAGAGGCCGTCGCGAAACTTGCCAAAGCTGGGCGATGCGTTTTGATGAAGGTTCATGAAAGGGCCGATCTTTTCAGCCCACTCATGCTTAAGCTGCCCCGGAAGCGGCCAACCCGTCTTTTTGATGGCTGCAGCGCCGCCCACATGAATGGCATCGGCCAACAACTCCCAGGTGCCACACACGCTGTCTTGCTCATAACGATCCAGCACTTCGCGCTTGGCACGCGGAAAAGCCTTCAGCAAGGCCAGACGGTCTCCCAGATACCAAGCTTCGATTTCCTCAATGGCCAACCGGAACAGGGTGTGTGGTGCAGGGTTGCATTGGTCAGCGACAGACTTCAATTCTTGCAAAAAAGCCTTGCAATCACGTCGATCCGAGTCAAGCACCACCACGACCGCGTCATACCCAGGTGATTTTCCATAGCCACGAAGCAAACGCGGCAATTGATCCAACAAAATTCTTTTCGCTGGATCAGCCTTTGCGGTCAGGCCCTTCGGAATACCTCCAATCCCTTTGTAAGGTTTGATCAACCTCCAAGTGTGGGGTGCGCCCTGTTCACCCAATATTTGCGGCAACAGTTGGTCCAGCAGTTTTGCCCCGGAGCTGTCTTCCACCAATACCTCGATGTGCATGGCCTAACGCGCCTCCAGGTAGTCGCTGTACCAGAGGCCACCCAACGGCAAACCCTCGTCCACCAGGTTTTTGACAATTTCCAGATCAGACACGCGGCGGATAAGAGAGTAGCCATCGGTACCCTTCTCCAAAATCCAGACCTCGTCGGGCGACAAGGCATCCACAAAATACGGCTGATGTGTCGTCACAAAAATCTGGGGCGCATTCTTTTTGCCCGTGGCATGAGCGCGGAACTCTTGAGCCAGCGCTTCCAGCAGCTTGTGGTACAGACCGTTCTCTGGCTCTTCAATGCAAATGAACGGCGGTGGCTCGGGGTCTTCCATCAACAGCAAGTAGGCGAACACCTTGAGCGTGCCGTCGGACATCTGCTGTGAAAAAAATGGATCTGCAAACGCGCCATCATTGAACCGCAGCAACAGGCGGTTGTCGTCCATCACTTTGGTGTCAATGCTCTTGATGCCTGGAATTTTGGCGGCAATGCGATCCAGCACCGCCTTGAACCTGTCCTTGTGTTCCCGCGCCATGAACTGCACCACGTTGCCAATGTTGTCGCCGTGGCTGTTCAGATGCTTTTGGGGCCCAGCAGTGGGCAGGCTACGGGCTGCATCAGGATAAAAGTATGACAGGTACCAGCCTTTGAGAAAATCCCGAAAACGTTTGATGCGCGGGTGCTCCTTGAGCGTGCCCAGGGTGGCAATGCCCAATTGGCGCAGGTCGGTCAGCTCAACCGAGGTCTGAGACCGGTCTTCCTCCCCCCCCTCAACTTCAACAGCTTCCTCACCTGCCCAAACCATGCCTTTGCCGTGATGCAGTCTCAAAAATGGGTAGGGGCGACCATGCTTCTGCCCCTTGCGTCGTTGTTTGAGAACCTCGGACTCCACAAACGGACGCCCCATGTCATCCAGCGCAATCGAGAGCTCGTAGGTCATTGGCCGCTCACCAACGGCCTCGCGATAATAAATCTCGAAGCTGATCGGGCCATCGGTGCCTCTGGAATGCAGCCGCTCATAACCTCCGCGCTGCTTCATGTCGCAGGCCTGCTCTACGTCGTGCGCCAGGCAATCGGCCACAAAACCAAAAGCATCAAACAAGGTGCTTTTGCCCACCCCGTTTTTGCCAATCACCACAGTAAAAGGCGTCAGCGGCGCACCGCCCTGCTGTGACGACAGCTTGCCCAGCGTCACGTCACGCAACGCACGGTAGTTTTGAACACGAAAACCTTCAATCAATGCCATGATCTGTCTTTCTTGGGGCTTGCCGCCCGAGTCATTACTTCAAAATCTGTGGGCTGGCAACTCTCAGGTCAGCCCTGTCAACGCCTTCAACTTGCCAATGAACAAGTGAACATCTTCATGAATCTCATCCGCCGTCATGCTCATGGCCACACGTTCACGAAGCAGCAACATCGGTGTTGCTCCGTTTCTGAGTTGATGGAAGAGCGAGTTGTCGTTTTCAAACAAAATGCGCTTGCCGTCCACCACACTGAAGACATTGGCACTGACATTGCGCCAGGTTTTCCCGGGCGGCAAAGTCAAGTTCTCGCCAATAAAAAAGTCATCAATAAATTCCTGAATGGGTTGCGCGAACAACTCATCTTCGGCATATCCAAGCTGTTGCAGCGCTGCCCGCTTCCAGGCATCAGGTACCAGCAAATAATTTTCAATATTCTTGCGCTTCCATTCGGCAAGCGAAGGATTGTTGGGCTGCGGATGAAATGCATCATTCGCATCGTCGAAGTCGAACAACATGAGTCTTGATACTCCGGGAACAATTTGCTGAAGCGCGGCAAAGTGCTGGTCCGCCCTTTCCTTCATGTTTTTCTTGCCGCCACCGTCCATGGTCTTGAAATAGACACGATCCATGGCTGCTTGCGCACCACACTGCATCGCCCAAGCCCGCAAAATACGCTCGTCGCTTTCGCCCTCCACATAGAGGACAAACGGGTAAGACATGGCTTTGGCAATCTCTTCGTTAGACACCTCAGACATGGCACGTAGCACCTCGGGGGTGGACTGAATACGTTTGGGCACCTGCGCCAAGAGTGAAATGATCTGGCTGGCATCCACACCACGGACAAACTCTTCGGCATGCGTGGCGATGAGAAATTGCGTGCCCATTTCCATGGATTTTTGTTTGAAGTAGTCCAGGATTTCCCGTTGCAGGTTGACGTGCAAATGGGCATCAGGCTCGTCTAACAAAATCGTGGTCGGTTTGTAGCCGTGAAGAAAACCCAACAATGTCAAGGCCTGGTGAAAACCACTGCCACCGGCAATGATGTCGAAGTCTTTGTCACCTTGGCGGTATTGCACTTTGATCTGTGTATCTACGCCCTTGTGATATTCGGGCGCGCTTAGGTTTACACCAAACCAACGCCTCACAACCTCGTAAATTTCAAGCCATTCCTTCGGAGGTTGCATGATTTTGTAGATTGTGCGATTTGCTTGCTGATCAGGCGCAGCCTCAAGCGATGCGCCGACGCGATACAACAGATTGCGAAGTACGCTCCCCGGCTGAGCCTTGCCAACCTGCTTGCGTAACGGCCCGTCATCTCGCCACTCTTCGGAAGGTTCCAGACCAGAAAACGGTGGCACATAGGCAATGCGTGGCAATCGTGACCCTTGGTCAAATTCTCGAAATACCGCCCAACCATCGGATGGAATCGCGTAAATCGCCTGCGGCGAGTGATACCGAAGTGCCACGCCAAAAGACGAACTGCTGCCGTCAGACCCACTCCAGTCCACGATGATTTCAATCAGGATGTATTCCTGCTTTTTGCTGCTGCTTTTGCTCGGCGAATGGCGTATGTCTCTGTTCTTCCAAAGCAAATTGAACTCCGGTACAGGCAGCGCCGTGAAATTGGGAAGCACGACCTGAATCCCCTTGGCGCCACCGCGCGTAGACCGGTGAAACTCATCGACACAAAACTGCCAGATCGCCAACGCCTGAAGAACCGTGCTCTTGCCACTGTTGTTTCGCCCAACCAGCAAATCGAACTGTGTGAACTCATAGACTTGCTCACCAACGCTCTTGAAGTTGCGTAAGGTTAATTTGGAAATCATTCTTGTGCTCCGTTTTGACCGACGATTGTCGTCAATGCTGATACAACGCCCACACCGCTGCCAGATTTGTCAACTGAATCCACCCGTCCCTTCTCCTTCCGGTATTCCTCAATACTCAAATTGCGTAGCCGTGAATCGCGCCCTTCAAAGTTGTGCACAAAGCCCACGCTGGCCACAAAGGGTTCGATAATGTGAATTTTTTGCAACGGGGTGACGATGAGCAGTTGCAGGTTGAGCTTCTCGAACAGTTGCAGCCCGTACTGCGCCGACTCATCCGAGCCACGGCCAAAGGCTTCGTCGATCACCACAAACCTGAAACTCTTGGATCGCGTTTCGCCCCAGGCCAGGCCGAACTGGTAGGCCAGACTGGCCGCCAGAATGGTGTAGGCCAGCTTCTCTTTTTGTCCGCCCGATTTGCCGCCTGAATCCGAATAATGCTCATGCTCGCGCATGTCCTCGCGCCAGCGCTCGCTGGCGGCAAAAACAAACCAGTTGCGCACATCGATCAGGCGTGACTCGTTGGAGCCGGTGGGCAAGAACACGCGCACCAGTTCCACCACCGCGCTGCGCGTCAAAATCAGCCGCGTGTCGCCCCCGCTGGCATCAAATTCGGCCAGCTTTTTGCGCAGCAGCGCCAACAGCAGGCTGACAGAGAAGCTCAAGGGCTGGCGGCGCACCAGGCGCGGCAGCTTGGGCGCGGCCTCATCACTTTGCGGCTGCGATCGCAAAAAAGCATAACCCTCGGCCTCGTCCACCACCAGTTCCAACGCCAGCACCGCCACGTAATCGCGCACCCGGGCTTGCAATTGCAGCAAGGCGGACCACTGGGTGGCATCGTCTTCGCGGTAAAGCACGCCCTTGAGCAAGGGGACGACCAGGCTGGTCAAGTCGGGTTGGGGGGCGCTGATCGCCGTGCGGGTGGCGGGGTCAGCCGCAAGCGTATCGGTGCTGAACGACAGCGTGTCGGTGAGACTTTCGGGGGACATGGCAGGCGTTTCGGTTAAATAATTAATTTTGATAGCAGCTTGCGATTTATCTGTAAGGGCTAGAGGGACATTTTTCTTATAAAAACTAGAGGGTATCGACCCAGTTTTCAAGCTTCAGGCCAGGGTAGTCTTTGAAGTCTGCCTCGTTGTTGGTCACCAGCGTGAGCCCCAGGCTGACCGCATGGGAGGCGATCAGCTGGTCCAGCGTGTCGCGGCGGCGGTCGCGCACGGCAGCACGCAGCACACCAAAACTTATGGCATCAGATTCACCAAAGGGCAATACCGGAATGCGTTGCGTCAGCAAGGCCAGCACACGCTCGTCTTGAGCCCGGTTGGCGGTCTGCATTTCAAGCCCGGCGCGCAGTTCTGCATAACTTACCACCGACATCACGGCACTGCCTTGGGCCAAAGATTCAAGCCGTTGCAGTACTTCGGGCGGCTGGCGTTTGATGATGTAGATGCAAATATTGGTGTCAAGCAGGTAACGCATGGTTTATTTCTGCACCTTGTCTGCAGATGCTTCAGGGTCGGACGCCAAGCGCCAGGCGCTGTTAGTGCCCCAGTCACGTTCACGCTGTTCATGAAATTCGCGCCCTCCCGCCATGAAGTTGGGGCTGAACATGGACAAGATAGGGGTCAAATCGCCAATGGTCTCCTGCACCACCGGACGCAGCACCAGCGTGTTGCCGACACGCTCAATTTCAACGTCTTGCGCGCCATCCGCAAAAGCCAGCTCTTTGGGAATGCGCACGGCCAGCGAATTGCCACTTTTGAAGACTCGGGTCAGCATGAGGTCTTCTCCTTGAAAATTAAAGTATATACATGATATACAAAAAGCAATGAGCAGCGCCTCACTGGGTATCCCGCACAAAAATCACCCGTGGCAGCCGGGCACGGCGAATGACGGGTGCGTCGGCGTTGGGCGTCGCCTCACCCGCTACCCGCCACGCTACCGTGTCCTGCAACGACTCATCCACCACCGAATTGGGGGACTCGCTGGCCAGTTGCAGATAAGCCACCAGTTCGCCCAAGCCCTGCTGCAGCGGGCGGCTTTGCAGCAGTTCCGCCAAAGTGACCTGCGCCCGGGTTTGCAGCGACTGGCGGATGTGCCGGGCCAGCGCCGCCTTGTCCACGCGCACTTGTGAAAACAGGGCATTGGCATCCACATCCTGATCACCCGCCTGCAGCGCCACGCTGGTGAGTGTGGTTTGCAGCGGCGGCTGGTACAGCGGGCGCTCCAGCGGCAAATCGACAGCCGCGCCAAGGTCGTCCATCCGCATGAAATCAGGGGCACGCAAGGCAGCCGGGGCGGCACTGCGCAGCGCCATCGCTTTCACCTCAATGCCGCGCAAGATGTCCATGATGCGGCGGTTTTCCAGCCAGGCCTTGTCGTCCAGAAAACGGCGCAATTGCTGCGACAGTTGCGCCACGGTGCGCTGGGCGTATTCACCGGCCTCCAGCCAGTCGTAGTGCACACGTTTCAGGCGCACGTCGGGGGCCAGAGCCGACACCGGGGGCAATTCCAGCACCCGCGCCAACAAGTCGGTGAACTCTTCCTGGCGCGACTGCGACATCAAAAAGTCCCAGAACGCACGAAAGCTTTTGCCCTGGTCGGACTCGGCAATGGCATCGCGCTCGCCCATGATGGATTGCAGCAACTCACCCTTGGCGCCGTCCCACAGGGCAATGCGCTCGCGCACCGTGCGGTCGAGCGCGCGAAAGTTGTGCTCCACCTCACGAAAGTCCGCCAGCAGTTCACGCGCCAGGCCGGTGAACTGCTGAAAGCGGTCTTTGAGCGCGGTGTCGTCCAGCAGGGCCATGTCGCCCTCGGCCACGCGCGCCATTTCAGCGTCAATGGCATCGCGCTTTTTCTGCAGCTCGACCATACGTGCCTGCGGGTTGGTTTCGCTGCCATCGCTCATTTGCTTGAGCAGGCCAAACAGCGTCAGCAGGCGGGACTCGGTGCCGACAAAGGATCGGTCTGACAGGCCACCCAGCCAGGCCAGGGCGCGCTCGGTCGGCGGGGTCAGATCAAAATGCGGCTCGTCCGAACCGGCCGGGTAAAACTTGCGCAGCCAGCCCTTGTCGTTGGCGGCCCAGTCGTTCAAATACTCTGGTGCTGATTTGGGAAAGGCTTTGGCGCCAGCCTTGCCGCCCAACTGCTCGCGCAGGCCATACAGCGTGTCTTCCAGCGCCTCGACCAGGTTGGATTGCGCCATGACCCGCACATTGGGCACCACAAACACGCGGTGCAGAAAGCTCGCCACCAGCGGTGCCGAGTCCGCCGCCAGCAAACGCCAGGCCGGGTGCTGGCGGCGCTGCATATCCAGGGTGGTGTAGTCGAGGTGCATTGATGTTTTTTCGGGTGGGTTGGTCAACGGTGCCGGATGTTGATCAAGTGTCCAGCGCGTCGGGCTTCTTGAGCGCTTTTTTATCTTCCGTCACCAGGCGACGCTCAACTTTTTTCACATCCTCAACAGGCGGCAGACTTTCTGGTCGAATCCCGCGTTCCAACAACGTTTTGCGCACCGCATGGGCGCACCGGTGGCATTGCAATAGCTTTTAAGCTGCTCTTTGCCGTCTTTGAGTTTGGGCTTTTTCAGCTCAACCAATACGTAGGGGGTGGTAGGTTTGTCTTTGTCGAAGATGCAAATATCGGCGCGCTTTTTCTCGCGGCCAAAGGTCACGCCGTATTCAAGCTCCATGCGACTCACGGGGTAACCCAGGTCGTCCTTGAGCACCATCACATAAAGCTGGCGTACAGCTTCCTCGGGCGTGAGTTTGATTGGCTTGCCACGCACCAGGCATGTCACGTAAGGGGTGGTGGCCTTGTCGGTGGTTTTAAGGGTCATGCTCGCCTCCAGCGCGGCAATTTGCGCGGGCTTGAATTGGCTGAGCTTGTAGGCGCTGTCTTTGAGGAGGTCTGAGAGGTTCATGGTTTTGAGAAGTGTT
>Ga0100400_1003719_pt1 | contig 10250 bp, 8 predicted proteins | sample CryGeymeta201524_FD_80420 | JGI IMG/M metagenome (GOLD analysis project Ga0100400, IMG submission 80420) | Groundwater microbial communities from Crystal Geyser aquifers in Utah, USA - Crystal Geyser metaG 2015-24 | ecosystem: Environmental > Aquatic > Deep subsurface > Groundwater | place: USA... | reverse complement strand
CCAACGCAAAGCGCTGTGTTCGAAGGCAATGTCCATGGAGTGGTGGTCCAGGCAATAAAATATAACTCTGTATCAATTCCCTCAAAAAGAAACTCCGATCTTTCGTTGCGGATGGCTTTAAACTGGGCAACGGCGGTAGTGTCTTTAACATCGCGGTAGCAACCGGGCTGGTTTAACTCGTGCGAACTTAATCCTGTACCTGCTGCCGGAGAGTACGGTTGTATTGTGTAACCCTTGTACAGCAAACCTTTCGAGTAAATTTGTTTCAGCAGCCACCACACTGTTTCGATGTAACGGTTGTCGTAAGTTATGTATGGATCATCCATGTTTACCCAGTAGCCCATAATCCGGGTGAGTTCTTCCCACTCGCGGGTGTATTTCATTACCTCGGTGCGACAGGCATTGTTGTATTCTTCAACCGAAATCTTTTTTCCGATATCGTCTTTGGTGATATTCAGCATTTTCTCCACCGCAAGTTCCACGGGTAAACCGTGTGTATCCCAACCAGCTTTGCGGTGAACGCGGAAACCTTTCATGGTTTTGTAGCGGCAGAAAATATCTTTGATTGCGCGGGCCATCACATGGTGGATTCCGGGCATTCCATTGGCCGAAGGCGGTCCTTCATAAAAAACAAAAGTGGGGTGACCTTCGCGGGTGGAAATACTTTTATGAAAAGTATCGTCTTCCTGCCATCGTTTCAACACTTCCTTGTTGATTTGCGATAGGTCTAATTGCTTGTATTCCTGAAACTTATTATTCATCGGATGTGATTCTGTACCGTTTTTAAAAAAGTATGCAAATATAGAAAATTTTTTAGGGGGAGCGTTTTAATCTTTCTATTATGCCTGAGATTGAACTTAACATTAAAAACGGGAAGGCCTTAAATGGCCTTCCTGAATATATAAGGTTGTTCTCTGTGTTGGCGCAATACCGATGTAAATTGGGATGCAATTTGTGCCTTGTTTGCTATGACAACTGATTTTTGATTTTACAAAGCAAGATACGGGTTACAAACCCGCACCAGCTTGGGGTTATTTCCCTCTATTCAATCTTCTGTATGAAAGTTTTTTCCAAATGCTGTGAGCCAACATTATTTCCTCTTGTGTCAAGCCGAAATGCTCTTTCAAAATTACTTGGTTAGTAATTTTCAAAACTTCTTCAATTTCGGTTTTGTTGCGAATAAGTTTGTCAATTTGTGGAAGCAAAACAGCGTTGTCGATATGATATGGAAGCAAGATTCTTTCTGCTTCGTTTGGCATCAATTCCAAAACTCCACCACCATGACTTCTACCACTAACCTCCGTAAACGCAAGTGAAAGTGAGTTGTAATAACTTGCCGTCATTGCTTTAATGTTTGTGTTTGGTCGCACAAAAACCCTGTGCATCGTGTCGGTTGTGTATGCTTCCGCTTGATTAATTATTAATCTTGGGTAAAGATTATTTCTTCTGATAAATAAAGCATCAGAAATTTTCAAAGAAGGAACTACAAACCAATCATCACGAATTCCGGTTTTGTAACCCTTGTGAATTCCTAAACTCTCACCGTGTGCAATGTATTTCACTGCTCCGTTTTTCTTGTTCAAACTTTTTCCGTCAGGAAAAACAAGCAAGTGTGCTTTTGCTTTTGAGTATTTATTCTTTTCCCAATCTTCTCTTGTGAAAATTACAGAGTTTACTTGAACACTTCTGCCTACCATTGGTCTTGCATATTCCTGTAAATCGTATTCCTCAACAGTTGTTAAGGGAACGGTGAAAAAATCATTCGAACCTGTTGTAATTCCAACTTCAACTCTTGCATATTTTTCAAGTGTTGGAATGTTTCTGTGCTTTGCGATGTTTTCAAGGAAATCAATTTCGTTTTGCTCCAAAAAATAGAAAGTCCATTTGTTACTTTTGAAATCAATTTTCTTTTGTGGACTTTTCAATCTTGCAACATCAAGCGTTTGCAATTCGCTTGCATCACGCAATTCAATGTGCTCAATATTGTGTTCTTTAGAATTATTTTTTTCGCAAAGAAGTAATACCACTTCTTGTTGAATATCTGGAAACACAAGTTTCTCAAATGAAATGATATTGATTTTATTGTAGAAGTGTGCAAGGAAATTTCTTAGTTGCTTTGCAAACGAAACCTGCAAAATCTCTGCCGGCAAAACGAAACCAATTTTACCGCCCTTGCTTTTAAGTAGAAGCGATGAGCCAACTACGAACGAAACCCAGGCATTTGTGAGTTTAGAATAAGTCAAACCTGCTTTTATAAAAATATCTCCTGCCTCAACTTGTTGTAGTTTATCAAAAAACTGGTAACGAATGTAAGGAGGGTTGCCAACAACTAAATCAAATCTCTTTTCTGTGTTGTTGCAATAAGTATGGAAATCATCAATGATGATTTGCTTGTTCATTAAATTTATTTGATCTGCTTTTTGTGCTTCTTCTTCGTCTAACTCAACTGCTGTAATTGATTTGTATTGGAACTTTTGTTTTTGCAATTGTTCTAAAAAAACTCCGTCACCACAACTTGGTTCAAGTATATCAAAATCAGAGCTTCCATTGATGCCCCAACGCAAAACAAATTCTGCGATTGGTTCGGGTGTGTAAAAACCACCTCTTAATTTTTCGGCTGATTCTTCTGTAATTAATTTCATTGGTTGGATTTTTTTGTTTTCAAATATCTAACTTTTTCCTCAGCTACTTTAAATACTTCATTTGACAAATCTTCCTCGTCCATTATCTGATAAGCAACTGTATCACTCAAAAAAGTTATCAGCAAATCTTTGTCGCTTACTTTAAAATACTTTGCAAACTTTTCTATCAGTTTCTTGGTCGGCTTGCGATTGTTCTTCTCAATCTTGCCCAGCATTGAAGTGTCAATGCTCAATGCTTCCGCCACTTCACGCAAAGGAAGATTCAGCTCCTCGCGAAGTTTCTTTACTGTTTCACCGAATGTTTTTTCTAATTTCATTTTTGGACTACTTCAGTCCAAAGATAGGTACTTTAAATGAACCAACAAAAGATTTATTGAAAAGAGTTTTCAACAAGTTTTATTTGAAAGGTTTTTTACTTGATTTCTAAAGTAAACTCCCCTTTCTTTTTGGTCTTATATAAGGTGGCACTTTTGCCTATGAGATTATCTTTTGCAATAACGTTCTTGGCTTCACCCCAACTAATTGAAGTCATGGAGTTTTTCTGTTCGTAGGAACGGGTGTCAGTTCGTGGGTTATGTATGAGGGTAAGTTTGAAACTTCCTGACAACTTGCCGTCAATCACGATATTGAAAGTCGCTTTTGCTCTTTCAAGATGTGATGTTTCGGGCTTTGTATCATGCTTCCATTTGAGTGAAGAAAAAACGGTGTCCCTGAAATAATGGCGTTGATCAATATCTTTGGTCTTGCCTTTTTTGAAAAGCATTGAACCTGTTGGATTGGTCGTAGAACCTTTCGGGATATTCAAATCTCTTTCAGTCAATTTTCCACTTTCCCAAATCAACTCACGTTTCCTGGAAAAACTACCAATAGCATCTCCGGGAGCTGATGTTGTTTTAGTTGTAAGTTTTTTTGTTGTTCTGAATTCGTTTGGAATTTTTGCGATTGCTCTCTTCGGAAATATTTTTGAAATGATACTTTCAGTTTCCATTCTCTCGGCTTTCTCCGCTTTGTCCTGTGCTGCTTTTCGTTCTGCTTCTGTCGGAACAATTTTAGCATCCACTAAATCGGCAATAATTTCATTTGAAAGTTTTTTCAGGTTCGGGTCTGTGAAGTCAAAAATGCCTTTGAAATAATCTTTCAATTGCTCAACAATTTCTCTGTCTGCTTCTACATTGTTGTCAATACTTACAAGCAACGATGCTTCAACATTTGTAAACAGTCCATTTGATGTTAAGTTTGAAGAACCGATTATGAGTTCTGATTTGTCTTTGCCTTCAAACAAATATATTTTAGGATGAAAAATTGGTTTTCCTGATTTGGGTGGCGGAACAAAAAAAACAAAAGCGTTTATATTCAAATCAAGAAGTGCTAATAATGCTTCTTGTGAAGTTACTTTCTGGTCAACTCCTGTAACAATTGTAATTATATTGAGATGATTTTTAGCTACTTCGATATGTTTTGAAAGTCCATTTACACCTGCCTGACTTGCGAAAGCGGATATTCCTGTGAATGTATGAAAGTCCTTGTCAGCAAAAAACTTAATCAGTTGTTTACCTACGGAATATTCTGATGCTGCTTCAAATCCTTGTCCTAAAAGTGTAATGTTCATACGAAATATTATATGATAAAATTTCAACAAATGTAGAAATAAAGCTTTGACATTTTGTATAGGTCAAACGGATGACGTCTCTCCTCTGCTCGTTTGAAAAGAGAGGTAAGCGATTCTGAGTTTGCAACTCCTTCTGATACAATACATTTTATTTAAAAGGCATTAAAAATACCAAACCGCCTGCCCCGAATTGCAAATTTGGGGTAACAGGCTAGCAAAAACCTCCCGCTAATCAGGCCTGATTCAGTTTTATTAAATCAAAATCGCGGTCGCGATGCACTATTTCGAGATTGTTATTATTTGCATACCAGGCAATCAGACAATGATTACCTTTTCTGATTGTAATTCCCTTTAAACAAGTCAATCCAAACACTGGTGTCGAAAATATGCTCCTTCATCATATACCCCTCATTTCGTCAAGGTTGTCTTCCCATTCAATCTTTCCTTGCATTGCAAGCAATTTTTTTCTTTTTTGATGTTCAATTATTTTTTGCAATGAAAAATTGACAGCTTCTTTTATGCTTTTCATCTTGTATGTAGCCATCACCTCCTGAACCAAATCAAGATCAATTTCAACATTTGTTCTTTTATACCTGATTTCCATTTTTTGCAATACACAAAAAAAATCAAAATCATACACATTTAAAAATTCTATTTCTCCACCCCAAACTTATACACACAAACCGAATAATATTCCTCGCCCGGATTCAGAATGGTTGACGGGAACTGAGGTTTGTTGGGACTGTCGGGGAAATGCTGGGTTTCGAGGCAGAAAGCGCCGCGGTAGGCAAACACTTTTCCTCCTTTGCCTGTGTCTTTTCCTGACATAAAATTGCCGCCATAAAACTGTATCCCGGGTTCGTTGGTAAATACTTCCATGGTGCGGCCCGATGCAGGTTCAACCACTTTGGCTGCATAACTCAAACCGGTTTCAGCTTTGTTAAGAACCCAGTTGTGGTCGTAGCCGTTACCATATTTCATCTGAATATGTTCATCGTTAATTCTGTCGCCAATTGCAGTTGGCGTCCTGAAATCAAAAGGAGTTCCATCTACGGGTGCAATTTCGCCGGTTGGAATTAAGGTTGAATCTACTGGTGTAAAACCATCAGCAAAAATCTGCATAACGTGGTCATTTACATTGCCGTTTCCGGCACCCTTCAAATTAAAAAACGAATGTTGGGTAAGGTTTATCGGTGTTGGTTTATCGGTTGTTGCCCAATATTCCACTTTGAGTTCATTTTCGTCAGTTAGCTTGTAAACCACTTTTACATTCAGATTTCCTGGATAACCTTCTTCCCCGTCAACCGAAAGATAGGTAAGTTCAAGTGTCTGGTCATCCGGTTTTTTTGCATCCCAAACCACGTTGTTAAATCCTTTTATTCCACCATGCAAATGGTTTTCACCGTTGTTTTTGGCCAATGTGTAAACCGAATCGTTCAATGTAAACTGCCCTTTTGCGATGCGGTTTCCGTAACGGCCTATCAAAGTTCCATAATAAATCTCAGTGGTATTCAGGTATTCGGCAGAAGTTTCATAACCCGTTACAATATCAGCAAAATCGCCGTTTTTATCGGGAGTCCATAAATTAACCACCTTCCCTCCGTAATTGGTAATCTGGGCAACCAGTCCGTTCGCATTTTTAAAGGTAAAAAGTTCAACTGTTTTTCCGTCGTGTTCAGTTTTAAAAGCAGCCTCATCGACTAAAACAGGCTGAGAAGTTGGTTTTGCACACGAAAACAACAGTACCATTGCAATAAAAATCAGTATATTCTTCATAAGATTTGTATAAAAAGTTAATTTTCGATTTTGAAAGGTGTAAAATTAAGAGTTAAATTTACACTCAAAGCAACAACCGGTAATAAAACCTTGTAAATCTTTACAAAAATGAAAAACATTTCATCCGTATTAATTGCGTTTATTTTTTTCAACCTGATTTTAATGGGTTGCACCAACAAACCTGAACCACTGAAAAAACCCAACATTTTATTTGCAATTGCCGACGATGCCTCGTGGAAACATTTTGGCGCGTACGGCTGTAACTGGGTAAAAACACCGGGGTTTGACAAGGTCGCAAGCAGCGGGATTTTGTTTGCCAATGCCTACACACCCAATGGCAAATGCGCTCCTTCGCGCTCAAGTATTTTAACCGGCCGCAACAGTTGGCAACTCGAAGAAGCAGCCAACCACTCACCGCTTTTCCCGGCAAAGTTTAAAACATACACCGAAGCGCTTGGAGAAAACGGTTACTTTGTGGGCAGTGTTGCCAAAGGCTGGGCGCCTGGCGATCCCGGAGAAATAAACGGTGTAAAACGCCAGTTGACCGGTCCAAAGTTTGACGAATTTAAAACCACCCCGCCTGCAAAATACATTTCGAATAACGATTACGCCAAAAATTTTGAAGCTTTTCTGGAAGCCCGTCCTGCCGGACAGCCCTTCTGTTTCTGGTATGGCAGCACCGAACCTCACCGCGAATACGAGTTTGGGGCAGGTTCAAAATACGGAGGGAAAAGCCTGGATGAAATTGATGAAGTTCCCGCGTTTTGGCCCGATGTGGATACCATTCGTCAGGATATGCTCGATTATGCTTTCGAAATTGAGTATTTCGATTTGCACCTGCAGCGAATGTTGCAAAAGCTCGAAGAAATTGGCGAACTGAACAATACAATAGTGATTGTTACTGCCGACAACGGAATGCCATTTCCACGGGTAAAAGGGAATATGTATGAATATGGAAACCATTTGCCGCTGGCAATCATGTGGCCTGATGGCATTAAAAAATCCGGTCGCGTGGTGGAAGATTTTGTAAGTTTTATCGATTTTGTCCCCACTTATCTTGAACTCGCCGGATTAACCACCGAAACAGCAGGAATGCAACCCGTTACAGGTAAAAGTTTAACCGATATTTTTAATTCTGAAAAAGTCGGTATTGTGAATCCTGAACGCGATTTTGTGCTGGTGGGCATGGAACGTCATGATGTGGGAAGGCCCAACGACGAAGGATATCCGGTAAGGGGAATAGTAAGAGATGACTTTTTGTACATGCGCAATTTTAAACCCGACCGCTGGCCGGCCTGCGACCCGGTTACCGGCTACCTGAACTGCGACGGCAGCCCCACGAAAACTTATATTCTGGATATGCGCCGCAAAAAAGGGATTACAGAATACTGGCAACTCAATTTTGGCAAACGGGTTGAAGAAGAATTGTATAACATCAAAAATGATCCGTTTTGCATAAAAAACCTGGCCGGCGACCAAAACTTTGCTGAACTGAAAACAAAAATGGAAACCGAAATGATTCAGAAACTAACCGAACAAGGCGACCCGCGGGTTGTAGGGAAAGGCGATATTTTCGATAATTATCCTTATCAGGGAGCAGTGCAGAATTATTACAACCGTTTTATGGCCGGAGAAAAAGTGAAAGCGGGGTGGGTAAATGAAAGTGATTATGAAAAGGAAGCCCCTCCCCAGCCCTCCCCGAAAGGGAGGGAGTAGGAAAACTCCTTCGAAATTATGTTTCTGATTAGAAATTGAATTTTTTTGTGTAATTTTTTGTGATTTTGTGATTTTGTGATTTTGTGGCAAAATATTAAAAGCCACGAAAACACGAAAACACCAAATTTCACAAAGTTTTATATGCATTTGCTAAAAGCCTTTAAAACATCAGGAAATTATTCAATATACCGGAAACAATCTTATCAGTTTCAGGGTTATAAAAGGTAGCCGGAAAATTTTTAAACACTGAAACATGAAAACATTTTTCCTGATTTTCAATTTGTTAATCATTGTATTAACAACTTTAAATGCCCAAAACAACCTGAAAACAAGAACAGTTGCAACCAATCTCGATACCCCCTGGGAAATACTTTGGGGACCCGATGATTTTATCTGGGTTACTGAAAGAATGGGAAAAATCAGCAGGATTAATCCCAATACGGGTGCGGTTTCTGAAGTGATTCAAATTGCCGATGTACGTGAAGTTGGCGAAGGCGGCCTGCTTGGAATGGCAATTGATCCCGATTTTATTACAAATAACTTTTTCTATGTTGGTTACAACTACAATGCTTCCGGCAACATTTACCGCGAAAAAATTGTGCGTTTTACCTATAATCCTGCCACCGGGAAAGCGGACAGCCCGTTTATTTTGCTCGACAACATCGACGGCGCCAATAATCACAACGGTTGCAGAATGGTTATTTCGCCCGATAAAAAACTGATTTTCACCACCGGCGACGCACAAGTGACCAGTAAATCGCAGGATGTGAAAAGTTTGAACGGCAAAACTTTAAGAATAAATCTGGATGGCACAATTCCAACTGACAATCCATTTCCGGGCAGCCCGGTCTGGAGTTGGGGGCACCGGAATCCGCAAGGCCTGGTTTTTTCGCCCGACGGTAAAATTCTTTACAGCAGCGAACATGGCGCAAGCACCAACGACGAAATTAATATCATTCAAAAAGGCAGAAATTACGGCTGGCCCAAAGTGGAAGGATTTTGTGACATGTCTGGTGAAACTGCTTTTTGTAATGACAGCAACGTGGTTGAACCAATTTATGCGTGGACGCCAACTTTGGCAGTGGCAGGAATGGCTTTCTACAATTCCGATTTAATTCCCGAATGGAAAAACAGTTTGTTGGTAACATCGCTGAAAGCAAGCAGATTAACCGTACTTCAGTTAAATGAAAGCGGCACTTCGGTTTTAAAAGCTTCTGATTTTTACACAAATATTTTTGGCCGGTTGCGCGATGTTTGCATCTCGCCCGATGGTAAAGTTTATATTGCAGTCAGCAACCGCGATGGCAGAGGTTCGCCAAAGACTGATGACGATAAAATTGTTGAAATAACGCCTGTTTCAACAAACATCAGCGAAGTTTCGAAAGAGAACGTTTTGCGCATTTTTCCAAACCCGGGGAAAGATTTTGTATCTGTTTCTTATCCCGTCTCAGAAAATTCAGAAGTAAACTATTCGCTTTACAATGGTAGCGGCCAGATATTAAAAGCCGGAACACTCAAATCGAATCCTGAAAAATTATCGTTGCCGGCAAATTATGAAGGAGTGGCAATACTTCGAATCGTTTTTGACAACCAGGTTTTTTTGGAAAAAATAGTGATTACCAAATAATTCCTTAATCAAAACAGGCCGGTTATTTTCACAACCAGCCTGTTTTCAGTTTCTGAACCTTAATTTACTTGTTTTCCTTTTCTGCCTTTTTCTCCACTTTAACTTCAATTTGCTTTTCGCCTGCTTCTTTAGTTTCTTTAATATGAATCACTTCGCCATCATCACCAATAAAAACATCTTCCATCATTGAATCAACTTCAGGCAACTGTTTGCGCACAATCGTGATTTTCTCCGTGCCGTCTTTTCGTAGTTTTTTATCGTACGAAATAATTCCGGGATCACTCAGGTCAATCACGTTCTTATTTTTCTGACCCCTGAACATTATCACTTTTGAAGCGTGCGGAGGCAAAGGCGCTCCGGGTGGAACTGGCGCCATAATCATGTGCTTGCCCCCTTTTCCCGATTTCATAATCATCATGTTTCCTTCACCATCGTCTTCAATTTTATATTCAAAATTCATATCGAAATTCTGATGGATTGAATCCATTTTAAAATCATCTCTGGTAATCCATTTGAATTTTTTACCTCCGCGAATGGTGTCGCCCTGCCACACAAAAACCTGGTCGCCGTGAATGACAGTATCCAATTCCATTTTTTTTCCTGAATCATCAATTTTCACCATTTTAATGTGCTTTTCTGTTTTTTTACCACGGGGCGGGTCCTGCGGACTTTCGCCAATAAAATAAAATGAAGAGAGGAAGAAAGCTGCAAGTCCTGAAAGTAAGACTGCTGACAAAATTCGTTTCATAATTATCTGTTTTTAATTTGTTTTTACTTCGAAACAAAGATAGCTTAACTGCACGATTACAATCAGTTAAAGCCTGGTTAAAACCTGTTAAGGAAAAGTTAAAATTTAAAATGCACATTTTATAATCCATAT